>JADKLW010000018.1_pt1 | contig 102214 bp, 106 predicted proteins | sample 8641881 | NCBI WGS metagenome assembly JADKLW01 (sample SAMN16272185, study PRJNA661076) | feces metagenome | isolation source: fecal sample from diarrhoea affected cattle B | host: Bos taurus | place: South Africa: Lokaleng Village, Mahikeng | collected 2019-09
CCACTGCCCTGCCGTTGAGCTCGGGCGCCGTTGTCGACCTGCTGATCTAGCTAGGCGCCCAGACCCAGCAGCGCCTCGACGACCGCCTCGCCATCCGGGGTGTTCCATTCGGCCGGTCCCTGCAGCACGCCAAGCTCGCAGCCATTTTCATCGAGCACCAGCGTCGCCGGCAGGCCTATGGCCACCGCCTGCTGCTTGAGCCGGTCGAAGGCGGCGAAGCTGTTGTCGGCATAGAGCGGCAGATTGGCAAAACTGTTGTCATCGAGGAAGGCCTGCGCCTTGACCAGCCCGCCTTCGCCGATATCGAGATTGATCGGCAGCACCAGGAAGGCATCGGAATTGTACTTGGTGGCCAGCGCATCGAGCGCCGGCATCTCTTCGCGGCATGGCACGCACCAACTGGCCCAGAAATTGACCAGCAGGGCCTTGCCCTTGAAATCGGCGATGGTGACCGGATTGCCCGCCGCATCCTTGAATGCCATGCTGGCATAGCCCCGACCCTCGCCGGTGCCATTGAGGGCTGCCAGTTCACCTACCGCCGCCGCGTCGATGGCGGCAGCCGCTTCCGCCTGCACCGGGCATTCCTTTGCCCCCGCAGCATTGCCGAGCCACACCCACGCGGCTATAGCTAGCGCCAATCCCAGTGCCCCCAGAGTGGCCCATAGCCGGACCCGGCTTGTAGCTCCTGGGCGGGGCGCCTGCATGTCGGTCATAAGCAATCTCCGAGGTATTCGATGAGCAACAAGATGTGGGGCGGCCGGTTCGCTACCGGGCCCGACGCCATCATGGAGGAAATCAACGCTTCGATCGGCTTCGATCAGCGCCTCTACCGCCAGGATATTGCCGGATCGATAGCCCATGCCACAATGCTCGCCGAGACGGGCATTCTGACGCAGCAGGACCGTGACGCGATCATAACCGGTCTAAACGAGGTGCTGGCCGAAATCGAGGGCGGCAGCTTCACCTTCTCGCGGGCGCTGGAAGACATTCATATGAATGTCGAATCGCGGCTGCGCGAAAAGATCGGCGATGCGGCCGGACGGCTGCACACCGCCCGCTCGCGCAACGACCAGGTGGCAACCGACTTCAAGCTCTATGTGCGCGACACTATCGATACGCTGGTAGTGCAGGTGCAGACGCTGCAACTGGCGCTGGTCAACAAGGCCGAAGACGAGGCCGAGACCATCATGCCCGGTTTCACCCATCTGCAAAGCGCCCAGCCGGTGACCCTCGGCCACCACCTGCTCGCCTATGTCGAAATGCTCGGCCGCGATGCCGGTCGGCTGCTCGACGCGCGCAAGCGCCTCAATGAAAGCCCGCTCGGGTCGGCAGCGCTGGCCGGCACGCCCTATCCGATCGACCGGCACATGACGGCCGAGCAGCTCGGCTTTGACGGCCCGACCGCCAATTCGCTCGATGCCGTCTCCGATCGCGACTTCATCCTCGAAACCCTGGCCGCCGCCTCCATCTGCGCCATGCACCTGTCGCGTTTTGCCGAGGAAATGGTGATCTGGAGCTCGGCCCAGTTCGGCTTCGTCCGGCTCAGCGACAAATTCACCACCGGCTCCTCGATCATGCCGCAGAAGCGCAATCCCGACGCCGCCGAACTGGTGCGCGCCAAGATCGGCCGCATCCTGGGTGCGCTGACCAGCCTGCTGGTGGTGATGAAGGGCCTGCCGCTGGCCTATTCCAAGGACATGCAGGAAGACAAGGAAGTCGCCTTCGACGCGCTCGACGCGCTCTCGCTGTCGCTGGCGGCGATGACCGGCATGGTTGCCGACATGGTGCCCAATCGCGAGCGCATGCGCATCTCGGCTGCTGCCGGCTTCTCCACCGCCACCGACATTGCCGACTGGCTGGTGCGCGAGCTCAACATCCCGTTCCGCGACGCCCACCACATTACCGGTCAGATCGTGGCCTTGGCTGAAAGCAAGAATTGCGGCCTGGAAGGGCTCACCATCGAGCACTTCAAGACCATCGACCAGCGCATCGACAGCCGCGTGCACAAGGTGCTGACCGTCGAGGCATCGGTTGCCGCCCGCCAGAGCTATGGCGGCACCGCACCGGCCAATGTGCTGACCCAGGCCGCGCGCTGGCGCACCATTCTGACCGGCGAGGAGCAGGCGCCACGCGCGCTGAGCCGGAAGAAACACGGTGGCCATGGTGATGGCGGGGTCGAATAGGGTTCGAACCTGACGAGACGAAGGGAGCATTCAGTGGCCAAGCAAACCCGGAAAATGCGTCTCACCCAGCGTCATGTCGGCTACCTGCAGCCTGCCCAAGTCAGCCACGCCATGCCGCCGCCGCCACAGGGTCTGCGCGCGGCAACGGCCGAAGACCACGCCCGCACCATTGCCGACCTGCTCGGGCCCGAGCCCGACCATGACGAAGTCTGGATCTTCGCCTATGGCAGCCTGATCTGGAATCCGGCCTGCGATTTCGTCGAGATGCGCACCGGACTCGTGCGCGGCTGGCACCGCGCCTTCTGCCTGGGCTGGATCAACAGCTTCCGCGGTTCTGACGAAAATCCCGGCCTGATGCTGGCGCTCGACCGCGGCGGCGCCTCCAAGGGTGTGCTCTATCGCCTGCCGCCCGACCAACTGGAGCAGTGCCTGCACCAGTTGCTCGAGCGCGAGATGGGCTGGCTGCCCTCGCCCTTCCCGCCGCGCTGGGTCAATGCCAGAAGCGGCGACCGCACCATCCGCGCGCTGACCTTCTGCATGGACCGCAATTCGGGCCGCTATGTCTCGGGCCTCTCCGATGAAGCGATAGCCGATGTGCTCGCCACCGCGGTGGGCGAGCGCGGCTCGATGGCCGAATATCTCTTTGCCACCGTGCAGCATCTCGAGGAGATGGGCATCCACGATCCCCATCTCTGGCAGCTCCAGTCACTGGTCGCCGACCGCATCGAAGCGGCTTATGAGCCGGATCGGTAAGTCTTGCTTTCGTTTTTTGGGTCATTGGCTTAGAGCCTAGCTACTTCCGACGGAGCGCACGGCCTTGGTCCACCATTTCACCCACCGCGACGACACGCTTTATGCCGAGGACGTCAATCTCAACGACCTCGCGGCCAAGGTCGGCACGCCCTTCTATGTCTATTCCAGCGCCACCCTGCGCCGGCATGTGCGGGTGGTGAAGTCCGCCTTCGAGGGCATCCCGACCCTGTTGGCCTATGCCATGAAGGCCAATTCCAACCAGGCCGTGCTCAAGCTGATGGCGTCCGAAGGCGCCGGTGCCGACGTGGTGTCGCTGGGCGAACTGGAACGCGCTCTCGCCGCCGGCATCAAGCCGGACATGATCGTCTTTTCCGGCGTCGCCAAGACCATTGCCGAAATGCGCCGCGGCCTGGAAGTCGGCATCAAGTGCTTCAATGTCGAAAGCGAGCCCGAACTCGAGCGCCTCTCGATGGTCGCATCCGACATGGGGCTGACCGCCCGCGTTTCCGTGCGCGTCAATCCCGACGTCGATGCCCGCACCCATGCCAAGATTTCCACCGGCAGTGCCGAGACCAAGTTCGGCATTGCCTTCATGCGCGCCCGCGAGGTCTATCGCCGCATCGCCGAACTGCCCGGCATCGAAGCCGTGGGCGTCGACATGCATATCGGCAGCCAGCTGACCGACCTCGAACCCTTCGGCACCGCCTTCGGGCTGATGGCCGAACTGGTGACAGCACTGCGCGCCGATGGCCACAGCATCGCCCATGTCGATGTCGGCGGCGGGCTCGGCATTCCCTACAACCAGGACGAAGCGGCCCCGCCCCATCCCGAGGCCTATGCCGCAGTGATCCGCGACAAGGTCGGCCAACTGGGCTGCAGCCTCGTCATCGAGCCGGGCCGCCTGCTGGTCGGCAATGCCGGCATCCTGGTCACCAAGGTCGAATACGTGAAGGAAGGCAGCACCAATTTCGTCATCGTCGACGCGGCGATGAACGACCTGATCCGCCCCACGCTCTATGAGGCCCACCACGACGTGGTGCCGGTCAACTATTCCAACCTGGCCCCGATCACTGCCGATATCGTCGGCCCTGTCTGCGAGACCGGCGATTATCTCGCCAAGGCCCGCACCATGCCCGGTGTCAAGGAAGGTGACCTGCTGGCGGTAATGAGCGCCGGCGCCTATGGCGCGGTGATGGCCTCTACCTACAATTCGCGCGCCCTGATCCCCGAAGTGCTGGTCGATGGCGAGCGCTTCCACGTCATCCGGCCACGCAAGAGCCTGGAAGAACTGATCGCCCTCGATAGCGTGCCGGACTGGCTCTAGTACACCAGACCCTTACTGCAGCTGCGCCTGGCGGCCGAGCGAGAGCACTTCGACGGGCCTACCCACCAGCGCATCATCCACCTTGGCGAGCAGGTCGGCCAGGGTGAATGGCTTGGTGATGACGTCGTAGATCAGTGCATCGAGCCCATGGGCGCGTTCGCGCTGATCGGCAAAGCCGGTCATCAGCAGGATGGTGACCTCGGGATATTGCGCGCCGACCTGCAGCGCCAGCCCGATGCCGTCCATGATCGGCATCTTGATGTCCGACAGCAATAGGTCGAAGCGACCCGCCTCCGCTTCCATGGTCTCGGCGGCGAGCCCGCCATCCTCCTCGGCAGTGACCTCGTGCCCCTTCATGGTCAGCGCGCTCACCACAAAGGCGCGCACCGAGGGATCGTCTTCGGCAACCAGGATGCGGGCCATCAGTCTTGCTCCGGAATAGTATCTTCTGTCGTTTCTGCCACCCTGCCGGCGCCGGGCCGAACGCCTGATCCGCCGCCAAAGCTGATGCGGACACTGCTGGCCTCACCCGGCGGCATGGTGAGCTGGGTATCGAAGGTCGAGCGTTCACCGGCCATCAGGTCGCGTACCGATGGCGTGACGCTCCACTCATAAATGCCCTGTCCGGCGTCGTCGAGCAAGGTCACGACCACGGCAGGCACTTTGACCGGATCGGACTTCAGCCCCACGATCTGCGCCGAGACCATCAGCACTTCCTTGCCGTCGCGCAGGGTGCGCAGCGTCGTCACGTTGGAAAAATCGAGCCCCACCACGTTGACGCCCAGCCCCACAGCCTCATAGACGCCGGCCATGTCGGGATAGCGCTCGACCACGCTTTCGCGTGCGAAATAGAACAGGCCGGCAAGACCCACCAGCAGCAGCATGCCGACGATCCGCAAGGTGCGGCGCAGTCGTGCCAGCGGCAGGTCGGCCACCATGGCGCTTTGCCGCCGCGTAAAGTCCTTCTGTCGCTTGCGCAGCAGCGCCATCTCGGCCTTGCCCGCCTCCGCGGCCTTGATCCGGGCCTGCTCGGCGGCAAGCTTGGCGGCATCGCGCTCTTCGGCAAGCAGGGCGTCGTCCAGGCCGTCCTCTTCCATCGCCTCGAACGCCTGCTTCTGCTCGGGGCTGGGCTCATCGGGATCCAGCGGCCGCTGTTTCCAGGCGCGCTGGCAATGGGCACACTGCACCTTGCGACCAGCCGAGCCGATGGCCTCATAGGTCACCTGGTACTTGGTCTGGCAATGGGGACAGGTAATGATCATCGGGCCAGACGGAAGGGGGAAAGGACGCTTTCGCCGCCAAGTCTAGAATGGGGGAGTTAAAACTCCTCAAACCTCGCCCCGCCCGGCGCAATCCACCACATTTGTGCCCTTTCATGGGGGCAAGGACACCGCCACGCACATGGCACCACCATCGGCTGTTATGATGCCAGCAACATCTGATTCGCTTCAGCAGCGGAGCAATTGGGGAGCCAAGCACTCTTGATCGAGTTTTCCGATGTCGGGCTACGCTACGGCAATGGTCCCGAGATTCTGCGGGACCTGAGCTTTTCGGTGGAGCCGGGCTCATTCCATTTCCTGACCGGCCCGTCGGGGTCCGGCAAGACCTCCCTGCTTCGCCTGCTGCTGCTGTCGCTCAAGCCCTCGCGTGGCCGCGTCACCATGTTTGGCGAGGATGTCAGCAATCTCGACCAGGACCGGCTGCTGCAGATGCGGCGCCATATCGGCATCGTGTTCCAGGAATTCCGCCTGCTCGATCACCTGACGACCTTCGAGAATGTCGCACTGCCGCTGCGCGTGCTGGGCCAGCCCGAAAGCGAATACCGCCCCAACGTCACCGAACTGCTCGAATGGGTGGGCTTGGGCGAGCGCATGAATGCCCTGCCCTCCCTGCTCTCGGGCGGCGAGAAGCAGCGCGCCGCCATTGCCCGCGCCGTCATCGCCCGGCCCAAGGTCCTGCTGGCGGACGAGCCGACCGGCAATGTCGATCCGGAACTGTCGAGCCGACTGGTACACCTGTTTGCCGAGCTCAACCGCACGCTGGGCATGACCATTATCCTGGCCACCCATGAACTGCCTCTGCTCGACAAGTTCAACTATCCGCGCATGCTGCTGAACAAGGGCGAGCTGGTGATCCATGATTGAGCGCATCCTTGCCGTCATTCCAGCCCGCAAGGGCGCAGCCCCGATCGTCCCCGAACGCAGCGTCGCCGGCCGCACCCTGCTGCTGCTCATCACCATCATGAGCTTTCTCTCGGCGGTGACGCTGGGCGGCGTGGTGCTGGTACAGAAATCGGCCATCGCCTGGTCTGCCGATGTCGGGCGTGAAGTCACCATCCAGATCCGCCCGGTCGAGGGCGAGGTGATGGAAAGCAATCTGCGCACGGCCGTTTCGCTGGCTGAATCGACGCCCGGCGTGAGCAGTGCCCGCGCGCTGACCGTCGCGGAAAGCCAGAACCTGCTTGAACCCTGGCTCGGCGCCGGGCTCGATCTGACGGCAATCGAAATTCCGCGCCTCGTTGTCGTGCAGCTGACCGATCCCGCCGACGCCGATATCGAGGGGCTTGGGCGCAACCTTGCCGCCGTCAAGGGCGCCAGCCTCGATACCCATGCCGCCTGGCGACAGCAGCTCAATACCATGGCGGGCACGATCGTGCTGTCGGGCCTGCTGGTGCTGGTGCTGATCGGCGCTGCCACGGTCCTCGCCATTATCTTCGCAACTCGGGGAGCCATGGCGACCAATCGCGAGATCGTCGATGTGCTCCACTATATCGGGGCCTCCAACAAGTTCATCGCCGGCGAATTCCAGGGCCGGTTCCTCTCCATCGGCCTGCAAGGGGGACTGCTCGGCACGGTTGCCGGCCTGCTGTTCTTCGCCCTGATCGGCACCGCGGCCGGCAACATGCTCTCGAGCGAAGCGGGTGCGCAGGTGGGCGTGCTGTTCGGTCGCTTTGCGCTGGGCATTGCCGGGATTCTCGGCATCGCTGCTGTCGTGCCGGTCATTGCGGCACTGACCGCCATCACCTCCCGGCTCACCGTGCGCCGCTTCCTGAGCGAGACGTCCTAAACCCTCGCCAAGCGGACATTTGCCCGCTATGACGCAGCAAACAGCCCCCGGGCGTGGGAGACACCAATGGCAGTTGTGCAAGCGGTACGCACCGCGCTGTTCTATTTCATTTTCATCGGCCAGACGGCGGTCGTCGCCATCTCCATCGGCATCATTGCCATGCTGCGCGGCCGCACCCAGCTGAGCTGGACCTTGGCCAAATTCTGGTGCCGCTCCAACCTGGCCTATCTGCGCGCCATCGCCGGCGTGAAGACCCGGGTGACCGGCGAGGAGAACATCCCGGAGGGCGGCTGCATCATCGCCGCCAAGCATCAGAGCGACTGGGACGTCTTTGCCATTTTCCCCTATACCGGCCGCCCCGCCTATATCGTCAAGAAGGAGTTGATGCGCATTCCCTTCTTCGGTCCGGCAGCGCGTTCGCTCGACTGCATCGAGGTGGACCGCAAGCGCGGCGCCGAGGCCATTCCGCTGATGATGGCGCAGGCCCATGCCGCCATCGCCCGGGGCTGCCGCATCGTTATCTTCCCAGAAGGCACCCGAAGGGCGGCGCTCGCTCCGGCCAACTATCGGCAGGGCATCGTCCGCCTCTATATGGAGCTCAACGTGCCGGTCGTTCCGGTGGCCCTCAATTCGGGCCTGTTCTGGGGCCGCAACAGTGCGATCATCTGGCCCGGCACCGCCGAAGCGCAATTCCTGCCTGCCATCGAGGCCGGACTGGCCCCCGATGTATTTCTCGATCGCCTTAAAGCCGCCATCGAACCAGCATCCACTGCACTGATTCTCGACGCTGTCGACAAGGGGCTGGGTCGCCCTGTGGCGCCCGAACTCCAGGCCCGGATCGATGCAGCGCGCGAGGGGAAGACCGAAGCCTCCTGACTACTATATGTTGACGCAATCTCCGAACACAGACATACATGTAGTCGTCACGTGCTAAAGCGCTTGACTTGAATTGCATTTTGTTCTATTTTTGTTCTTGTTCGATGAACGCTGGAGATAGCGTGAAATGACCGGCACTTACGAGAACAGGGTCCTGTCCCATGGCTTTGGCCGGCGGAGCAACTGGCAGGGCCGGTCCGGCCGGTCCTACGACATGATCAGCGAAAACCTCGAGCAGTTCGCCATGGACGATGCCGCGCTCTATCTCATCGCCAAGGGCAACCATGTGCTCTGGGTTGGCTCGACCGATGAGCTGGTGGGCGATCCCATGAGCCGAACGCGCTTCCGCCTGGCGCTCGATTGCGCTGACCGGGTCCTCAAGGTCGCCTCCGCCGGCGCGCCGGCGCAGCGGCTGACCACGATCTGGGACCTCGAAGGCGCCGAGCCGATGCTGGACATTCAGGCCGCGTGAGGGGCTTTGTTCCACGCTCAGTAGCGCCTGCCGGGCATCTGCCGGAGAGATGTCAACACAGCGCCGCGACTCTCACAAAACCCCCTAGCCAAGTCTGCTCGCTTGCTCTATAGAGCCGGGCAACCCCTTCAGAGATGACCTCTCTGGGCCGCTTTGGCGGCGCAACGATATTGAATTCGGAGTACCGACCATGGCAGTGCCAAAACGCAAGACCTCGCCGATGAAGCGCGGCTTCCGCCGCTCGGCCGACGCCCTTGCCACCGCATCCTATGTTGAAGACAAGGATTCCGGTGAGCTGCGCCGTCCGCATCACGTCGACCTCAAGACCGGCATGTATCGCGGTCGCCAGGTTCTCGACGTCAAGAAGTAAGTCGAAAGACGGGGCGCGCCTTGCCCTCGTTTCTGCTATTGCGACGGCCGATCCTTTACGAGGGTCGGCCGTTTTGCTTTGACGCCTCGGGCGTCTACCATTTGCCAGCCGTGTGACGCGGCCAATCCGGGAGTGACTAATGAGCATGCGCGTTGAATCGGACACCATGGGCACGATCGAAGTGCCTGCCGACAAGTATTACGGCGCGCAGACGGCCCGCAGCCTGATGAATTTCGACATCGGCGGCGAGAAGATGCCCACCGAGATCGTCACCGCCTTTGGCGTGCTCAAGAAGGCCGCAGCCCTGGCCAACCACAAGCTCGGCCTGCTCGATGAAACCACCCGCGACCTGATCGTCGCCGCTGCCGATGAAGTCATTGCCGGCAAGCTGGCCGATCATTTCCCGCTGGTAGTCTGGCAGACCGGCTCGGGCACCCAGTCCAACATGAATGTCAACGAGGTCATCTCCAACCGCGGCATCGAGATGGCCGGCGGCACCATGGGCTCCAAGAAGCCCGTGCACCCCAATGACCACGTCAACATGAGCCAGTCGTCCAACGACACCTATCCCACCGCCATGCATATTGCCGCGGTGGAGGCTATCGAGAACTACCTGTTCCCCCGCGTCCAGCTGCTGCGCGACACGCTCGCCGCCAAGGCCGAGGCATTCATGGACGTGGTCAAGATCGGCCGCACCCACCTGCAGGATGCGACGCCGCTGACGCTGGGCCAGGAGATTTCCGGCTGGGTTGCGCAGATCGACTATGCCGTGGCGGCCATCAGAGCGACCCTGCCCCAGCTCAAGGAACTGGCCCTGGGCGGCACCGCCGTCGGCACCGGCCTCAATGCCCATCCCGACTATGCTGTCGCGGTGGCAGGCGAGATCGCCACGCTGACCGGCCATGATTTCGTGACCGGGCCCAACAAGTTCGCCCTGCTGGCCGGCCATGATGCCTTTGTCGGCACCTCGGGCGCGCTCAAGCAACTGGCCGCCGCCTTCATGAAGATCGCCAATGACGTGCGCTGGCTGGCGTCGGGACCCAGGTCGGGCCTGGGCGAGATCACCATCCCGGAAAACGAGCCGGGCTCGTCCATCATGCCGGGCAAGGTCAACCCCACCCAGTCCGAAGCCATGACCATGGTCGTCGCCCAGGTCATGGGCAATGACGCCGCAATCGGTTTTGCAGCGAGCCAGGGCAATTTCGAGCTGAACGTCTTCAAGCCCGTCATCGCCTACAACTTCCTGCAGTCGGTTCGCCTGCTGGCCGACAGCGCCAAGTCGTTCAACGACAACTGCGCCGTGGGCATCGAGCCCGATCGCAAGCGGATCGATGAACTGGTCAACAAGTCGCTGATGCTGGTGACCGCGCTCAACCGCAAGATCGGCTATGACAACGCCGCCAAGATCGCCAAGACCGCGCACCGGAACGGCACGACGCTGCGCGAGGAAGCGATTTCCCTGGGCCTGCTGACCGGCGAGGAATTCGACGCCGAGGTGAAGCCCGAGCAGATGGTGGGACCGCTCAAGCTCAAGCGCTAGAGCACAAAGCCCATCCTCGCAAGGGATGGGCTTTTTTCTTCGCCTCTAACCGCGCCGGGCAGCTTCGATGGCGGCGACGTCGAGCTTTTTCATCGACATCATGGCTTCAAAGGCCCGCCTGGCTTCATCGCCGCCCGCCTGCATGGCCTCGGTCAGCGCGCGTGGAGTGATCTGCCAGGACACGCCCCACTTGTCCTTGCACCAGCCACACATGCTTTCCTGCCCGCCATTGCCCACGATGGCATTCCAGTAGCGGTCGGTTTCCGCCTGGTCGTCAGTGGCGATCTGGAAGGAAAAGGCTTCGCTGTGCTTGAAGGTGGGGCCGCCGTTGAGGCCGATGCACTCAATGCCCATGAGGCTGAACTCGACCGTCAGGACCTGACCCGCCTTGTTGGATGGATTGTCGCTCGGGGCAAGATGAACGGCATTCACCTTGGTGTCGGGGAAAGTCGCAGCGTAAAAACGGGCGGCCTCCTCGGCCTCCGTGTCATACCAGATACAGACTGTGTTCTTGGCAATGTGCATGATCTATCTCCTCAATCCGGCGCCCCTTGCTTGAGGCTCCGTGATGACGACGACCGGCACAAGGCGAATCCGACATGGAACGCGTGATTAGGCGCAACCTTGCGTGCGCAGTCAGGCAACAATGCTCGTGCGATAGCCCATCGGCATGCGTTTGATCGCGACCTTGCTGCCATCCGAATAGGCTCCGATGGCGCCCTCCGCACTGCCGCGCCGCCGGTTGCGCTGAGGCGCCAAGCCGGCGCGCCCTGCCAGCAACTGGCTCAGGAAAGCGGCGCGGGTCTCGCTCCGCGCCAGCGATGGACGCGGTTCGGGCGGTCCCAGCCGTGCCGGCAGCGTGCTCGGCTTTGTGTCAGAATCGGGCATTTTCGCCTCGCTTGTCTCGAAGCGGGCCAGCCTGTCTCGAAATGATACAGAAGCTCTGGCCCTATGCCCTATTAGGGGCAAAGGTCGTGCCAGATGCTAACGTTTTGTTAACGCAATAGGCTCCCAAAGCGGGAGATGGTTAATCCGCCACCCGCCTAGAAGTTGTCCTTGCCCTTGCGGATAGCCGCAAACACCTCGGCCGGATCGGCGCCTTCAAGCCCGTAATGGCGCGCCAGAACCGGGTCATCCGCCCGCAGGAATGGATTGGCCGCCTTGTCCTCACCCAGGGGGAACGGGATCGTCGCCTTGCCGCCCCGACGCAGCACCTCCACTTCGGCGGCCCGCTGCTGCAGCGCCTTGTTGTCCGGGTCGATCGACAGGGCAAACTTTGCATTGCTGGCAGTATATTCGTGTCCGCAATAGACCAGCGTGTCGTCGGGCAGTTCGCGGAGCGCCTTGACGCCTTCCCACATCGGACCCGGCGTGCCCTCGAACATGCGCCCGACCCCCAGCGAGAACAGCGCATCGGCGGTAAAGAGGTGCTTGCCCGCCTTGTCATGGAAGACGATGTGACCCAGCGTATGGCCTGGCGCGTCGTAGACCTCGAAAACCGTCTCGCCCAACGTCACCGTGTCGCCGCCGCCAACCAGCTCGTCGAGATCGGCAATCTTGTCGGCTTCGGCCCGCGGACCCACGACGCGCGCCCCGTACTCGGCCTTGAGCTCGGGAATGGCCTCGACATGGTCGATATGGTGGTGGGTGATGAAGATGTCGGTGAGCGTCCAGCCGCGATGCAGCAGCGCGTTCTTGATGGCAGCCACTTCCGGCGCATCGATCGCCGCCGTACGACCGCTGGCAGTGTCGTGCACCAGATAGCCGAAATTGTCGCTCCTTGCCGGAAACACATCGACAATCAGACTCATGACACCACTCCTTGCTTTGACAGACTGGCTGGAAGCTAGGTGCCCGCGCCCCGGAAGACAACCGGCCCGTTGGACAAGTCTTTGCGAAAGCGGCAGACTTGAAGCATGACCGTCGATGTGAGCCGCCTCATTGCCTATTACCGATCGCCGCTGGGCCGCATTTCACGTGCGCTGGTGCGCGAGCAGGTCGTTGGCCTGGCCGAGGATGTGCATGGCAAGCGGGTACTCGGCCTCGGATTCGCTACCCCTTACATGCGGTTTGCCCTCGAGGACGCCGAGCGCGTGCTGGCCTTCATGCCGGCCCGCCAGGGCGCCTCGGCCTGGCCGCGCGAGGGCCCGTCCCATACCGTGCTTTGCGACCCGCTGGAAATGCCGCTGACCGATGCGGCGATCGACCTCACCATTGCGGTCCATGCGCTCGAACATGTGGCCGATGCCGAGGAGCTCATGCGCGAATTGTGGCGCATCACGGCGCCCAATGGGCAGCTGATCCTGGTCGTGCCGCGCCGGCGGGGCATCTGGGCCCAGCGCGACAATACCCCCTTCGGCTCGGGCAGCCCCTATTCGGGTGGTCAGCTCGACAAGCTCATGCGTGACCATAGTTTTGTGCCCGAGGCCTGGCGCGACGGGCTGTTCCTGCCGCCATTCCAGTCTTCACTGGTGCTCAAATCGACGCGGCTGTTCGAGCGCGCCGGCCGTTTCTTTGGTCCCGCCATGAGCGGGGTCATCTGTGTGCGCGCGCGCAAGGAAGCGTTCCCCGCCGTACCGCGACGCAAGCGCGAGGAGCGCTTTGTCCGCGTGCCGGGGCTGAATGCCGCCACCGCGCGACAGGCCTGACGCAGAACCGCTTTGCGTTCGCGCCGCGCTTTGACTATGGTCCGCGCGGTTTTTCCGCCCAGATTGGCATCATGTCCGAAGACGTTATCCGCCCCGTGCCGCAGCCCGGCATTCTCGACATCGCGCCCTACCTGCCTGGCAAGTCGGGCGCGCCGGGCAGCCATGCCATCAAGCTCTCGGCCAATGAAAGCCCGCTCGGCGCCAGCCCCGCGGCCATCGAGGCCTTCCGGGCCGCGGCCGAACAGCTCGACATCTATCCCGAAGGCTCCTCGCGCATCCTGCGCACGGCTCTGGGCGAAGTGCACGGCATAGACCCCGACCTGATTGTCTGCGGCAATGGTTCGGATGACCTGCTGCACCTGCTGGCCCAATGCTATCTCGGCGAGGGTGACGAGGCGATCATGAGCCGCTACGGGTTTTCGGTCTATCCGATCATCACCAGGGCGACCGGCGCCAATATCGTCATGGTGGACGAGGACGACTACACCGCCGATGTCGATGCGCTGCTGGCAGCCGTGACGAAAAAGACCAAGGTCATCTGGCTCGCCAATCCGAACAATCCGACCGGCACCTATCTGCCCGACAGCGAGATCCGGCGGCTGCATGAAGGCTTGCGTCCCGATATCCTCCTAGTCGTCGACAATGCCTATGCCGAATATGTGACGGCCGAGGATTTCACCACCGCCCAGGCGCTGGTGGGGAGGACGGGCAATGTCGTGATGGTCCGCACCTTCTCCAAGATGGGCCTGGCTGCGGCCCGCATCGGTTGGATGGTCGCACCCGCCCATGTCGTCGATGCCATCAACCGCATTCGCGGCCCGTTCAACGTCAACCTGCCGGCGCAACTCGCCGGGGCAGCCGCGACACGCGACGTGGAGTTCAATACGCGCCTCAAGGAGCACAACGCCAGATGGCGCGATTGGCTCACGGCGGAACTGCATTCCAACTATATGCGCGTCGTGCCCAGCCAGGCCAACTTCATCATGGTGCTGTTTGCCGATGCCGCCTCCGCCGCCATGGCATTCGAGACCCTGCGCGAGCGCGGCCTGATCGTGCGCGAGATCGGTCCGTCCTACGGCATCCCCCACGGCCTGCGCATTTCCATCGGTTCCGAACAGGCCATGCTGGGCGTCGCAGGCATCCTCAAGGCATTGAGCAAGATTTCATGAGCGTTCATTTCCGCAAGCTTGCCCTGATCGGCATCGGCCTTATCGGCTCATCCATTGCGCTGGCTGCACGGCGGCAGGGCCTGGTCGAGGTTATCTCCATCGCCACGCGCAAGCAGGAGACACTGGACGAGGCCCGCGACCTGGCGCTGGGCGATATCTATACGCTCGATGCCGCCGAGGCTGTGCGTGGCGCCGATCTCGTCATTCTCTGCACGCCCGTTGGTGCCTATGAAAGCGTCATCGCCGCCATTGCCCCTGCGCTGGCGCCCGGCGCGATTATTTCCGACGTCGGTTCCGTCAAGGGCCATGTGGTCAAGGCGCTGAGCCCCCATATTCCGGTCGGGGTCAGCTTCATTCCTGGCCACCCCATCGCGGGCACCGAGCATTCGGGTCCGTCGGCGGGCTTTGCCGAGCTGTTTGCCGGGCGCTGGTGCGTGTTGACCCCCAGCGACGAGGTGGAGCCGCCCCAGACCGAAAAGCTGGCAGGGTTCTGGCGCGCCATGGGTAGTCAGGTCGAGATCATGAATGCGGCCCACCATGACATGGTATTGGCGATAACCAGCCATATCCCGCATCTGATCGCCTACAATATCGTGGGCACCGTGGCTGACCTCGAGGCAACGACCCAGTCCGAGGTCATCAAGTTTTCCGCCTCCGGCTTCCGCGACTTCACCCGTATTGCCGCCTCCGACCCGGTCATGTGGCGCGACATCTTTCTCACCAACCGCGATGCAGTGCTCGAAATGCTGGGACGGTTCTCCGAGGACCTGTCGGCCCTGCAGCGTTCGGTCCGCATGGGCGACGGGCCGGCGCTTGAAGCCATGTTCACCCGGACACGGGCAATTCGCCGCTCGATCATCTCGGCCGGCCAGGAAACCGCCGCTCCCGACTTCGGTCGGCCGCATGAGGCTACGCCCCTGCCCGAACCTGCCGCGATCCGCGAGCATGGCGGCGGGGACGACGCCTGAGGCCGCAAGGCTGTCGCTAGAACAGGCTTGGCAGGGAAGCGATCGGCACCAGTCCTGAAAAGACGGCGCCCGACGTAAAGTTGATCCGGTTGGTATGGCTGCCGTCGGCCGCCGGTGTGCCCAGCACCAAGGTGCGCCACGGCTCCTCGATCATCGGCCCTACGCGATCGGCGACACCGGTTGACTTGACCGTGATCTGCCCCTCGGGCGCACCCTGCGCATCCAGCCTCAATTCGCCGGCCGCATCCAGTGTTGCATCGGCATCTGTGGCATGGACCGAGATTACCTTGAGCATGCCCCCTGCCTGCTGCATGGCCGGCAGCAGCATGGGATCGCCCCAGTTGCGCACATCGTCGGGCAGGCCTGAGAGCTCGAGCTCGATTTCCGTGTTGGCATCCGCCAGCGTCAGCCCTGGCCACACAGCGTTCTGTGCCCGCCCATAGAGCGCCAGGGCTGACAGGTTGCGCTCGGCATCATGCTGCTCGGGAATGTCGAAGAGATGGACCTCGAGCAGCGGGCTCTGTGCGATCAGCGCGTCGCCAAACAGCGTGTCGGTCCAGACCACGTCCTTGCCCGAGATCGAAGCGCGGGCAATGCGCCAGTCGCTCAGCCTGACGCTTGCATCCAGTGTCGACCAGGCCAGCCCATTGCGGCTGCCGGTGAAGCTGTCGTTCAACTGCATTGGGCCAGTGGCCGAAGCTAGCATATGGGTCGGGGCATAGACGCGGACACTGGCGCGGATGGCGGGCACATCCACGGCGAGGTCTCCGCTGACGATCCGGGCATTGCCGCAGGTGACATCGAAGCGGAATGGATAGCCGCCGACATCGAGCGTGCCGCAGCCTATCTGCGGGGCCGCGACGCCATCTCCCGCGGCCAGCGCCTCGATATTGTTCCGGACCATGCCGGCCATGACCAGCCAGGCCGCACTCCACAGCACGATCACGGCGATGACGACGCTGCCCAAGATGATGATTCGCTTCTTCATGGCGGCCAGTCTTACCTTTCCCGTGCGGCGGACTAAAGCAGATTGGCGGCGCCACGCCTTCACGGAGGCTAAATCCGGGTCGCCTTATGCTCGCATGGCTTCTATCCAGCAGCGGCGATTGCCTCTGCCGGCAAGCTTGCCTAGATTTCTGCCGAGGTTATGGCGATGCATCCCACTACAGACACAGCGACGCATTGGGTATTCGGCTACGGGTCTCTGATCTGGAATCCCGGCTTTGCCCACCTGTCGGCGCAGCAGGGCCTGCTGAGGGGCGCCCATCGCAGCCTCTCCATCATCTCCCACCACCATCGCGGCACGGTGGACCGGCCCGGCCTGGTATTTGGCCTGACCCGGGGCGGCTCGTGCCGCGGCATGGTTTTCGAGGTTGCCGACAGCGATTGGAGCGCGGTCCGTGCCTATCTGGAGGCGCGCGAACAGGTCACGGCCGTCTACCGTGACGTCATGCGCCCGGTCCGCCTCGCTGATGGACGCAATATCCACGCCCTCGCCTTCCTCGTGGACGAGCGGCATGAGCAGTTTGCCGGCCATCTCGACCTTGACCAGCAACTGGCCATGGTACGCTCGGGCATCGGCCTTTCGGGCCGCAATGTGGATTACGTGCTCAATACCGCGCGGCATCTGGCTGAACTCGGCATTCGCGACCGCCAGTTGATGGCGCTGGCCGAGCGGCTGCTGGCGGATGCGAGTGCAGCCGCCTAGAGCGCCAGCCGTGCACCTTCGCCCACGCAACTGGCCCTGCTGCCGAATTCGATTGTCCGCGCCTCGATGATGCCGGCGATGCGCAACATGCCGGACGATGGACGGCCCGGCTGCCGCAGCAGCGGATTGGGCAACGCCGACACCAGAAGCGTTGCCCGACGCCAGTCCAGATTTTGCGGCTCGATGCCGAAGGCCCGCGCCGCGCCCGCCACAGCGCCGAACTGTCCCTCTGGCCCCCATTCGGCAATGTTGAGATAGATTTCCATGATCCGGCTCTTGGGCATGACCAGGTCGATATAGGCGGCCAATGGCACTTCGAGCGCCTTGCGCACCACGCTCTGGCCATTCCAGAGGAAGAGGTTTCGCGCCACCTGCATGGTGATGGTCGACGCGCCACGGGCATCCCGACCGGCCATGAAATTGCGTATCTCGTCCCGCAGGGCGCCCGCATCGACGCCCCAGTGCCGACAGAACTGGCCATCCTCCGACATCACGACCGAGGCCTTGAGCCGGTCCGAAATGTCATCGAGGTCGCGCCATTCGCGCACCACTGGCCGGCCCGTTAGGTAGCGCTCCAGCATGGGCACGGAAACCGGGTCGACGACGAGATAGACCGGCGTCAGCACCAGCGGAATTGTCGCAAGCACGACGACGATAGCCGCAATCGGGCGAAGCATGCGCCAGATGCTCTTGACTGTGCTGCGTCGTGCCATGGCAGTGCAATAGCGGCGGGGCGGGTCGAAATCCAGTGCCGTGGGTCGGTACCACCATCTTGCCCCCGCCTGACCAATTGGCTAGCAACGAGGCCATGTACGATTTTCCCGCAGAGATTGCCGATTGCGCCCGGGCGGTGGAAGCTGGCTTGGCCCAGCACCTCGACATCGCCCGCCTGTCCGGTCCTGGTCCTGCCTCGGAGCGGGTTGTTGCCGCAATGCGGCACGGCAGCCTCGACGGCGGCAAGCGCCTGCGCCCCCTGCTGCTGCGGCAGGCTGCGGCGATTTTCAGCATTCCCGCTGCCGGTGCCTTGCCTGCCGGCCTGGCCGTGGAAATGGTCCATTGCTATTCGCTGATCCATGACGATCTGCCGGCAATGGACGACGACGACTTGCGCCGCGGGCGGCCCACCGTGCACAAGGCCTTTGACGAGGCCACGGCCATCCTTGCCGGCGACGCTCTGCTGACCCATGCCTTTGGGCTGCTTGCCGACCCCGAATGCCATGCCGATGCCAATGTGCGTATAGCGCTGGTGGCAGAACTGGCGCGGGGCGCCGGCGCCGGCGGCATGGTGGGCGGCCAGATGCGCGATATCGAAGGCGAACAGGACAGCTTCTCGGGCGACGAGATTTCCACCATGCAGGCGATGAAGACCGGCGCGCTGATCCGTGCCAGCGTGCGCATGGGGGCCATCCTCGGTGGCGCCGATGCGCGGGCCCTGTCGGCGTTGACCGCCTATGCCGAGGCGGCCGGTCGCGCCTTCCAGCTGGCCGACGACATCCTTGACGTCACCGCCACGCCCGAAGCCATGGGCAAGGCGACCGGCAAGGACGCCGGCGCGGGCAAGCAGACGCTGGTCGCTACGCTGGGCGTAGACGGCGCCAGGGCGAGGCTGGACCAGATCGTGGCCGAGGCCGTCCTGGCGCTGCGCACATTCGGCCCCAAGGCCGATGGCCTGCGCGCCACCGCACGCTATTTTGCTTCCCGCGAGCACTGAGCATGGGCAGCCTCCTCAGCATCAACATCGGCTCCGCCCAGCATATTGCCGGATACAGGCCACTCACCGGCATCATCAAGCGCTCCGTGGAGAGCGCGATGATCAACTCCCCGGGGCTCGCTGACGACGCGATCTGCGACCGCAAGCACCATGGTGGACCCGACCAGGCCGTCTATGTCTATTTCGCCGACGACTACCAGTTCTGGGCCGACCAGCTTGGTCGCCGCCTTGAGCCGGGCCTGTTCGGTGAGAACCTGACCATCGGGGGCGTCGAGGGCCGCAACGTGGCTGTGGGCGACCGCTTTGCCATCGGCTCCGTCCAGCTCGAGGTAACCTCCCATCGCACCCCCTGCATGACCTTTGCCGCGCGCATGGGTGAGCCGGGCTGGGTGCGGCGCTTTCACCGCGCCGGCCGGCCAGGCGCCTATTGCCGGGTGCTGCAGCCGGGCTTGCTACAGGCCGGCGCGACTGTGGAAGTGCTCCCCTATGTCGGCGAACGCATCAGCGTCGCCGAGCTGATGGCGCTCGATGGCAAGCGCGCGCTCGACCCCGCCTTCATGCGCCGTGCCCTCACCGCCCCTGTGCACTACAAGATGCGCGCCGACTACGAGAACCAACTCGCCCGCCTGTTCTGAAAGCCCGCCCATGAGTCTCCAATCCGTCCAGGCCGACCTCGCGGTCCGCGCTCCCGATCTTGCCGTCGAAGTCACCGAGGCATCCACCGCCACAGTACAACTTGCCGCCGCCGTGCATGGCGTCGAGCCGGGCCAGATCGCCAAGACACTCTGCATCCGCGTGCGTGACGAGGAATTCCTGCTGGTGACGCGAGGCGATGCGCGACTGGATAACCAGAAATCCAAGTCGGCCTTCGGCGGCCGGCCGCGCATGCTGGGTGCCGAGGACGTCTTGCGGCTCACCAGCCATCAGGTCGGCGGCGTCTGCCCCTTCGGCCTGCCGGCGCCGCTGCCGATCTATCTCGACGTCTCCATCAAGATCTATGACGTGATGATCCCGGCCGGCGGCGACACCCATGCCTCGGTGCGGCTGACGGTCGAGCGCCTGGCCGAGCTCTGCGGCAACAAATGGGTCGATGCCTGCCTGCCGCCCGAGGCCGGCTAGCGCGCTTCTAGAGGTTGCCGATGGGGCGGCGTGCCGCCCTCAATCCTACTCCGCCGCCGTCTGCTGGCCCGAGCCGAACTTGCGCTCGATATAGTCGGCCACCATCACCTTGAACTGGTCGGCCACGTCGGCACCACGCAGGGTTGCGACCTTCTGCCCGTCGACAAAGACCGGTGCGGCCGGTGTTTCGCCCGTCCCCGGCAGCGAGATGCCGATATTGGCATGCTTGCTTTCGCCAGGTCCGTTGACGATGCAGCCCATGACCGCCACCGAGAGCGTCTCGACACCAGGATAGCGCTCCTTCCACTCCGGCATGGAGGAGGAGAGATGGTCCTGAATATCCTTGGCCAGCGTCTGGAACGTGGTCGACGTCGTGCGCCCGCAGCCGGGGCAGGCGGCCACGACCGGCAGGAACTGGCGGAAACCCATGGTCTGGAGCAGTTCCTGCGCGACCTTGACCTCGGTGGTGCGATCGCCGCCCGGCTCGGGTGTCAGCGAAATGCGGATCGTGTCGCCGATCCCCTGCTGCAGCAAGATGCCCAGGGCCGCCGAGGATGCCACCACGCCCTTGGTGCCCATGCCCGCCTCGGTCAGTCCGAGATGGAGCGCATAATCGCAGCGGGCGGCGAGGTCCTGATAGACGGCGATCAGATGCTGGACGTCGGAAACCTTGGTGGACAGGATGATCCTGTCGCGGCCCATGCCCAGCTCTTCGGCCCGACGTGCCGACAGCAGCGCGGACTGGATGATCGCCTCGCGCTGCACGGCGGCGGCCGAGACCGGCGTCGCGGAAACGGCATTCTCGTCCATCAGCCGGGTCAGCAGTTCCTCATCGAGCGAACCCCAGTTCACCCCGATGCGAACCGGCTTGTTGTAGCGGTTGGCAATCTCGATCAACGTCGAGAACTGGGTATCGCGTTTCGCCTTGAAGCCCACATTGCCCGGATTGATGCGGTATTTTGCCAGCGCCTCGGCACAGGCCGGATGGTCGGTGAGGAGCTTGTGCCCGATATAGTGAAAGTCTCCCACCAGCGGCATGTCATAGCCCATGAAGGCCAGGCGGTCACGGATGATGGGAACAGCCGCCGCAGACTCGTCGCGGTCAACGGTGATGCGGACGATTTCCGACCCGGCGCGCGCCAGTTGCATGACCTGCTTGACCGTGGCGTCGATGTCGGCCGTGTCGGTATTGGTCATCGACTGGACAACCACAGGGGCGCCGCCGCCCACCATGACGCCACCCACATCGACCCCAACCGATTGCCTGCGCGGCGCTGGACCGGCCATGTTCAACCCCAGTTCAAAGATGCTTCCGAGATAGGCCTTCCCAATTGCCTGCGCAACTGAACAATAATGTGACGCTGCGCGCGAGGAGGACGGAATGGAAATACTGGAAAGCCCCAGGGCCACTATCGACGCCTATATCGCCGGGCTTGAGGCGCCCTTTCGGGAGGCGCTGACCCATATCCGCCAGGTGATGGCCGAGGCGGCGCCGGATGCTGAGGAAGTGATCACCTATGCCATGCCTGGCATGGGACAGAACGGGGCGCTGATGGCGTATTTCGCCTTCAAGAAGCACTGCTCCATCTTTCCCATGGGCAATGCAGTGTTTGTCGGGATGGAAAAGGAAATTGCGCCCTGGCGGACCTCGAAAGGCACGCTGCAGTTCCCGCCCGACGCCCTGCCGCCAGACGATCTCATCCGCCGCATGGTGGAAGCCCGGATTGCCGAAAACCTCGAGAAGAAGAACGCCAGAAAGACCGCCCGCAAAAAGGTCGCACCGGCGGGCGCGGACATGTGATTGCCCCGGTCTTGAACGGGGGCCCTGATGGACCATCTATAGGTCATGATAAACATGCTTCTTCCCCGCCTCGTCCTCTTCCGCAAGGAAGTCGTCCAGCTCTGGAAGGCTTTCTTCGCGCCCGAGACCCCGCTCCATCTCAAGGCCGCGACCCTGTTCGTCGCCTTCTACCTGCTCAATCCGCTCGACATCATCCCGGATGTGATCCCGGTTCTCGGCTGGGTCGACGACATGATCCTCGTGCCCCTGATGGTAAGCTGGATCGTGAGCCGGCTGCCCGTTCCGGCCCGGGTCCATGCCGGCAAGCATGGCCGGACGGTCGATGGTACTGCGCGCCGGCTCTAGCCGCCGGTTTCCGGCAGTTTGACAAAGCCCACCAGATGACGATGATGATGGCATGACCCCGATTTTCAGTCCTCGACGCTGTTTTGAAAGTCGCCTCGGCAAGGCAGGATAGCCGCCTGGTGTTGCGACCTGCCGTTCAGGCAAGCGCGGCACCAGGATAACCGCCAACCCCCTTCATTTATTGCACTGCCTGTGCCGCGCCTCATCGCGCGGCATCTGCGCATGTCATTTTCGAGGTAATGCCATGACTTTCCAGTATTCCGTGACACTCCCGATCAAGGGCAGCGACAAGCTGCGGCGCTTCCGGGAATGGGCGGATACACACCTGCCCCAGCTCTCCTACAGCCTGCAGCCGCAATCCCCGGTCAAGACCGAGGCCATGACCGTCCGCCTGCTGACGATGGAAGACCGCGCCCGCGTCCTGCACACCATGGCCACCTCGCCCCTGTCGTGAGGGAGGAGCGGCCAATGCAGATTCTGCGCTACTGCCGGTCCTGTACCGGCCCGCGTCCGCGGGCAGCCCGGATTTGCCCGTGGTGCCATCGACCCTACCAGACCAAGAGAACCAAACCTGGACGCCCCTTCCCCGGCAATGACCGGGCCATGGGTGTCATGACGGCGCAACAGGAGATGAAATGACGACCATATCATTGGCGGACTGGGGACAGTCCCCCGAGATCATCATTGGCGAGAAGGAGCACCAGCAGGTCACCGTCGCGGCGCTGACGAATGTCGGCCAGAGCAGTGATCGCACCGACTTCCTGCTCTACGAACTGGATCGCGCCAGGGTGGTGCCCGACAACCTGCTGCCCGACGACGTCGTCCGCCTCGGCAGCGTGGTGCGCTACAAGCCCTTTCCCGGCAGGGAGCGGACCATCAAGCTGGTGATGCCGGACGAGGTGGACCCATCCGGCGCCTATCGGATTTCCGTAACCTCTGCCGACGGCGCCGCACTCCTGGGCTTGCGACCGGATAATGCGATCAGCTGGCTCGACGCGTCTGGTGCCACCCATCGGATCAAGGTGCTCCGGGTGGCCAATCCGGGGCCCGCTGATGATCCGGGGCCCAACGCGGCCTGACCCATCCTATGCAAAAAGGCCCGGATCACTCCGGGCCTTGTTCTATTCAAGGCGAACCAGAAGGTCCTTGGCGTCAATCTGATCGCCGGGCTTGATCAGCAGTTCGGCCACCACGCCATCGATCTCGGCATGGATGGCAGTTTCCATCTTCATCGCCTCGATCGAACACAACACGTCGCCGGCGGTGACCTGCTGGCCCTGCTTCACGGCCAGCGTCGAGATCACACCCGGCATGGGCGCCCCGACCTGCCTGGCATCGCCCGGGGAGGCCTTGGCCCGCACCTTGACCTCGCCGACCTTCAACCGGTCGGGCACGAGGATGGTGCGCGGCTGACCGTTGAGATCGAAGAACACGCGCACCTCACCCTTCTCGTTGGTTTCGGCGCGACCGAGATAGTTGACGACCAGCGTCTTGCCCTTCTCGATATCGACCAGCAGTTCCTGGCCCTCTTCCAGCCCATAGAAATAGACCGGCGTCGGCAGCGCCTCGGTGGGGCCGTAGCGCTCCTGGGTCTTCTCGAAGTCCGAATAGACCTTGGGATACATGAGGTACGAGGCGAGCCGCAGGTCGTCGATCTCGTGGCCGACCTCGTCAGCGATCTTCTTGCGCTCGGCCTCAAGGTCGACCGGCTTGAGATAGGAACCCGGCCGCTCGGTCAGCGGCGTCTTGCCCTTGAGCACCTTCTTCTGCAGCGCCTCGGGGAAGCCGCCCGGCGGCTGGCCCAGGTCACCGGCAAAGAAGCCAACCACGGAATCGGGGAAGGCGATGTCCTTGTTGGGATCCTCGACATCGTTCCGCGTGAGCCCGGCCGAAACCATGGCCAGCGCCATATCGCCCACCACCTTGGACGAGGGCGTAACCTTCACGATGTCGCCGAACATCTGGTTGACGTCGGCATAGGTCTGCGCGACCTCGTGCCAGCGGGTCTCGAGCCCCAGCGAGCGGGCCTGCTCCTTGAGGTTGGTGAACTGGCCGCCCGGCATTTCATGGAGGTAAACCTCGGAGGCGCCGCCCTTGAGGTCGCTCTCGAAGGCGCGGTACTGCGTGCGTACCGCTTCCCAATAGAACGAGATCTGGCGAATGGCCCCGGCGTCGAGCTGCGGATCGCGCTCGCCACCGGCCAGCGCCGCCACGATCGAGCCCAGAGTCGGCTGGCTGGTCGTTCCGCTCAGCGCATCCATGGCGGCGTCGATGGCATCGACCCCGGCATCCACCGCTGCCAGCACGGTCGCCGAAGCCGCTCCGGATGTGTCGTGGGTGTGCAGATGGATCGGCAGGCCGATTTCCTGCTTGAGGGTGGCGATCAGCTTCTTCGCGGCGGCAGGCTTCAAGAGCCCGGCCATGTCCTTGAGGCCCAGCACATGCGCGCCGGCGGCTTCGAGCTCCTTGGCCAGCCCAACGTAATATTTGAGGTCGTACTTGGAGCGATCCGGGTCGAACAGGTCACCGGTATAGCAGATGACGCCCTCGGCGACCTTGCCCTCCTCGATCACCGCGTCGAGCGAGACGCGCATGTTCTCGACCCAGTTCAGGCAATCGAACACGCGGAACACGTCGACGCCACCGGCCGCCGCCTGCCGAACGAAGAACTTGACGACATTGTCGGCATAGTTGGTGTAGCCGACGCCGTTCGAGCCACGCAGCAGCATCTGCGTCAGGATATTGGGTGCACCCTCGCGTACCCTGGCCAGGCGTTCCCACGGATCCTCGTTGAGGAAGCGCATGGCGACGTCGAAGGTCGCCCCACCCCAGCATTCGAGCGAGAACAGGTTCGGCAGGCCGCGACTATAGGCCTGGGCGATGCGGGTGATATCGAACGAGCGCATCCGCGTCGCCAGCAGCGACTGATGCGCATCACGCATCGTCGTGTCGGTGAACAGCACGCGCTTCTGCGCCTTCATCCACTGTGCCAAGGCTGCAGGCCCGTCCCGGTCCAGGATCTGACGGCTGCCTTCGACCACGCTGAGTGCCGGGAATTCCGGCACTACCGGCGCCGCGGCTTCCGCCGGCGGCCGTGGCCGGTCGCGCACTTCGGGATGCCCGTTGACGGTCACGTCGGCGATATAGCTGAGGAGCTTGGTCGCGCGATCCTTGCGCGGCTTGAAGTTGAACAGTTCGGGCGTCGTGTCGATGAAGCGCGTGGTGTAGCGGTTTTCGACGAAGTCGGGGTGGGTGATGATGTTCTCGAGGAACGCCAGATTTGTCGAGACGCCGCGGATGCGGAATTCGCGCAGCGCGCGGTGCATGCGCGCAATGGCTTCCTCGGCCGATGGTGCCCAGCAGGTCACCTTTTCCAGCAGTGGATCGTAGTAGCGCGTGATCACCGCGCCCGAATAGGCGGTGCCGCCATCGAGGCGCACGCCAAAGCCGGTGGCGCCGCGATAGGCAGTGATGCGGCCATAATCGGGGATGAAGTTCTGCTCGGGATCTTCGGTAGTCACGCGGCACTGGATGGCATTGCCGTTGAGCCGGATGTTTTCCTGCAGCGGCACACCCGATTCCGGCGTGCCGATGACCGCTCCGTCCAGCAGGTGGATCTGCGCCTTGACGATGTCGATACCGGTCACTTCCTCGGTGACCGTGTGCTCGACCTGGATGCGCGGGTTCACTTCGATGAAGTAGAACTTGTCGGTATCGGCATCCATGAGGAACTCGACGGTGCCGGCGCCGCGATAGTTGGCGGCCTTGCCGAGCCGAACGGCGGCATCGGTCAGTTCCTTGCGGACGGTATCGGAGAGGTATGGCGCCGGGGCGCGCTCCACCACCTTCTGGTTGCGCCGTTGCACCGAGCAGTCGCGCTCATAGAGATGGACCAGGTTGCCGTGATCGTCGCCGATCAGTTGCACCTCGACATGGCGCGCGCGCTCGATCAGCTTTTCGAGATACATCTCGTCCTTGCCGAACGCCGCCTTGGCCTCGCGCTTGCCTTCGGAGACTTCGCTCAGCAGCGTCTTCTCGTCCATGATGCGGCGCATGCCGCGCCCGCCACCGCCCCAGGAGGCCTTGAGCATCAGCGGGTAGCCGATCTCGGCCGCCAGCTTCTTGATTGCTTCGGGATCATCCGGCAGCGCCTCGGTCGCCGGCACGACCGGCACCTTGGAGGCGATCGCCATGTTGCGCGCCGCAACCTTGTTGCCAAGGTCGCGCATGGTCTGTGCGCGCGGACCGATGAAGATGATCCCCGCATCCTCGCAGGCATCGACGAATTCGGGGCTCTCGGACAGAAGGCCATAGCCCGGATGGATAGCGTCGGCGCCCGAGATACGAGCAATCCGGATATACTCATCGATCTGGAGATACGCTTCGACCGGGCCCTTGCCCTTGCCGATCAGATAGGCCTCGTCGGCCTTGAACCGGTGCAGCGCCAGCTTGTCCTCTTCGGCGTAGGCCGCCACCGTCTTGAGCCCGAGCTCATTGGCGGCGCGGAACACGCGAATGGCGATCTCGCTGCGATTGGCGACAAGGATCTTCTTGATTGGCATCGATTGCATATCCGAGCAGGAGGGGTTTGGGACCCTGGATGGGCCCGGCTCAGGTCGCGCGGATGAATGGGACGGCTGCCCATCCAACCGTCAAAAAGGGTCTAGTTCCGGTTCAGATGGCCCGCGAGGTGGCTCATGTCGTAGCCGGCCTCGGCCGCCTCGCGGATGATCTCGTCCGCATCCATTTCACCGGCCTGGCTCAGCGCCCACAACGTGGTCGAACGCGTCCCGGAACGGCAGTAGCAGAAGACCGGACCGGCACTCCCCTCGAGTACCGACTTGGTCTTTTCGACCATCTCGGGTGAAACCCCTTCGCGGCCGAGCGGAATGGCATGGTAGTCGAGCCCCGCCGCCTTGGCGGCAGCCTCGATTTCGGCCCCCGCCGGCTGATCGGGCGATTCACCATCCGGACGATTGTTGACGATGGCGACAAAACCGGCGGCCTTGAGCGCAGCGATATCCTCGGGCTGAATCTGCCCCGAAACGCTGACGTGATCATTGATCCGCTTCAAATCCAAGGTCCTGCTCCCACTGCCATCAACCGGCTTTCCCGGCCCTTATATCCGCGCGGTCGCACCTGACGCAACCGCCACGAAGAGCTAGCTGTCATGAAGCTGTCGCAGGAAGCGGGCGAACCTTACCCCACGCCGGGCGTATAGCGCGCCAGTGCCTTGATGACCTGCTTGGCGGTAACGCGGCCGATCTGGTGGCCATTCTCGTCCACCACGCCAACCCACTGGTGCTCGGCAAACATCGGCAGCACATCCTCGCAGCGCGCATCCTTGGACACCGATTGCTCGCAGGGTTCGTGCTCGCCCTTCTCCATGATGGAGCGCACATGGATGGCGCGGGCCTTGTTCACCTCGCGCACGAATTCCTCGATATGCTCATTGGCTGGGCGCAGCACGATATCCTCGGGCTTGCCCTCCTGCTGCAGGGCGCCGTCCTTGAGCACGGCAATGCGATCGCCGATCTTGAGCGCTTCATCGAAATCATGGGTGATGAACAGGATGGTCTTGCCCAGTGATTTCTGCAGCTCGATGAGCTGGTCCTGCATGCCCGAGCGGATCAGTGGATCGAGCGCCGAAAAAGCCTCATCCATCAGGATGATATCGGTGTCCATCGCGAGGGCCCGCGCCAGGCCGACGCGTTGCTGCTGACCGCCGGAAAGCTGTCGCGGCTGGCTCTGCTCATAGCCCGACAGGCCCACGATCTCGATCCACTTGGCCGCTTCCCGGAGCCGTTCATCCTTGCCGACCCCGCGGACTTCCAGACCATAGGCGACATTGTCGATGACCGACCGGTGCGGCAGCAGGCCGAACTTCTGGAACACCATGGCAATCTGCGTGCGGCGGAAGGTGCGCAACTCGTCGAGACTCATCTTCGTCACGTCGGCGCCGTTGACGACGATCTCGCCCGCTGTCGGCTCGATCAGCCGGTTGACATGGCGGATCAGCGTGGACTTGCCGGAACCCGACAGGCCCATGACCACGAAGATCTGGCCCCGGGCGATATCGAGTGAGACATTGTCGAGCCCGACAACATGATTGGTTTCGGCCTGCACCTCGGCCTTGGACTTGCCTGACTGCAGCAGCGCCAGTGCTTCCGCCGGCTTTTCTCCGAAGATCTTGGTGACCCCGCGCATGGCGATGGCGAGATCGACCCTTGTGTCCATGGCGTTCATTTAGCGCATCTCCGCCAGACCGATCCGGCTCTGCAATTGCTTGCCGAACGCCTGGGTAACCCGGTCGAAAATGATGGCGAGGGCGACGATGCCCAGACCGGCGAACAGGCCACGGCTGACCTCAAGCCGGCCGATGCCCTGCAGCACCTGATAGCCAAGGCCGCCGGCACCGATCATCGAGGCGATCACCACCATCGAGAGCGCCATCATCGTGGTCTGGTTCACCCCGGCCAGGATGGTTGGCAGCGCCAGCGGGATTTGCACGCCCAGGAGGCGCTGGCGCGGGTTGGTGCCGAAGGCGCGGCTGGCCTCCATCACCGCCGGATCGACCGAGCGCAGGCCCAGGTCGGTCAGGCGCACCAGCGGCGGCGCCGCATAGACGATGGTGGCGATCAGCGCCGGAATTTTGCCGGGGCCGAAGATCATGACCGTCGGGATCAGATAGACAAAGCTCGGCAGGGTCTGCATGAGATCGAGGACGGGCGTGATGATATTGCGCACGTTGAACGAGCGGCTCATCCACACCCCGACCGGTATGGAGACGACGATAGCCGTGATGGTTGCCGCCACCATCAGCGCCATGGTGGTCAGCGCATCTTCCCACAGGTCCATCAATCCGAGAAACAGCAGCGCCGCCAGCACGATGGTCGGCAGCTTCCAGTTCCGCGTCGCCAGCCAGGCAACGCCCACCAGGACGGCAACGATCAGCCACCACGGCGTCGCAATCAGCAGGTTCTCAATGGCCTTGAGCAGCATCAGCAGCGGATAGGCCGCGGCTTCGAATTCATCGCTCCAGTTGCGCACGACCCAGTTGAGGCCATCATCGATGGCGCGGCGCAGCGGGCGGGTGTCGATCAGTTCAGGAAACACGCTTGTTCTCTCTTTGGAGTGGGGCGCGCGATGCCGGAAGGCGAAGCCTGCCGCCTTCGGGCATCACGCGGAAAGCGGCCGGATCGAAACCCGGCCGCTCTGCCTGTCGCTGTGAGGCAACGATCAGCTAAGGCTTGCCTTGACCTTCTCGGCCACCTCGGGAGTGACCCAGCTGGTCCACAGGTCTTCCTTGGTCTTGAGGAAGTTTTCTGCAGTGGCCGCGGCATCAGCCTGGTTCTCGTCGCCATAGACCAGCAGTTCGCTGATCTGGGCGTTGGTCAGCCCGACCTTGGTGAAATAGTCGGCGACAGCCGGGGCCTCGTCCTGCACCCAGCTCGCTGCGCCAACGATGGCAGGCGAGGAGGGATAGGCCGTCACGCCGGCCGGCTCAGCGCAATCCGGATCGGTATTGCAGACATAGACGTCAGGCTTGGTTTCGCCGAGATCGAGCTGGACAGCATCGAACTTGCCCAGGATGGCGGTGGGGCCCCAATAGTAGAAGAGGATCGGCTCTTCCCTGGTGAAGGCCCGGGCGATCGAGGCATCGAGTGCTCCGCCCGAACCGGGCGAGAAGAGATTCCACGTCTCTTCCATGTCGAAGGCCTCGAACAGGGCCGTTGTCGACAATTCGCACGCCCAGCCCGGCGGGCAGGAATAGATACGCCCCTGGTCGGGCTCTTCAGGATCGGCGAACAGGTCCGGCCGTGCGATCACCGCCTCTGCGGTTGTCAGCTCGGGATGGGCTTCCTGCACGTAGCGCGGAATGAACCAGCCCTCGACAGTGCCATCGGTGATGGCATCGGAAAGCGCGACCACCTCGCCGGCGGCGACGCCTTCGGCCCAGGGCTCCTCGATAGCGCTGGTCCACAGCTCCGGTGCGATGGCGGGCGAACCGCGGGTCAGCATGGAAGAGGATGTCGGCACAGTGTCGCCGGTCACGATCTCGACGTCGCAGCCGAAGCCGGTTTCGAGAATGGCGGCGTGAATATGGGCGAGAGCGGCGGCAGAGGGCCAGGTCATCTCGGCGATATCGATGGTACGATCAGTACCGCAGGTCGCGGCCTCGGATTCCTGGGCAACTGCGGGCAGGCTGATTGCAGACAACAGCGCAACAGCCATCGCGGCGGCAATGCCACCGGACTTCAATATCATCAGGTCGTCTCCTAGATTTAGGTGATGCCCGGACCATAGACGTCATAATGCAGACCTGTCAAATCGACAGTTACTTGCATTATAACTGTAAAGAGTCGGAGAATAGACTTGGGTCCCGGACTATAGAAGACTGAGAGTAAACTCTCATTCCGGAAAACCTTTCTCTATCCGTCTAAAACCGCAGCTCGGAGCATTGTCGACAAGCAAAAAATAATTGCATGCCGCGTTTATGCCGCAAAAAGGCCCCGTTTCCGGTGGCTTAGGGCAGACCTGCATTGACCCAGTCGCGCCATACGTTTTCTTTGTCGGCAACAAACTGCTCCGCCACAGCCTCGACACTCGCGCCCGGTTCGCTGATCTGGACCAGCAATTGATTCATCTCACCCAGCGGCATGCTGCTGCGTTGAAAATAGGCGGCTATGGCGGGGGTGTCGGTGAACACCCATTCAGCCAGTGCCACCACGACCGTCTCCTCGGCAAAGGCGCTGGGGGTTGGATTGACGCAGGCGAGCTGCGCCAGGCACTGCGCGGCTTCGGGATCATACGCACCCATGTCGAGCGGCACGAAGTCCATTTGCGCCAGGACCGCATTGGGTTGCCAGTAGTAGAACACGACGGGTTCTTTCCGGCTCGCTGCCTCGGCTATCAGCGTGTCCATCTCGAAGCGATTGGCGGGCTCGATCAGTTCCACCGCACTGCTGATGCCCAGCGCCTTGATCAGGTTGCGATTGATTACCGCACAGGCCCAGTCCGCCGGACAGGAGATGAAGCGCACGGGCGCCCCGCCTCCGAGCGCCGGCAGCGTCGCCGCCAGGTCGGCAATGCCCTGCAACTGGGGGTGCGCGGCCGCCAAGGGGGCGGGAATGAACCAGCCTTCCAACTGGCGCTCACCATAGCTCGGCGCCGCCGGCCGCAGCATGCGCGACTCTATTGCGCCGTTCCACACCTCGGCAATCCGGCCCACCCACATTTCAGGCGCTACCGCCGGCTGCCCGGTCGACCCCATGGAGGAAACGGTGGCCGCGAGATCACCCGGTGTCACCCGGGTCTCGCAGCCATATTCCCGCGCCAGAATTCGCGCATGGATTTCCGCGAGCAGCTCCGCCGATGGCCAGCTCATCCGCGCGATGCTGACGGGCTGCGTGCCACAGGGCGGCGGCGGCGCGGGAGCCTCGGTTGCAGCCGGCGCATCCTGGGCCTGGTCAAGCACGGTGATCTGTGCGTTCGCGGATTGTGTTGCGAGCAGCACGATCACCAATATCGCTGTCCGCACCAGTCTTGCCGCCATCGCTCGCCACTCCCTCGAACCGGCCCACTCTATGCGAAAACCGTCTTCGTTAAGCAACAGCAGCACTGGCCCGATTTGCCAATCAATACCCGGTGACTCCGGCTCGCTAAATGTGCAACAGTCCCCATCAGCGAGGCGCGGGTTGCGCCTCCTTTATCGCGTCGTTCCGTATGCAAGACTGGCTCGGGCAAGAGCCTCTCGACGGAGCGACCCAAACGAGGGACACAAATGCTCAATCTCAAGAACACTCTGGCCCTGGCAGTTGCCGCTTCGACGCTGGTCGTCGCCGCGCCCGCCATCGCACAAGAAGTCAAGATCGGCTTTCTGGCCGACGTGACCGGCCCCATTGCCGGCTTTGCACCGGGCATGGTCGATGCCGGCAACCTGGCCATCACCAACGTGAACGAGCAGGGCGGCGTGCTGGACGGCCAGAACCTGACCTCGGTTCTTGCTGATAGCGCCTGCGATGGCGGTGCCGCTGGCCCCGCCGCCGACCGTCTGGTCAATGCCGAGAACGTCGTCGCCATTTTCGGCGGCTACTGCTCGGGTGCAACCATTGCCGGCGCCAATGGCTCGGCCATCCCGGGCAATGTGGTGATGATCTCGCCCGCTTCGACCGCTCCGGCCGTTGCCGAGCTCGACGACAATGACCTCGTGTTCCGCGATGTGGTTCCCGACTCCATCCAGGGCGTCAAGGCTGCCGAGCTGCTGCTTGCCCAGGGCGTGACCGAAGTTGGCGTCACCTTCGTCAACAACGATTACGGTTCGGGCCTGGCCGGCGCCTTCTCGGACGCATTCACCGCCGGTGGCGGCACGATCCTGGCCAATGTCTCGCATGAAGACGGCAAGGCTGACTATCGTCCTGAAATCGGCCAGATCGAGGCCTCCGGTGCGACCGCTCTGGTCATCTACGGCTATGAGAACGCCGGCGGCGGCGCCATCCTGAACCAGGCTATCGAGTCCGGTTCGTTCGACCTGTTCGTGGGCGGCGACGGCATGGCCGGTGAGGCTCTGCTGGCCAGCCGTGACGCTGCCAACCTCGAGGGCATGATCCTGACCCAGGCTGCCCCCTCCGAGGGCCCTGCCTTCGACGCCCTGGTCGCGCTGACCGAGGCCGCCGGCCAGGATGCCAACGGCACCTATGTGACCAACTCCTACGATGCCGTGTTCCTGCTGGCCCTGGCCATCGAGAAGTCCGGCTCGGCTGATCGCGACGGCATCTCCGCCGCACTGCGTGAAGTCTCCAACGCTCCGGGTGAAACGATCCTGCCCGGCGAATGGTCCAAGGCCAAGGAACTGATCGCTGCCGGCACCGACATCAACTACGAAGGGGCCTCGGGCACTGTCGAGTTCGATGACGTCGGTGACGTCGCCGGCGCCATCAACTACTTCGTGGTTGAAGGCGGCTCGGTGGTCAACAAGGGCCTGATCGAGTAGTCCTACTTACAGCCAGATTGACTACGGCCCGGGAACTTCTCCCGGGCCGTTTGTTTTGGAGGAAAGAGTGGCGGACGACAGAACGCTGGACTTCTACGCCCGGAACGCTGCGCAATATGTTCAGCATGGCGCTGAGGCTCCAAGTCGGTATCTGCTTTCCTTTGTGGCGGCTCTACCGGCCCATGCCCGGGTTCTCGAACTGGGTTCGGGCAGCGGACGCGACGCCGCCTTCATGCTCTCGCAAGGGGTGGACATATATCCCAGTGACGCTTCTCCCCAACTGGCCCGGGAAGCCGAGAGCCGGGTCGGCCGGGCAGTCCGTCTGTTGCGGTTCAACGAACTGGAGGAGGCCGAGGCTTATGACGCCATTTGGGCCAGCGCCAGCCTGCTGCACGCTCCCGCGTCGGAACTGAGCGACGATCTGGCACGCATCCACCGCGCTCTACGCCCCACCGGCTTGTTCGTCGCCAGCTTCAAGGCCGGTACTGGGGAGGGCCGGGATGAACTTGGCCGCTACTACAACTATCCCGATGCCGACACGCTACTGACCCACTATCACGAGGCAGCCGGTTGGGCATCGCTTCACATCGAGACCACCATGGGCAGCGGCTATGACGGCAAGCCGACGCAATGGCACTGGGTGACAGCGCGCCGGTAGCGGCCGGCTATTCCGCCGCGAGACGCTCCACCTCTATCGTTGGCGAGCCGGTATGCACCGTCAGCGCGAAATGGTCTGTCTGCACGACATCGAGCACCTTTCGCGGCCGATATGCGCAGACGGCGACGCCGCCGCGATGGCGAAAACTCTCATAGACAATCCCGTCGGCGCCGTTGGCCCGCAATGCCTCGCCGAAACGCTGGCTGGCGGCATAGTCATCGGATGGGAAGGACGCCGCGTCGCTGCTGTCGCGCAGATCGTGATAGTCGCCCTCCAACCGGGCGGAATAAGTCCGGTACTGCCGCGTTTCGTTGGCAATACCGCGCGCCCAGCATTCGCGCCGCAGATGATGTGCCACTTCGGCAATGGCCGTCTCTATCCGCACCGCCGCATACCAGGCGCCCAGTTCGGGACCGGAAAAGCGTGCACCCGCTGGCGGCGCATGGAGGAACGCCGCCATGACAATGGAGGAATTTGCGCGGCCATAGACCCAGTCTTCCGAGGCGAGCCGTGCCAGCCGTTCCGCCACCAGCCGGTCATTGGTCCAGCCCGCAAGTTCCATGACAGCTTCAAGGTCCCCGGGCTGCGAGACCGAGTCAAAGAGACCGATGGGTGGAAACCGGGATGGGATCAGGCGATAGCTCGGCTGCGGCGCCGGAATGAGCCGCGCTAGCGCCATATGATATCCTCGTCGCGGATGGGCGCGAAACCCGCGTCGACCGCGTTGGGAGGCATGTAGATGCCGCCGCGCGCCGCGTCGAGGAAGCGCCGAACCTGCATCAGCCCGTCGAGACTGCCGCTGGTGATCAGGTCCAAGGGCCTCTGCCCGCCGAACAACGGCGCTGCATGGGGTCCATTGAGCCAGGCAAGCTGTGCAGCTTCGCCGTCGAACAGCACGCCCAGCGCCTGATGGATGCCGAGCACCGCCGAGAGGCGCGTCAGGATATCGACATCCAGCGTGATCATGCCCTGGTCACGCGCGATCTTGAGCCAGTTGTGATAGGTGGACCGGGACGGGTAGCCCAGTACCAGACGCCGCTGCGCTTCGTTCAGACCCCAGCGATCGGCAATGGCGGCGAAACTGCGCAGCGCCGGCGCGCTGAGCCGCCGGCGGTTGACCGGATCAAAGCGATCAACACCTAGCCCCTCCGCGACGGCGAAGCTGGCCTGAGGTCGTTCGGTAAGGCTGCGGCTGCTCGTGGCTTTGCTCATAGGCGGCATATAGTCCAAATTTGGACGCAATGCAAGAACTTCGTCCAAATCTGGACATTGGAGATGCCATAGCTGAAGCGCGTTCGCCTTGTCCGGCAGTCACCCTTCGCGCCGCACCACTTCAGGTATCAATCCCCGTGGCGCATAGCGGAGGGCAATGGTGATGACGACACCGAGCACAAAGACGCGCATCTGCAACGCTCGCGAGTCAATCTCGGGAATGGCACCCCAGCCAATGCTCTCGGTAAGTGCCGAGATATTGAGGAAGATCACCTGCGCCAGCGGATCGGAAATGACCCAGACGATGTAGATGAGGAACGAGCCGAGCACCACGCCCCAATTGTTGCCCGCGCCGCCCACGATCACCATGACCCAGATCATGAAGGTGTGGTTGATCGGCTGGTAGCCGGATGGATCAAAGATCTGCGTGAAGGTGGCGAGAATGGCGCCGCCTATGCCCATCAGGATCGAACCGAACACAAACAGCTCTAGCTGGCGCCCCGTCACGTCCTTGCCCATGGAGGCGGCGGCAATGTGATTGTCGCGGATGGCGCGCATCATGCGCCCCCACGGCCCGCCATAGACGCGCTCGACCAGGATGAAGGCAATGATGAGGATGACCACGGCCAAGGCCAGAAAGCCGAGCCGAGCATAGACGAAACTGTCGGATATGGACATGCCGGCAGCTTGCAGCTGCTGCGGCAGTGGCGTCGGCCAGGGCATTGGCGACACCGTCATGGTGCCGCGCGTCAGCCAGTCCATGTTCTTGATCAGCGCGCGCAGGATTTCCGAGATGCCGATCGTGGCAATGGCGAGATAATCGGTGCGCAGCCCAAGGCTGATGCGGCCGATGAAGAAGGCGATGATCGCCGAGACGAGGCCGCCAAAGGCCCAGCCCAGCACCGGATGCAGGCCAAGCCCGCCCACGAAGCCCGCCGTCGATTCGATATAGGCAGCGGCCGGGTCGATCTGGGTGCGGTAGATGATGTAGCCGGCAAACCAGGCTGCTGCGACGAGCGCTACCTTCCCTTTGCCCGACAGACCGAGACGGTCGCTGCGGCGCGCGGCAAGCACGAGCGCTATTCCGACCAGCAGCGCCAGCAGCGCCCGACCCAGCATCATCGGGCCGTCGCTCTCCCAGAAAGCCATATTGACCGGATGGGACAGGAACACCGTCGAGGCGCCGCCCACCATGAGAAAGCCCATGATGGCGAAATTGAACAGACCGCCATAGCCCCACTGGATATTGAGCCCCAGGGCGATCAGCGCAAAGGCGGTTGCCTGCGTCAGGATCAGAAGGATCGAGGCTGTGCCCTGCACGACCCCCACCACCACGACGATGAGGAACATGGCCACGAACAGCAGCAGTCCGCGCCGAACGGGCGTATCCCAGCCCGTCGGGGAACCTGGATTGGAAGCGGCGCTCATGTCGATGCTCCCTTGAAAATACCCGTTGGCCGCACAAGCAGGGTGATGACGAGGATCACAAAGGCCACGGTGAGTTTATATTCGGTGGGGACCAGCGCCAGGTTGGCCGGCAGCGCCATGCCCTCTGGCAGGATGGCATTGAGCGGCCGCAGCACCGCAGTCCAGTTGAAGACGGCAAGCGTTTCCGCAAAGGCGATGAGGAAACCGCCCACGATGGCGCCATAGGCGTGGCCGAGCCCGCCAACGATGGCGGCAGCAAAGATTGGCAACACGATATTGAAGGCCAGATCCGGCATCAGCGCCACATCGAGCGCCAGCATCGTGCCGGCGACGCAGGCCAGCGCACCGGCGATGACCCAGGTCACCCGTACCACCAAGGCTGTATTGATACCCGACACCTGTGCCAGGTCGGCATTGTCGGCCATCGCACGCATCGCCTTGCCCAGCCGCGAGCGGGTGAGGAACAGATGCAATGCGATCACGATAAGCGCAGTCACCACGAACATGATGATCTGCGGTTCGGTGATCGAGATCGGCCGCGAGCCTCCCGCCCAGCTCATGTCGATGCGGAAGATGTCCTTTGCTTCGCCCGCGACATACATGGTCTTGGTGCCTGAGCCGAAGATCAGGCGCACGAGGCCCTGGATCATCAGGGTCACGCCGATCGAAGCAATCAGCAGCGTTACCGGCTTGGCGCCACGGCGGCGCAATGGAGCATAGAAGCCCTTGTCGATGCCAAGTGCCAGCACGGCGGTCAGGACCATGGCGACCGGCAGCACGACAAAGCCCATCGGCAATGGCAGCACCACGCCCATCGCGGCCAGCGAGGCGGCCAGCAGGAAGGCGATGAAGGCGCCCATCGTCATCATGTCGCCATGGGCGAAGTGGGCAAAGCGCAGGATGCCAAAGATCAGGGTGACGCCGATGGCGCCCAGGGCATAGATCGAGCCCAGCACGGTGCCCGAGATCAGCACGCGGTTGATGAAGAAGATCAGCTCGTCCACCGACTAGCCCCCCAGGAAACTTTTGGCGACTTCGGGATCGGCGATCAGCTCGGCGCCCGTGCCGGTGAAACGATTCTGGCCTTGAGCCAATACGAAGCCGCGGGATGCAAAGGCCAGCGCCTGGCGCGCATTCTGCTCGACCATGAGAATGCCCACGCCCTCCTTGTTGACGCGGACGATGGTCTCGAAAATCTCGATGACGTAGCGCGGCGAGAGCCCGGCTGAAGGCTCGTCCAGCATCAAGAGCTTTGGCTTGCTCATCAGCGCGCGGCCCATAGCCACCATCTGCCGCTGGCCGCCGGAAAGCTCGCCCGCCGGCTGGCGGCGCTTTTCCGCCAGCACCGGGAACATTCCATAGACCCAGTCCATCGTGTCGGAAAAATCGTCGCGCCGGGTGAAGGCCCCCATCTCGAGGTTTTCCTCGACCGTCATCGAGGTGAAGACGTTCTTTTCCTGCGGCACGAAGGAGAGGCCTTTTGGCACCAGCGTGTCTGGCAGCGAATTGGCGATGTTCTCGCCCAGGAATTCGATCGTGCCACCCGTAACCCTGAGCAGACCGAAGATCGCCTTGAGCGTGGTCGACTTGCCCGCACCATTGGGGCCGACGATGACGCCGATATCGCTTTGCTCGATAGCCATGTTGACGCCGTTGAGGATCGGCGCGCCGCCGTAACCGCCGACGACGTGTTTGAGTTCAAGCAAAGCCATTACGCGACCTCGACCGGGGTGCCGAAATAGGCTTCGACGATTTGTGGATTGGCCCTGATTTCCTCCATCGGGCCTTCGGCGATCTTCTCGCCCTGCGCCATGACGATCACCGGATCGCAGAGACGGGCAATAAGATCCATGTCGTGCTCGATGACAAAGAACGTATAGCCCAGTTCCTTGTTCATCCGCTCGATATTGGCAGCCAGGTCGTTGAGCAGGGTCTTGTTGACGCCGGCCGCGACCTCGTCCAGCAGCACGACCTTGGCATCGACCATCATCGTGCGGCCCAGCTCGAGCAGCTTCTTCTGCCCGCCTGACAGGTTCCCTGCCAACTCGTTGCGCACATGCCCGAGCTTGAGGAAGTCGATGACGTCCAGCGCCTTCTTGCGCACCTCGGTCTCGCGCGCCCGTGCAAGTCCGGGGCGGAACCAGGCATTGACCAGGTGCTCGCCCGGCTGGTCGCCAGGCACCATCATCAGGTTTTCCAGCGCCGTCATATGGGAGAATTCATGCGCGATCTGGAACGTGCGCAGCATGCCGGTACGGAACAGTTCGTGCGGCTTGAGCCCGGTGACGTCGGCACCGTCAAAGATCACCGATCCTTCGTCGGGGACGATGTTGCCAGCGACAATATTGAACAAAGTGGATTTGCCCGCCCCGTTCGGTCCGATCAGCCCGGTCACCGAGCCGCGCCGTACCGATAGCGAGCAGTTGTTGACGGCGGTCAGGCCGCCAAAGCGTTTGCTGACGTTGCGAACGTCGATAACCAAGTCAGAGGACACCAAATCCGTCCCGTTTCCCGAAAAGCCGTTTACGCCCGGTTCAGATGCCAGGCTATTTTGCGGCATCTGCTCATAAGGCGATCCGGGGGTCAACCATGCCGGGGGGTTCAAAGGTAGGCGAGCACCGCGTCAGCTGTGGATTTGTTGTTGGCACAAGGCACATCGTAAAGTGTCGCCAGCCGCGTCAACGCCTTGATATCGACATCATGCGGTTGCGCCGAAAGCGGGTCGATGAAGAAGATCAGCATGTCCAGCTTGCCCTCCGCAATCATTGCGCCCAGCTGTTGATCACCCCCCAGCGGCCCACTCTTGAGCAGCGCCACCGACAATCCCGTCGCGCTCATTACGCGCCCGCCCGTCGTGCCGGTACCCACCAGTTCATGCTGGCTTAGCTTGTGCTTGTGCTGAGCTGCCCAGGCGCACAACTCGTCCTTCTTGTCGTCATGAGCCACCAGCCCGATCCGCGCCATGCCATTCTCCCATTGCCCTGGGCGCTTTCAAGCATGCTTCAGGCAAACAGGGCAATGGCCTCGCTCAGCAGGATCCCGATACGGTCAATCGGAATGTCGTCGCCCTCCCCCAGCCGCAGGTAGCGCCCTTTCTTGAGTCCGTCGCCAACCAGCAATCCATGACCATGTTCAAGCAATCGCCCATGCTCGAAATAGACGGTGACCCGATCACGTTGCGGAAATACCGAACAGACATGACCGGCGGCGCGGTGGCGGAAATTGACCGATTTCCACCCCGCCATGACCTTGCCGTCGAGGCCCGGATGGGCGGCGATGAGCGCCACCAGCCGCGCCGTCAGTTCGGTAACGGCAGGCGACAGAGGCGCCACAAGTTCGGCAAAGGCGCTGGGATAGACAGGATCAGTGACGGAAGCAGCCATGGCAGGGCACCGGGTTTCGAGCCCCGCAATCCTGCCATCGCCTGCTGACAGGTCCTGTCAGCACGATCCCGACTAGAACTCGCTCCAGTCCGGCGCGATGGCGGCATTGCCGTTCACACGCAGGGTTGGCGCCGACCGGGACGCGCGGACCGGCGCCGGCCGCATCGAGCCTTCGATCTTGAACACATCGACAATGTCGTCGAGTTCGCTGGCCTGCGCCTCCGTCTGCTCGATCGCTGCATTGGTCTGCTCGACCAGGGCCGCGTTGTGCTGGGTCATTTCGTCCATCAACCGCACCGCCACAGCCACTTCTTCCAGCGATGAGGCCTGTTCGTTGTTGGCCTGGGCAATGGTGTCGATCAGAGCCGCACTTTCCTGCGCACCGGCCAGAATATCGAGCAGCGTTTCGGCCGCCTGGCCAACCAGACCCGTGCCAACCTGGACCTCTCGGGCGCTGGCCTCGATCAGAGCCTTGACCTCTGCCGAGGCATTGGCCGCGGACTGGGCCAGTCGACGCACTTCCACCGCCACAACTGCAAAGCCCTTGCCGGCATCTCCGGCTCGCGCCGCCTCGACGGAGGCGTTGAGCGCCAACAGGTTGGTCTGGAAGGCAATATCGTCGATCAGCCCGATTATGTTGGAGATCTTGGAAGAACTCGTATGGATGGCGGACATGGCCTCATTGGCCTGCTTCATCACCGTACCACCCTGGGTGGCATTCTGCGCGACGACCTGCGCCTTGCCGGTCGCGGTTGCCGTCCGACGGGCATTCTCCGCTACAGCCATCGACAACTGCTCCACCGAGGCGGAGGTCTGCTCGATGGTGGCCGCCTGCTTGGTGGTGCGGTCCGCCAGGTCGTTGGCTCCGGAGAGGATTTCGCTTGTGGTGGTCTTGAGCGACCGCGAGGTCTGCCGCAGCTTGCCGACGATCGCCGTCAAGCGATCGGCTACCGCATTGGTATCATCCTTGATCTGGCTGAATTCCGGTTCGAACTCGGCATTAATGCGGCCGGTGAGGTTGCCCTTCGCCATGTCCTTGAGCACTTCGCCGGTCAGGGCCACGACACGCGCCGTCTTGGCCCGTGACGCTTCTTCTGCAGCCCGGGCATCTTCGCTCAGCTTGTCGAAATAGGCCGATACGCCAATATCGATATCGAGCAGCATGGATTTGAACAGGCTGGCCAGCACCAGCGCCATTTCATCGGCCGATGCCATGACTTGCTCTGCCGACGCAGCCTTCTTGCCGAACCGGCCCGGCTTCGGCTGCAGCGCTTCGGCCATCAGATCGTGGACGAGGCCCACGATCAGCGTTTCGGCGATGACGCCGTAGCCACCGATATGCCAGCGCGGCTCCAGCCCGATCTTGGCGTGACGCAGACCGACCCTTGTGCTGGACTCGAAATAGGCATCATCGAACTGCCCGGCCGCAATCGCCTTCCAATGGCCGACCTGCTTGGATTGGGCCCGATCCATCTGCGCCTTGCCATCAAAGAAGCGGGCGACCGCGGGCACGGTGGCAATCCTGGCGTAGAACTTGTCCAGCGCGACCGGCAGAAGCCTGTCGATATGGGCTTGGATACCGGCCTGGCGCTGCCTTGCTTGGTCATCGAGGCCGATAAAGGCGAGGCGGGAATGCAGATTATTCTCAGGCGTGGCAGAAATAGACATGGAAATAGGGCTCGGGAATGGACGCAGCGATGTTGTCCATCCGCGATAGGCAAACCGTGATCTGGATCAAACAGGGGTCACTGTGGTGCAGGCATGGTGAACGCGCCGTTAATCACGCATGCTTCGCTGCCACTATCCGGCGCGCCGCAATACCGGTTCCGCCACGCTTTGGGCGTTCGTTCCACCCAGCGTGAACATGCCGATCACGCGATCGAGTTCGCTGGCCTGGGCTTCGGTCTGCTCGATGGCTGCATTGGTCTCTTCCACCAGCGCCGCATTGTGCTGGGTCATTTCATCGAGCTGCCGCACCGCCACATTGACCTCGTCGATGGACGACGCCTGTTCGCGGCTGGCGCGCGCAATACCGTCCAGCATGCTGGCATTGGCGCGAATGGCGTCCTGCACCGCAATCAGCCGTTCGGCGGCGCTCGCGACCAGTCGCGTGCCACCCTGTACTTCGCTCGCACTCTGCTCGATCAGCAGTTTGACATCGGCCGACGCCGAAGCCGCCGACTGCGCCAGTCGACGCACTTCCACCGCCACAACGGCAAAACCCTTGCCGGCGTCGCCCGCCCGCGCCGCCTCGACCGACGCATTGAGCGCCAGGAGGTTGGTCTGGAAGGCGATGTCATCGATCAACCCGATAATGTTGGATATCTTGGCGGAAGACTGGGTGATCCGATCCATGGCGTGGGTCGCTTCCCCCATCACCTCGCCACTGGCCTCCGCTTCGGTCGATACCGAGCGGGCCTGCTGGCTCGCCTGCTCGGCATGGACGGCGCTGTCCACCACGGTGCGGCTAAGCTGTTCGATGGCCGCGCTGGTCTGCTCGATCGTCGCCGCCTGCCGGGTGGTACGTTCGCTCAGATCATTGGCGCCCGAAAGGATTTCCCCCGTGGCTGTCTTGAGCGCGCCCGAGGTCCCGCGCAGTTGGCTGACAATTTCCCCGAGCCGCGCTGCCACTCCATTGGTATCGGTCTTGAGCCGGGCAAAAGCGCCCTTGTAGTCGCCATTCATGCGCTGGCTGAGATCGGCCTGGGCGAGTGCCGCCAATACGCTGCCCGTCTCGGTCAGTCCGCGCTCGACCGTCGCCACGAGGTCATTGACGTCCTGAGCAAGTCGACGCAGTTCGGGGTCGCTGAGCTCGGTGCCGACGCGGCGCGAAAAATCGCCATCGATCGCAGCGCCGACCACTGCGCCTATATCCTGCTGCAGGGCCTGGATGATGCTGACCTGGCTGGCCCGCTCGGTGCTCATGTCGAGCTCCGCCGCGCGCAGGTCGCGCATCCGCAAGCCGTTGTTGCGGAACACTTCCACCGCCTCGGCCATATAGCCCAACTCGTCGGCTCGCTCGAGACCCGGCACCGGGATGTCCAGCTGGTCGGCGGCAATCTGGGCCATGGAGTCGGTCAGCCGGGAGATCGGCCTGGTAATGGTTCTTGCAATCAGGATGCTGACCAGCGCCGCCAGAGCCAGCATGACCAGGCCGATTAGCAGCATCGCGTTACGCAGCCCGGAGGAAGGCGCGGATATGTCGGCCTGGCTTTCGAGCGCCACCACCGCCCAGTCGACACCGCCAAAGCTCAGCGTCTGTGCGGCCGCCACATAGGCTGCACCGGCATGGTGCTCCAGCGCACCCATGGCAGTCGCGCCATCCAGCGCTGCCGTGACCGCCTCGCCGCGAACCGGCAGCGTCATGGTGTCGTCTGCCTCGGTCACCGGCGAGTTGTTGCGGGCCAATCCGTCCTGTCCCACCAGGAACAGCTCGCCACTCGCCCCCAGTCCCTGCGTCCGGCTCAGCACGTCGGCAATTCGGCCAGTCGGAAGCTGGAATGCGAGAACGCCGATCAGAAAGCCCTGATCATGCACGGGCGCGGCAATAAAGCTGGCCGCAGCCCCGGCACTTGGGCCATAGGGGGCGAAATCGGACAGGAATATCTGCCCAGGTTCAGCCGCCATTGCCGCCCGCACGACCCGCCCGAGATCGCTGCCTGACCAGGGGCCGGCGTCTTCACCGAAACCGGTGCCGAAATCGGCTTCCTTGAACACCGTATAGACATTGTTGAAATCGGTATCGAACAGGAAAATGTCGTAGTAGCCGCGCTTCTGCAGCAGGTCCCGGAAGTCACCGTGGAGAGCCCGGTGATGCAGGTCATAGACCGGCAGCTTGTCGGAGGTGTCGAGCAGCAGGCGTTCACCGGCCGGATTGGGGTTATTGGTGATATAGGCGTCCTGCAGCAGCTCGGCCGGGTCGCCCTGCCCCGACAGCGACCGCATGGCACCCGAAAAGGCATCGATAGCGGCGGCAATTTCGGCGCGGCCGGAGAACACCGTCAGGTCTTCGGCCACCTCGTTGAGATAGGCGCTGAGTGCGGCCTGCGCATTGGCTGAGGCTGCGCCCAGACGTTGCTCGGCCTGGCTGGTGACGATGGCATTGCTGGCCATATAGCCCGCAAGCGCCAGACTTGCGCCAGTGACCAGCGCGATTGCCACCACCATGGCCGGCAGCTTGAAAGCAAGTTTGAGCTGGGTCTTCATCTGGTCTTCCGGAGTTGTCGAACCAATGCCTGATCAAGGCATGTCCGCAGCTCCTCTTCCGCGGCCATGACGCGGGTAAATCATAGGAAGCATATGGTTAACGAAGCGCTTCCAAACCCATCGTCAGTCCGTGATGGTCGACCCGGGGGGCGGGTCGACCGAGATTGCTAGAATTCGCTCCAGTCGGTGGAGATAGCCGCGTTCCCCTGGCTGAGATAGGCCCGTGCCGCCCGCTTGACTGCAGCCGGCTTGCTGGCCGGCATTGTCGCGCTTGGGCTCCTTGCCGCCGACCTATCGTCGCCGGTGTGGAAGACCGCAACGATCTCGTCGAGCGCCGTGGCCTGCGACTCGGTCTGCTCGATGGCGGCGTTCATTTCTTCGACCAAGGCGGCATTGTGCTGGGTCATCTCGTCCATCGTGCGGACTGCGACATTGACCTCCTCGATGGCCGAAGCCTGCTCGCGGCTGTCGCGCGCGATACCGTCCATCAGCTGGTTGTTGGCGCGTGCTGCCTCGAGCATCGCCGAGAGCCGCCCTGCCGCATCCGACACCAGCCGCGAACCGAGGCCCACCTCGCCCGACGACTGCTCGATCAGCACTTTGACATCTGCAGAGGCACTCGCAGCCGACTGCGCCAGGCGGCGCACTTCAACCGCCACCACAGCAAAGCCCTTGCCCGCGTCACCGGCGCGCGCAGCTTCGACAGAAGCGTTGAGCGCCAGGAGGTTGGTCTGGAAGGCGATGTCGTCAATCAGCCCGATGATGTTGGAAATCTTGCCCGAACTAACCTCGATCGCGGCCATGGCTTGATTGGCCTTTTCCATCACCTGTCCGCCTTCTTCCGCCGTACGGGTGACTTCGCCGGCATTGGCGCTGGCGTCCTTGGCGCGCTGCGCATTCTGCAGCACGGTCGAGGCGAGCTGCTCCATGGCTGCCGACGTCTCCTCGATAGTGGCGGCCTGCTTGGTCGTGCGTTCGCTGAGATCGTTGGCGCCACTGAGGATTTCACTGGTTGCCGTCTTGAGCGTCCGCGACGTGCCCCGCAGTTGGGCAACCACCTCGCTGAGCTTGTCGGCAACAGCGTTGGTGCCGGCCTTGAGGCGGGCAAAGGCGCCCTGGTAGTCACCCTCCATCCGCCGGGTCAGATCGGTGTTGGCGAGTGCAGTCAGCACGCTGCCGGTCTCCTGAAGCCCCCGATCGACGGTAGCGACCAGGCTGTTGACACTGCCCGCAAGGCCGTTGAGCTCCGGATCGGGGAATTCCACGTCGACGCGGCGCGTGAAGTCGCCGGCAATCGCCGCATCCACGACCTGACCGAAGGCTGTCTGCAGCTCGGTCATCATCTTCTGCCGGCTTGCCTGGTCGGCAATGATGCGAGCCGCCTCTGCCTCCGTCATCTGGCTGACCTTGAGCCCGTTCTGGCGGAACACTTCGACGGCCTTGGCCATGGCGCCAATTTCATCGCGATTGTCGGCATAGGGCACGTTGACGTCGTAGTTGCCCTCGGCGAGCCCGCCCATGATGTCCGTCATCCGACGGATGGGCTTGGCAATTACGCCGGCGCCGAACCAGACCAGTACCAGCACCAGCACCAGCAGGCCCGCAGCGGCGGCCAGCGCCATGTTGCGCATGCTGTCTACCCCGGCAAAGATCGTTGCCGCCGGTACTTCCATCAGCATGACCCATTGCTCGGCAACACCCTCGAAGGTGACCGGGGTGGTGACGGCGAACTGCTGCACGCCGTTGGCGTCGGTATAGTAGAGCCCGGCCTCGAGCCCGGCCTCACCAAGAACGGCGGCCTTGATATCGGCTGGTAGTTCGGTGCCCAGCAGCGTGGTATCGGCATTGGCAATCCACCGCCCGTCTGCACTGACCAGCGAAACATGGCCCACGTCGAAGGGCCTGAGCCCGCCGATCACTTCGGCAATGCCATTGAGCCCGACGTCCGCGGTGACAACGCCCACCGGCTTGCCGTTCTTTTGCACGGGCACGGCTGCGGTCGTCATCGTGATGCTCATGCCGTCCGCACTAAAGGTGAACGGCGGCAGGACAATGGTCCGGCCTGCCTGCATGGGAAGGTCATAGGCAAGCTTGTTCCGGTTCGCCTCTTCCATGACAACCGTAGTGACGGTGCCGTCCTGGACGGTGAATGCGGAGGCAAACTGCCCCGACGGTACAGAATACTTATGGCCGATATGGGCGGCGTCACTGCCTACCGCGTTTGGCTCGAACACCAGTGTCATGCCGACCAGCGACGGCCGGGAGGCTATCGCGGCACTCATTACCCGACCGAGCTGATCGCGGTCGACGTTGGGCCCGGCAATGCTGCCTTCCACTGATGCGGCAACGCCGCGGGCCATGGAGATGATGCCTCCCATCTGGCCGGAAACAAGTTGGCTGTATTGGCCCAGCAGGGCCCGCGCTCGCGCTTCGGCCTCGCTACCGGCCGTGCCATACATGAGTGTCGTTCCACCGAAGACGATGGCACACATGGAAAAGGCAAAGAGCATGCCCGCGCCGATCACCAGCTGGAGCTGAATCGACAGGTTGGAGAATTTCATTCTGTATTCCCTACCAAAATACCTCTCCCGAGGCTTGAAACGACCTATCCAAGCTTAGGATCGGTCGGCCGCACGTGTCCTGAGCTGGGAGACCGCGGCCAGGTCTGCGCTTGCTTACAGCCAGCAACAGATTGGTAGGGGAGCGACGCAAAGTTGCTCATCCAGGTTTGCACCCGGTTCATCCAAGTCAAAGTACAACTGCGTCCGGGATCAGTAATGGCAGCTTACGCTTAAGACCGGGTTAAGCGCGATTGCGGCCCTTGCCGGCGCAAAAAAAGGGCGCCTCTCGGCGCCCTTTTGACGGAGGACGACGTCCTCAGAATTCAGACCAGTCCGTGGCCACGGCTGCATTGCCCTGTGTCAGGTAGGAGCGCGCCGCAGACCGCACCTTGTCCACCATTGCGCGGACCGGCGGCTGCACCGGTTTGGCTGCGGCCTCACCCGTCCCGTCCAGCGTGAATACGTCCACCACACGATCAAGTTCGCTGGCCTGTGCCTCGGTCTGCTCGATCGCCGCATTGGTCTGCTCGACCAGGGCGGCGTTGTGCTGGGTCATCTCATCGAGGGTACGCACTGCCACCGAAACTTCATCGATGGCCGCTGCCTGCTCGCGGCTGGCCCGCGAGATCGACTGCATCAGGCTGGCATTCTCGTCCACTGCCTGGAGCATCGCGGTCAGTTGCGCCGACGCGTTGGAAACCAGCTTGCTGCCGCCCTTGACCTCATTGGCACTCTGCTCGACCAGCGCCTTGACGTCTGCCGAGGCGCTCGCCGCCGATTGCGCCAGCCGGCGCACTTCCACCGCGACCACGGCAAAGCCCTTGCCGGCATCCCCCGCACGCGCCGCCTCGACAGAGGCATTGAGGGCCAGCAGGTTGGTCTGGAAGGCGATGTCATCGATCATGCCGATGATGTTGGAGATCTTGGCCGAGCTCGCGGTAATGCGTTCCATGGCCTGGTTGGCTTCATTCATCGTGACGCCGCTTTGTGCAGCGCTCTGCGACACGGCCTGGGCCTTGCCATTGGCGTCTTCAGCCATACGTGCATTGTCGGCGACTGTAGTGGCCAATTGCTCCATTGCCGCAGACGTCTCTTCGATCGTCGCCGCCTGCTTGGTGGTGCGCTCGGAAAGATCGTTCATGCCGCTGAGGATTTCGCCGGTCGCCTGCTTCAGCGATCCGGAAATCTGCTGCGCACTGCCGACGATCTCGGTGAGCTTTTCAGTAACGGCATTGGTGTCGTCCTTCAGCCGTGCAAACGCACCCTGATAGTCGCCATGCATGCGCTGAGTCAGGTCGGTATTGGCAAGGGCGCCGAGTACCGTCCCGGTTTCCCCAAGGCCGCGGTCCACCGTTTCCACCAGATTGTTGACGCTTCCCGCGAGGGCGTTGAGCTCGGCATCTGGAAACTGTGCATGCACCCGCTTGGAGAAATCGCCGGCAATGGCGGCATCCACCACCTCGCCGAAGGCAGCCTGCAGCGCCACCATCATGTCGGTGCGCTCGATGCGACGACGCTCCGCAGCGGCTCGCTCCTCCTCGGTCATCTGGCTGACCTTGAGTCCGTTCTCGCGGAAAATTTCCACTGCCCGCGCCATATCGCCGACCTCGTTGCCGCGGTCGATGAACGGCACATCCGTTTCGTAGTCACCCTCGGCCACAGCCTTCATGGTCTGTGCAAGCCTGGGGATTGCGCCCATCATCAGGCGGGACAGGACATAGCCGACGAAGCCGAGTATCGCGAGGCTGACCGCACCAACACCTGCTAGAACCCAGAGGGTCGAGAGGATACCTGCTTCAAGCCGCGCCTTGTCGGTGCCGACATAGAGGGCCCCGATCAGGCCGCCCTGCTGATCCTGGATAGGCTGATAGCCGGTGTAGTAGGCCTTGCCCGCGACAGTGGTTTCCCCGAAATAGGACTTGCCTTCCGACAGCGCCGCAAGGGCCGGATCCGTCGGTTCGAGGACTTGTCCGATCAGGCGTTCACCCTCTTCGGTTGCATGGGTGCTGGTCAGGGCAGCCAGGGGCTTGGTGGCATCCTCGGCCCCGTAGATAGTGACGCTCTCGCCGGTCAGGCGCTGCACGGAATCCACCAGGTCGTGATTGACGAACAGGCGCGGCATGGCCCAGGTCTTGATCGACTCGATGCTACCGTCTTCGGCCCATACAACCTCGGATCCCGGCATCTTGCCACCGGCGACGGTTGCCGCCGTACGCAAGTCGCTTTCCAGCCGCGCCATCGCGCCGTCGCGGCTCGAAGCACTCAGATTGAGATAGGTTGCGGTCGTTACCGCGGCGATCGAAACGATGATCGAGGAGATCACCAAGGTCGCGATCATCGTCGTGAGCTTGATATTGCCCAATAGGCGCCCGATGCGATTCAACATGCTAATTTGCCTTATGCCCCCGCGCGGTTCAGTGGGGTCTGTCCGCGCATTTGTTCAGTAATTTAACAGTCCAGGCTTAATCGAGTGTTAGCCGCGAGCATGTGAAGGGCCCGCAAGCATCCGCAGACCCGATCACCTGATCGGATTTAAAACTCGTTCCAGTCCGCCTCCAGGGCAGCATTGCCCTGGGAACCAAGCGTCGCCGACACCAGTCGCTGCTGCAAACCGCGTGCGCCGACATCCGAACCGTCCGGGCGCAGGATGCGCGTCGGTCCGTCGTGGCGGTTGATGCGGAAGACCTCGACAATCCGGTCCAGTTCGCTAGCCTGTGCCTCTGTCTGTTCGATCGCGGCATTGGTCTGCTCGACCAGCGCCGCATTGTGCTGGGTCATCTCGTCCATGGTGCGGACGGCGCTCGTGACCTCCTCGATGGCCGAGGCCTGTTCCCGGCTGTCATTGGCGATCGATTCCAACAGGCCGTTATTGCCGCGCGCTGCCTCGAGCATCGCCTTGAGCTTGCCAGCGGCGTCACCAACCAGCCGGGAGCCGCCATTCACTTCCCCTGCCGACTGCTCGATCAGCACCTTGACCTCGCTGGAGGCCTGGGCTGCCGATTGCGCCAGGCGCCGCACTTCGACGGCCACCACGGCAAAGCCCTTGCCAGCATCCCCCGCGCGTGCGGCTTCGACCGAAGCGTTGAGGGCCAGCAGGTTGGTCTGGAACGCGATATCGTCGATCATGCCGATGATGTTGGAAATCTTGGCCGAGGACTCGGTGATGCGCTCCATCGCCGACGTTGCCTGGTCCATCACCTCGCCGCCCTCTTCTGCAGTGCGGGTGACCTGTGCTGCGTTGGCGCTGGCATCCTTGGCGCGTTGCGCGTTCTGCAGCACGGTCGTGGCCAGTTGTTCCATGGCCGCCGAGGTCTCCTCGATCGTCGCCGCCTGCTTGGTGGTGCGTTCGCTCAGGTCATTGGCGCCCGACAGGATTTCCCCGGTGGCGGTCTTGAGTGAGCCGGATGTATGGCGCAACTGGCCGATGACTTCAGTCAGCTTGTCGGCCACCGCATTGACGTCGGACTTGAGCTTGGCGAAGGCGCCCTCGTAGTCGCCTTCCATGCGCTCGGTCAGGTCCGTATTGGCCATGGCTCCCAGCACATGGCCGATTTCGGTCACCCCCCGATTGAATGTGGCGACAAGATTGTTGATGCCACGCGCCAGGGTATTGAGTTCGGCATCTGGAAATTCGGTCGTGACCTGCCGCGTGAAGTCACCGGAAACCGCTGCATCGACCACCTCGCCGAAAGCCGACTGCAGCTCGCTCATCATGCGCTGCCTGTTTTCCTGGTCGGCCAGGATGCGCGCCGCTTCGGCCTCCGTCATCTGGCTGACCCGCAATCCGTTCTGGCGGAACACTTCGACCGCGCGCGCCATGCCGCCCACTTCATTGCCAAGGCCGGTATAGGGAACCTCGGTCTCGTAATTGCCCTCGGCGATCGAGTCCATCGAGCCGGCGAGTTGCGGAATTGGCCTGGTGATGAGTCGCGACAGCAGCAGGCCCACAAGGCCGAGCGCGACGACGACAACACCGCCAACCATCAGGATCAGGCCGAGAACACCATTGGCCGCCGCCTCGACCTCCATCATGGGTGTGCCGACGAAGATGGCGCCCATGATCTCGCCGCTCATCTTTTCGATTGGCTGGAAGGCGCCGAAATAGGTCGTGCCATTGATGGGCAGTTCGCCGATGAACCTCTCGCCCGCCATCAGCGCCGCAAAAGCGGGGCTCGCAGCATCGAGCGTGAGGTCGGCAAGGCGGGTGCCGTCACCAGCATCAATGCTCGTGGTCTTGGCCGCCATCACCTGGCTGGCCTCATCGAGCACGTAGATGGAGGCGTCCTGCTTGGTGACACGGGTGACCGAGTCGATGATCTCGGTGTCGTAGAAGGGCGGTATGGCCCAGCTCTGGAACGTGTCCATCACCCCTTCCTCGGTCCACAGCAGTACCGAGCCGGAGATGCGTCGTTCGAGAATGGTAGCGGCGACAGCCAGGTTGGTGTCCTGCTGCACCTTGCTATCGGCGAGTGAACGGGCGTGCAGGTTGATGTAGATCGTGCCTGACACGGCGGCGATAGAGCCGATGATGGCAAATAGGACCAGCGCGGCAATCGCGGTAGTCATTCTGATATTGCCGAAGACAGCAAAGAACTTGCGCATAGATTTCCCCCCGAAAGCGCCCGCGAAGGGTGAGCAATTGCCCACCATTCGAAGAGCTATCTGGGAAAAAACCTACGGGAGAGCGGTTAACCGAACATTGTCTGTGTTGGACCGATATCGTTTCCGGTCCAAATAAAGCGTCCAGATTGCCCCGAAAACAGCAGTTTTCTGCCGCTGAGTTCGTTCACGGGACCGCTGCTAGAATTCGCTCCAGTCGGTATCGACCGCGGCGTTGCCGTGGCTGAGATAGGACTTGGAGGCCGTCTTGAGCTTTGCCTGCAGTCCCCGTGCGCCGGTCGGCGGCGGCGGGGCCGCCCGCACCGACTCGGCCGGACGGTCGACGGCAAAGACCTCGACGATGCGGTCGAGCTCGCTCGCCTGCGCCTCGGTCTGCTCGATGGCGGCGTTGATCTCCTCCACCAGCGCCGCATTGTGCTGGGTCATCTCGTCCATGGTCCGCACGGCCGTATTGACCTCGTCGATCGCCCCGGCCTGTTCGCGGCTGTCGCGGGCGATGCCGCTCATCAGCTCGTTGGAGGAGCGGGCCGCCGCCACCATGGCTTCGAGCTTGGCCGCGGCATCGAGCACCAGCTTGCTGCCGCCCTTGACCTCACCGGCCGACTGCTCGATCAGCACCTTGACCTCGCTCGAGGCATTGGCGGCCGATTGGGCCAGGCGCCGCACTTCCACGGCCACCACGGCAAAGCCCTTGCCGGCATCGCCGGCACGGGCCGCTTCGACCGAAGCGTTGAGCGCCAGCAGGTTGGTCTGGAAGGCGATATCGTCGATCAGCCCGATGATGTTGGAAATCTTGCCCGAGGACTGGGTAATGCGCTCCATCGCCTCGGTGGCCTGATGCATGACCTGCCCGCCCTCTTCGGCGGTCTGGGTCACGGTCGAGGCAACACCGCTGGCTTCCTTGGCGCGCTCGGCATTCTGCAGCACGGTGGAGGCCAGTTGCTCCATCGCTGCCGAGGTCTCCTCGATCGTCGCCGCCTGCTTGGTGGTGCGTTCACTCAGGTCATTGGCACCCGAGAGGATTTCACCGGTCGCCGTCTTGAGGCTGCGCGAGGTGTCGCGCAACTGCCCGACCACGTCGGTCAGCTTGTCCGCAACCGCGTTGGTATCGGCCTGCAGCTTGGCGAAGGCGCCGTGATACTCGCCCTCCATCCGCTTGGTCAGATCGGTATCGGCGAGCGACGCCAGCACCGTGCCGGTTTCGCTGACACCGCGATCAACGGTCGCCACCAGGTTGTTGACGGAACGGGCCAGCGTATTGAGTTCGTCATCGGGGAATTCGGCGTCGACGCGCCGGCTGAAATCGCCCGCGATCGCCGCATCCACCACCTGGCCGAAGGCGCGCTGGAGGTCCTGCATCATGGCCGAACGCTCGGCCTGGCTGCGGATGATCTGGGCGGCTTCGGCCTCGGTCATCTGCGCAACCTTGAGCCCGTTCTCGCGGAACACTTCCACGGCACGCGCCATTGCCCCCAGCTCGTCCCTGCCATCGGCGCCCCGCACCTCGACATCGAGATCGCCGTCGGCAAGCGCCTCCATCGTGGTGGTGAGGCGGCTGATCGGGCGGCTGACGGAGCGGGCAAAGAAATACCCGGCCACTGCGGCAATAGCCAGCAAGGCCCCACCCACCAGCAGGATCATGTTGCGCATATTGTTGACGGGGGCAAAGACCTCGTCCATCGGCTGCACGGCGGCCACTGCCCATTGAACATTGCCGACACTGATCGGGCCCGCACGCACCACCATGGGGGCGCTGCGGTAATCGGTGCTGACGCCTTCGCCGGACTCGCCGGCAAGGGCTCGTGTCACCACTTCGGCCCCCAGAGCCGTCTGCAACACATCGGCTTCCTCGGTCCGCGGCGACTCGGTACGCAGCAGGCCATCCGACCCAACCACGACCACTTCGCCGCTCTGCCCCAGGCCCGACAGTGCCGAGATCCGCGCACTGAGCACGTCGCTGGGAATGGCGAGGACCATCACGCCGGTATTTTCTTCCTTTTCGAAGACCGGCATCGCCATGAAGCTTTCGGCCGTGCCGGTGGGCGCATAAGTCGCGTAGTCGACAAAGACGGCCTGGCCTTCCGGCAATTCGCTGGCTGCGGCAAAAGCCTGGGCGAGCCCGGTGCCGGCCAACGCGGCATCGCTCACATTGCCGGCGAAATCGGTATTCTTGGCGACGGAATAGACGACGTCGCCTGCCGCGCTGACCAGCAGCACGTCGGAATAGTCACGTTCCTGCATCAGGGTGCGGAAACCGGGATGAAAGCGCTTGTGCGGCGCATCATAGGTCGCGCCCTTTGCGCCGACGCTGTCTGCTGCGGCCCGGTCCTCGGGATTGGGGTTCTCGGTGATATAGGCGGCCTGCAGCTGCGGTGCCGCGCGCTCCTTGAGGCCCATGCGCAGCTCTTCGACAGCGCGGGTCAGGTTCTTCATCGCCGTTACCGTGTCAGACCGCTGCACGAACAGGCGCAGATCGACCTCGGCGCTGGTAAAATAGTCGCTGACCAGAGATGCGGCAGTGGTCAGCGAGGCCTGCATCGACTGATCGCGCTGCTGCTGCACCGTGTTCAGCCCGATCAGATAGCTCGCAATACCCACGCCTGCACTGACCACGAGCGCCGACCCCACCAGCGCCAACGGCAGCTTCTGGGCGATCTTCAACTGCGGTACAAATCTCATCGAACTCTCCATCCCTTCTGCAGGTCACCTCTCGCGCATCTTTGTGATGTCGTGAGCGTCAGGCGCCGATCCGGCGCGTCGTGGTGACCAACTCCTTGGCGCCGGGATGAACCGGCGCGCGCAAACGGTACATCCCGGCGCTTAACTACTTCTTACGAACTGGTTTCAGTGCCCTGTGCCGGGAACAAAAAAGGCCACCCGAAGGTGGCCTTGTTGTCGTTTCACAGTGCTCCGTGCGGCTAGCTGAGCGCGCCGATAACCGCCTCGATGCGCTTCTTCATCGTCATCGCGTCGAACGGCTTGATGATGTAATTGTTGACCCCGAACGAGATGGCCTCCTTGACCTGCTCCTTGTCGGAGCGGCCGGTTGCCATGATGAAAGGCATTGCCTGGGTGCGGGGATGCTTACGGATCACCTTGAGCAGGGTCAGCCCGTCGATATCGTCCATGTTCCAGTCGGAAATGATCAGGTCGACATTGGCCTTTTCCAGTTTGCCCAGCGCATCGCGGCCGCTCTTGGCTTCAATGATGTCCTTAAATCCGAGCTGGGTAAGAATGTACTTGGCAATACCACGCATGGACTGCTGGTCGTCCACGATAAGAACGCTGACAGCGCTGGCTTTTGGCATGATCGTCTTCACCTTCTTGGCGCCCAAGGTCCTACTGGACCTCGTACCTCTGGAAAAACACTAGGCAACAAGCGTTACAAATCTCTCAACCTGCCGCTTGGCATTGTCGTGAGCCGCCTCAGGCCGCCGACTTGAGGCGAACCAGTGCATTGGCCAGTCGCGCGGCAATGGCCTCGACCGGCGCCTGCTCCACTACGGCGCCCTCTTCGAAGGCCACCCGCGGCATGCCATAGACCAGGGCAGAGGCCTGGCTCTGGCCGACCGTATAGGCGCCGGCGTCGCGCATCATCTTGAGACCGCGTGCGCCATCCCGGCCCATCCCGGTGAGGATCGCACCCACCGCCATAGCGCCGACCGTCTTGGCGACGGATTCAAACAGCACGTCGACACTGGGCCGATGCCCGCTCTCCAGCTCGTCCTGGGTCAGCCTCGCCTTGAGCTGGCCCGACGACCGCTCGACGCGCAGGTGATAGTCCCCACGTGCGACATAGGCATGGCCGGCCAGCAGCGGCATGCGGTCCTCGGCTTCGACAACTGTCAGTCCGCAAACCTCGTCGAGCCGCGCTGCAAACCGACTGGTAAAGCCCGCCGGCATATGCTGGGCGATGACTATGGGGGGGCAATCGGCCGGCATCTGGCTCAGCACGGCCCGGATCGCTTCCACCCCGCCGGTCGACGCGCCGATGGCGATCAACGCACCGGCCGGTGCCGCCGCGGTCTTGACCGGAACCTTGGCGCCTTCCGCGCGGCCTGCGGTCCGGCCGCGTACGTCCGACTTGGCGGCAGCACGGATCTTGTCGCGCAGATTGACTCCGAAGGCCTCGATTCCACCGGCAAACTCGGCGCTGGGCTTGGCTACGAAGTCGACCGCACCCAGCTCAAGTGCCAGCAAGGTTTCGCTGGCCCCTTTCTTGGTCAGGGTCGACACCATGACCACCGGTGTCGGACGCAGCCGCATCAGTTTGTCCAGGAACTGCAGCCCGTTCATGTTGGGCATTTCGATGTCGAGCGTCACCACATCGGGGTTGAGCGTCTTGATCTTCTCACGCGCATCGATTGGGTCAGTAGCGGTACCCACCACATTGATATCGCCGTCCCGCGTCAGCATCCGTGTCAGGACCTCGCGGATCAGCGCCGAATCGTCAACGACCAGGACCTTGATGCTCATGCCGCTTCTCGTTTGTTCAATTTCTGCTTGGATTGGTAGATGGTCTTGCCGACCAGGCGGAAGCCATCGCCCCCGGCGCCGAGGTTTTCTGAGTGGCCGATATAGAGAAAACCCTCTGGCGACAGCATTTTTGCGAAGCGGCCAAACACTTCGCCCTGTGTGGGCTTGTCGAAGTAGATCGCCACGTTGCGGCAGAATATGGCGTCGAACGGTCCCTTCATGGGCCATGGTCCGATCAGGTTGAGCGGCTTGAACGACACCAGCTCGCGTATGGCGGCTGGTACGCGGATCGTACCGCCCCCGAGCTTTTCCAGTTGCTTCGCACGCTCCGCACTGAGCCCGCTCAGCTCATTTTCCGGGTAGATCCCCAGCGTTGCCTTGGCAATGACCGCGGTATCGATGTCGGTGCCCAGGATCTTGAAGTCCCAGCGCTTGAGCTCGGGAAAGGCCGCGAGCAGATCCATGCCAATCGTATAGGGTTCCTGGCCGGTGGAGCAACCCGCCGACCAGATACGCAACCTGCTGCCGCGCGGCTTCTGCTCGATCAGCGTGCCTACATAGGAACGCAGGTGCTCGAAATGGTGATCTTCGCGATAGAAGCGCGTCAGGTTGGTGGTCAGCGCATTGACGAAGTCCTGCCCGTCACCGGCACTGCCATTGCGCTCCAGATAATCGACATAGGCGTCGAAACTGGGCAGCCCGAGTGCCCGAACGATCTTGCTGAGCCGTGAGATGACCAAGGTTCGCTTGGCGTCGCTCAGCGAAATACCGGCCACCTGATAGACCCGGCCCTTTATCCGCGAAAACTCGCGGTCGCTAAGGGAGATTTCCCCCTGTTCCATGCCGTGTACCCCTGCCATCCCACCGATCCGGGATCTCGGGATCGTGTCGTGTGTGGCGAGCATGGTATCGGCTGCATTGCTTAGATTGCGTAAATGACGACAGCCTTCGGAAGCCCTTTTTGCAGCGGCGGCCGCAACTGGCGGGCTGACCGATTGCCGGTCTCGCTAGAACAATTCGATATCGTCCACTGGCGCCGGCACCACGATGCGGCGTCTTGCGATCGCGGCTTCTTCGCGCGCCACATTGGCCCCGGCATCGCTGTCGAGTCGGCGGACGAAGGCTCGTCCGGAATGGGGCTTGAACAGGACACGGCGGGCATAGCTGCCGCCGAGATCCTCACTGGTGGCCTTATAGCCCTCATCGGCAAGAAACTGCCGGATGAACTCGATATTCTTGGCACCCACATCATCGAGTGCCGAATTGATCTTGCCCCCGCCAAAGACCTTGATCTCGAGGTTTGCCTTCTTGCCGGTGCCGCGGCTCAGCACCTTGTTGATCAGCTGTTCCATGGCGAAGGCGCCGTAACGTGCCGACGCGCCATAGCGGTCCTTGGCGGAGCCCGACTGTTCGGCCAGCAGGAAGTGGTTCATTCCCCCGACATTGGCTACCCGATCACGTACGCAGGCCGAAATGCAGGAACCCAGAACCGTGGAATAGGTGAGGTCCGCCTCGTTTGAGACATGGCAATCGCCTTGGTGTACGGTTGTCACCACCCCGCGGTCGAATTCGGGTGGCAGAGAATTCGGCAGTGCCATTTGTCGTCTTGCAATCCCAAAGCGCGGATAGATCGAACGTAGCGGCAAACTCGTTAGCCAATCGCTAACCACGCTGCGCAAGCGCCTCGACCTTCCCGATTTCAGCAAGAAGAGCTTTAGAAATAGTCAGATAGGGTTGTCCGGTTGGAGCTGGGATAGAACCATAGATGTCACTGCAGAAACTCGCGAGAGAACTCGATGAGACGGCACGTCAGACCGCGGCAATGCTGGAAGGCATCACCGAGGCCCTGCAGCTCCTGGCGGACAGGCAGCTCAGCAAGGATCCTTCGATCCGGCAGGCCATGCAGATGATCATCACCGCCATGCAGGGGCAGGATCGCATCGAACAGCGCTGCCACAACATGGCCCTGGCGGTTCGCCAGTTCGCCCTGCTGCCGCCCAATGCACCCGACAGTGTCTATGATGAAATCTGGTCCAGCCTGACCCTGGACGAACTGCGCGTGCCCTCGCTATCCGGTATCGCTGCCCATCCAAGCCAAGGCGACGTCGACCTGTTCTAGGCCGGACCACACACCTTCATCACCCTGCACGACCTGAGCCGCGCAACGGCATGCGTGCACCCGGCCTCTCCGCTTTGCTGGATTATTCGCCCTTCGCCAGCGCCTCCGCAGCGCGGTTGAGCGCCGCGACAAGCATCGCGCTTTGCTCTTCGCCGGCGGCCTGCACCAAGGTCCGTCCGATCTGACTCACCACAACATGTGCGCTGGCAAGAACCTTTGCCCCTTTCGGGCTGATCTGGCTGCGCAGCACGCGCCCGTGTCCGGGATCCGGTTCGCGGACCAGCAATCCGTCCCGCTCCAGCCCGGCAAGAATGGCCTGCATGGTTTGGGGAGTGACGAAAGCCTGACGCGCCAGTTGCGCATTTGAAATGCCTGGCTTCGCCTCGATGGCCGTCAGCGCCGAGTATTGCGGTGTGGTGATCCCGAGCGGGCGGAGCGAGGCATCCATGCGCAGCCGGAGCGCATGCTGGGCATATTTGATCGCGTAGCCCAGCGACGTACCATCGGCATCATGCCCACCTTCATTTGACATATAAGGGTCCTTATACTATATCAGCGTCCTGATAATAACTTTGGAGATCGCCATGGCCAAGTTGCTTGGACCTGATTTTATCGCACTGCAGGTGCGCAGCCTGGAAACGTCGGCAGAGTTCTACGTCGAACGGCTTGGCCTGACTCGATCTGCGGGCGGTCCGCCCAATGCCATTCTGTTCGATACCAAGCCGGTGCCATTTGCCCTTCGCGAGCCCATGGTCGATCTGGATGCCACGAGCAAGCTCGGCTGGGGCATGGTGCTCTGGATGGCCTGCGATGACACCGATGAACTGCATCGCGAGCTCGTTGAGGCTGGCGTGCCGATCATTGCGCCGCCATCGGATGGCCCGTTCGGACGCTTCTTTTCCTTCCGCGACCCCGATGGATACGGCATTACCGCGCACACGGCCCGAGCATAGCTCTCGCGGGGTCTTGCCGAATTGCGGCACGTTGCAAACAAAAAAGGGCGCCAAGGCGCCCTTTTTACCTGCAGGGAATAATCCCTAGCCGTCCAGCTTGGCGCCACTCACCACGGCGTGCAGGTCGATCAGACCGACCATGCGGCTTTCGTGGGTAACGATACCGTTCAACAGTTCGGTATCGATCGAATTGCCCTCCGGCACATTGTGAATGTCATCGCGCGATACGGTCAGGATGTCGCTCACCGCATCGACCAGGATGCCGACCCACTTGTCGCCGACGCTCATCACCACCACGACATGGTTCTTGGTCGGGGAGGTCTGGCCATCGCCGAAGCGCGCGCGCAAATCGAAGATCGGCACGATGGTGCCGCGCAGGTTGATCACGCCGCGCACGAATTCGCGGGTATTGGGCAGCGGCGTCGCACCGTTCCAGGCGCGGATTTCGCGCACTGTGGTGATCTCGACGCCATAGGTCTGTTCGCCGATCGAAAAGGCGATCAACTGCAGGGAATTCTGGGCGGCGACCGCAGACTTGTCGCCCATATCGTCACGCAAACCGAGCGCTTCCATTCTCTATGCCTTTCTGCCGTCCTTCTGGCCGGCTACGCAAACCCTTGCCGCCTCAGGCGGCATTCTTGTGTACTATTGTGGTCTTGAGGCCCTGCACGTCCACGATCAGCGCGACATTGCCGTCGCCCAGGATCGTGCCGCCGGCAATGCCATCGACCCGTTCGAAATTCTCTTCGAGCGATTTGATCACGACCTGCTGCTGGCCGATGATGTCGTCGACGATGAGGGCCACCTTGGCCGAGCCTTCGGCCTCGCACAGAACCACGAACCGGTTTTCCGGATCGGCTTCGGTGACCATCTCGAAGCGCTGGGCGAGATCTATGACCTGCACATATTCCCCGCGCACCTGCAGCACCTGTCCACCGCTCGGCACGCGCTCGAAGCTGGCGCGGCTGCACTGGATGGTTTCCACGATCGAGCTGAGCGGCACCACATAGGGGCTGCCACCGACCTTGACCAGCATGACGTCGAGCACGGCCAGCGTAAGCGGCAGGCGCAGCGTCATGCGTGTGCCCTTGCCGGTCCACGACCGCACATGCACCGAGCCGCCGATCTTCTTGATATTGGACAGGACCACATCCATGCCGACGCCACGGCCGGACAGGTCACTGACCTCGCTAGCGGTCGAGAAACCCGGGGCAAAGATCAGCTGGTCGATCTGTTCGTCCGTCGGGTTGACGTCCGGCGCGACCACGCCCTTGTCGCGCGCCACCTGCAGCACGCGTTCACGGTTGATGCCGCCGCCATCGTCTTCCACGATGATCAGGATATTGCCACCCGCCTGTTCGGCCGAAAGCCTGATCGTACCGGTTTCCGGCTTGCCACGATCGGCGCGTTTTTCCGGGCTCTCGATGCCATGGTCGGCCGAATTGCGGATCATATGCGTCAGCGGATCGCTGAGCTGCTCGATCACGGTCTTGTCGATCTCGGTATTCTCACCGATCGTCTCGAGCTTGATCTTCTTGCCCGTCTTGGTCGCCAGCTCCCGCACGAGGCGCGGCATGCGACTGAACACGGATTTGACCGGCTGGGCACGAATGGCCATCACCGAATCCTGCAGGCCACGCGTCGTCTGCGCCAGCACTTCGAGGCCACGCACCAGTTCGGTATAGCGTGCCCGCAGCGTCTCATCCATTTGCTGGGTGAGCATCGACTGGGTGATCACTAGTTCGCCCACCATGTTGACCACGCGATCGACTTTGTCGAGGTCGACGCGGATCGACTGCACGCCCACGCTGCGTCCACCACCACCGCCTTCTTCGCCCTCAGCTGACGCTGCAGGCGGAGTCGGCGTGCGCAAGGGCGTCACTGCCGTCTGCGGCCGCGAGACTGGGCTTGGCTCGATGGTCTCGGCCAATTCGGCAAAACTGAGAGCCGGCGCTTCCTCGAAGCTGTCCTGCACGCTCACTGGCGCGAGCTCCGGTTCCGGTGCGAAATCAACCGGCGCCGCCACGGTCAGATCGGGCGCGCTGGCGAAATCGAGCAGGTTGGCGACTTCATCATCGGCGAGCGCCAGGAGCTCCGCTGGGTTTGGCTCTGCAGAATCTGGCTCCGCAGACAGTGCCGGGGCGGGAGGTTCCGGCAGCTCGACCTGGGGTACTGCAATTGCAGAGGGCGCGGAGACCGGGCCACTGTCGGCACCCAGCTGGGTCACCACGATATCGCAGTCGCCTTCGACAAATTCGAAGACCTCGCGGATCATGGCTTCGGTCAGGGCCGGCGAGATGAGAGTAATTTCCCAGGAACAATAGACGGCGAACGGCTCGAAGTCCGACAGCGGCGGAATGTCGTCGAGCACGGCTCGCACATGCATTTCGCCCAGTGCGGCCAGTTCGCGGAACAGCAGGAGCGGGTCATTGGCCCGCGCATACAGTGCCCGGTGCGGGATGAAGCGGATTTCCCAATGCCCCGGCTCGATCTGCATTGGCGGGGCATCGAAGGCATCGTCTACCGGCGCTTCGCCACTCGGCAGCCCAGGAGATAGGGCAAGACCCGCTTCGTCGCCATCAAGGTTGACCATCACCGGGACGAATTCGATATCGAATTCGTCCAGCGGGTCGCCACTTTCATCGTCCTCGGCGCGGTCGCCACGCGCCAGTGCGTCGAAGCGTTCCTTTTCTTCCATGCCATAGTCTGCCGGGAGCACTTCTCCGGTACGGGCAGCATTGACGTGGTCTGCCACGATGTCATTGGCGCGGATGCAGAGCGCAACCACGTCATCCACCAGTTCGATCCGGCCGTCACGGACATAGTCCAGCAGCGTCTCATAGGCATGGGCAAAGCTCACCAGCGCCGAAAAGCCGAAGGCCCCGGCGCCGCCCTTGACGGAATGGATCGCGCGGAACACCGCATTGAGCCGGTCCGCGTCCCGCTCACCGGCCTCAATCGCTGCAAATTGCTCCTCGAGCTCAGTCAGGAGCTCGGAACACTCGTCAAAATATGTGGCTTTGAAATCGTCGAGATCGCTCATGCGAACGTCCAACCCTTCTGGGTTTCCTAAAGACTAGTGCACCACGCGGTGGATGACCGAGATCAGCTTTTCCGGATCGAACGGTTTGACGATCCAACCGGTGCCGCCGGCAGCCTTGCCCTGGTCGCGCTTGTCCTGGCTGGTTTCGGTGGTGAGGATCAGGATCGGCAGGCTCTGGTGGTTTCCCGTGGCCCGCACATTCTTGATGAACTCGATGCCATCCATGACCGGCATGTTGATGTCGGTGATCACCACGTCGACCGTTTCCGTCCTGAGGACGTCGAGCCCCTGCTTGCCGTCTTCGGCCTGCAGCACCTCGAAGCCGGCATTGCTGAGCGTATGGTGCAGCATGGCGAGGATAGTCCTGGAATCGTCCACCGTCAGAACCCGCAAAGTCGTCATCCTCTCATCATCCCTGAAAACTGGGCGTCCAGACCCAGGCGCTCGATCGCGGATGTCAGGGCCGCGCTCGGCTGCTCAATAGCAAAATCAAAATGATTTCTCCGGGCCGTGTCCGCCGCACTGAGCAGCATGAACAAGGCATTGGTCGAAACGCGTTCCACGGCGTCGGCCACTATCGTGATCGAGCCCTCCTCGATCGCGTCGATCAGGCCATCCCGAATGCCGTCAAGCGAATCGAGATCGATAATCGCCGGCAAAGCGACAGATTTCTTGGCCGTCTTGACCATGGCGGATGCGTGCCCCCGGAGTGTTCTCCATGGCTCAGTGTCTACGGGAACGGTTTAAGAAGTGCTAACCTTGCCCCGGTGACGCATTGCACAACCGCGAGCCTCGGATAGACACATTGTTAGCGAAGCTGCGACGGCGGTCCGCGTGCGGCAGGCACATGCCCCCTTGCCGGATAGGATGCGTGAGGGTTAACCCAAGCGCGCAAACTTGATCGGATACAGTGATGACCCACTCAATCGCCCTGACCGGCCTGGCCCGCGACCTGGCCGCTCGTGCAGAGACCGGCAAGCCGATCCGCGTCGGCGTCATCGGTTCGGGCGAAATGGGCACCGATCTGGTCACCCAGATGTCGTTGATGGCTGGCATCGAAATGGCCGCGATCGCCACGCGCCGGCCGCACACGGCGCTGGCGGCAATGACCATCGCCTATGGTGACGATTCCATGGGCCGGACGGCCGACAGCCCGGCGCAGGCGACTGCTGCCATCGAGGCCGGCAAGATCGCCATCACTTCGGCGGAAACCCTGGTCACCACGCCCAATATCGACGTGGTTATCGACGCCACCGGCAAGCCCGGCGTCGCCGCCGACTATGACCTGATGGCGATGGAGCACGGCAAGCATCTGGTGATGATGAATGTCGAGGCCGACGTTACCATCGGCCCCTATCTCAAGGCCCAGGCCGATCGGCTTGGCGTCGTCTATTCCGTTGGGGCGGGGGACGAACCCAGCTCCTGCATGGAACTCATTGAATTCGTTACCGCTTTGGGCCTGCCCATCGTCGCCGCCGGCAAGGGCAAGAACAATCCGCTACGGCACGACGCCGTGCCCGACGACTATCGGGAAGAGGCCGAGCGCCGCAACATGAACCCCCGCATGCTGGTCGAGTTCGTCGACGGCAGCAAGACCATGGTGGAGATGTGCGCGATCGCCAACGCCACCGGACTCGTCCCCGACGTGCCCGGCATGCATGGCCCCGCCACCGACCGTGACGATATGGCCAAGGTACTGATTCCAAAGGAAGATGGCGGCATTCTCAACCGGTCAGGCGTCGTCGATTTCACCGTCGGCAAGGGCGTCGCGCCGGGCGTCTTCGTCATCGTCAAGGCCGAACATCCTCGTATCATCGAGCGGATGGACGACCTCCATATTGGCCATGGCCCCTATTACGGCTTCTTCCGTCCCTATCACCTGACGAGCCTCGAAGTGCCGCTGACCTGCGCCCGCATCATGCTGCATGGCAAGCCCGACATGGTGCCGCTGCCCAACCCGGTGGCCGAGGTCTGCGCCGTGGCCAAGCGCGACCTCAAGCCCGGCGAAGCGCTTGATGCAATTGGGGAAACTTGCTACCGCAGCTATGCCATGACGGTGGCCGACAGCCGCGCCGCAGGGGCCATTCCGGTTGGCCTGCTCGAGGGCGGCAAGGTGACCGCGCCGGTGAAAAAGGGCGAGCTCCTGACCGCTGCCAACAGCCAGCCGGACACCTCGACCCGCCTCTTTGCACTGCGCCAGGCGCAGGACAAGATGCTGGGCCTGGCGCGTTAACCCCCCCTCGATCTGGTTAGCGCATTGTGGACATCTGGCGTGACGCTTGGTTGCCTTTGGTGAGCAGATTGCCTAATTCCTGATCCTGACTTTCAGGATTTGCCATGACCGACATCATCGACCCGCGCGCGCCGCAGCGCGTCCGCCACGAAACCCGCATGCGACTGCTCGAGGTGGTGGCTGTCACCGACATCACGCCGCTCATGCGCCGCTTCCGTCTCAAGGGCGACATGACCGGCTTTGCCTCGCCCGGCCATGCCGATCACATCAAGGCCTTCTTCTTTGCCGATGGCGTAGAGCCGTTCCTGGTCCCGATCGGCCCCAATGGCGCGCAATGGCCCGGCGAGCGGCCGCAGATGCGCGACTACACGCCACGCCATTGGGACGTCGATGCGGGCTGGATCGAACTCGATTTCGTGCTGCATGGCGATGGTCCTGCCTCCACCTGGGCGGCCAAGGCCACGATCGGCAGCAAGCTGGTGATCGGCGGGCCGCGCGGCTCGCTCGTGGTGCCCCCCGCCTATGAGTGGTACCTGCTGGCAGGCGACGAGACAGCCCTGCCGGCGCTGGGGCGCCGCATCGAGGAACTCCCCGCCGGCAGCAGGGTGCTGGCCGTGATCGAGGTCGCCGACAAAACCGAAGAGCAGGCCCTTGCCACCGCTGCCGACCTGTCGCTGACCTGGCTGCACCGCAACGGCGCCCCCGCCGGCACGACGAGCCTGATCCTCGACGCCATCCGCGGCCTGACCTTCCCGGCGGGCGAGGCCTATGCCTATATCGCCGGCGAGAGCACGATGAGCAAAGCCGTGCGCGCCCACCTGACCGACGAGCGCGGTTTCAACCCCGAATATATCAAGGCCGCCGGCTACTGGCTGCTCGGCGTCGCCGACGCGCAGGAACCGCATTGAGGCCGGGCGCTATTCCGAAACCGGACCGATCATCCGCCGGCACAGCAACTTGATGGCAGCAACCATCTCGCTTTCGTCGCGCGTCTTGAGCGCAATGCCATAGGCCGCATGGATGATGACCCGGCTGACCATGCCCGGCTCGGCCATTCCGGCGGAGCCGAGCAGCGCGGCAATCTCGCTCTCGGCGCGCAGGTCCTTCTCGCGGAATTTCAGCCCGATGCGCTTGTGTTCGCTCATCAGCTCGGCTGCATGGGGCGAATCCCCCAGCAGTTGCGCCAGCCGGGCATATTGCCCCGCCAGTGCCGCCCCGACCCGCTCGGCCAGATCGCCGGGCTGCGCCAGTCCGGCATCATAGGCGTCGAGCAACTCGTCCATCAGACTGTCGGCGATACCGGCAAAGATCGCTTCCTTGTCGGCGAACTGGGCATAAAGCGTCGCCTTGGCGATCTCCGCTTCCCGCGCGATCGCCTCCATCGTGGTGCCGCGCAAGCCATTGCGCAACATCAGGAATCGCGCGGCATCGAGGATGCGTCGCCGCTTTTCGCCTGCCCTGTCACTCACCGCATCGCTCAATCTGACATCCACTCTTGAACTTGTTGAACGATTATCGTATTTATCGTTCAATTCACAGGAGACATGCCTATGGCCGACCGCGTTCTGCTCACCGGAATATCCGGCTTTCTCGGCGGCCATGTGGCCCTGCAACTGCTCGCTGCTGGCTACACCGTCCGCGGCAGTGTGCGCAACCTGGACCGCGCCGACAAGGTCCGTGACACGCTCGGCAGAGCCGGCGCGGATATCAGCCGGCTCGAATTTGTCGCCCTGGACCTGCTGAGCGACACGGGCTGGGCCGACGCGGCCAAGGACTGCCGCTATCTCCAGCACACCGCCTCGCCCTTCGTGATGGCGGTGCCCAAGGACAAGATGGAGCTGATCGGACCGGCCGTAGAGGGCACCGAACGCGCGCTCGGCGCGGCGCTCGCGGCCGGTGTCGAGCGGGTTGTGCTGACCTCCTCGACCGCCGCCATTGCCTATGGCCACGACAGGGCCCGAACGGCCCCGTTCACGGCCGCCGACTGGACCCGGCTCGATGGCGGCCATGTCCCGCCCTACCAGCAGTCGAAAACCCTGGCGGAACGCCGCGCCTGGGAGATCATGGACGCGGCCGGGCGCCATGACGACCTCGTTTCCATCAATCCCACCGGCATCCTGGGCCCGCTGCTCGATGACGATCCGGGCACCTCGGTCGCCCTGGTCAGCCGCCTGCTCGATGGCTCGGTCCCTGCCCTTCCCAAGCTCAACATGAGCATCGTGGATGTGCGCGATGTCGCCGCCGCCCATGTGGCCGCCATGACGACACCGAACGCCGGCGGCCGCCGCTTTCCCCTCGCCGAGCGCAACCTCTCCTTCATGGACGCCGCCAACCTGCTGCGCCCGCTCTATCCGAAACACCGCATTCCGCGCTTCACCCTGCCCGACTGGGCCGTGCGCCTCTATGGCCGCTTCGATAGCGACATGGGCGGCGTGGCAGCCGAACTGGGCACGCGCAAACTCATCGATTCCACCGACGCTATCGCCCTGCTTGGCCGTCCGCTGATCCCGGTGCCCGACGCCATCGTGGCCACGGCCCGGAGCCTCGTCGAGCACCAGCTGGTCTAGCGCAAATGCCGGCCCGGCCCCACGCAATCTGCTTGCCCTCGCCGCCAATATTGTTCATATCAGCAGCTGTCGGAACGGGGCTGTAGCTCAGTTGGGAGAGCGCGTCGTTCGCAATGACGAGGTCAGCGGTTCGATCCCGCTCAGCTCCACCATTCCGACATTTCACAAAGTCCTACGCATCCCGCTCCGCTTCCACGGCGGCGGCGAGTTCGTAGGTTTCGCTGGAGGTGAGGTCGGTGCGGCTGACGTCGCCGATGGGTTCGGCGGCGGGGCCGGGGGTGAGCGTGCCCCATTCGGGGTCCCACAGCTCTGGCGCGGCGAGGACGATCACCACTTCATCAAAGCCATGCAGTGCCCGGGCAGCTTCGGCGGCGGAGAGGGCTTCGGTGACGCTGGCAAATTCGACTTCGTCGGCGTCGACATCGCCGCGCGATTCCCACCAGACGGCGGCCTTGAGCGCGCCATCGGACCCGGCTTCGATGCCGACGGTCACGGCGTCGGGGCTGGAGGTTCCGACGGGAACCAGCCGGTAGCTGGCGCTGCTCATGACGGCGCCGGGCGACGGAAGCCGGCACAAGCCTTAGTCACCATCCGGTGCGCGGCAACTTCAAGACAGCAGTTCATCACGACCCGATCTCCTCTATTTGTCAGACCAACGGTCGTCGGGCCGTCGCTGTTCCCTGCGCGCGGCAATAGTGGCCGCGCGAACCGCACAAGGGCTCTATGAATTGGCCCTTGTGCGGTTCGCGCGGAGCTACAACTACTGCGGAAGGGTGGCGCCAGCCACGCCGCCCAGAGCGGCGCCGCCAATCGCACCGGGATAGCCGGCAATCAGGCCGCCCACGGCCGCACCGGCGACACCGCCGGTGATCGTGCGCTGGGTGGTTGTGCAGGCTGTAATAGAGAGTGCGCAAACGAGAACCAGCGCGATGGGTGCAAGCTTCATGGTTGTTCTCCTCAAATGGACCGGCGCGAAACTCGCCGGATGAGCAACCACTTCTTTACCAAGGCGCCATCGCCAAAGTATGAATCGAACTCACTTTCCCGCCCTGCCGGCTTCCAGCCTGCCGCCGGCGCGGGCGAAGCCTTCGCTGATCACGGCTTTCATGGCGAGGCGCGCCTCGTCGGCATTGCCGTCCCTGATCGCCTCGGCAATGCGGCCATGGGCCCGCACGGTAGCCGCCATGGCCAGCGTATCCTCGATGGGCGAGCTGATGGTGAAGACGGCGGTCAGCGCCATTTCCACCAGGGCGCTGATCGAGGCCATGAAGGGATTGCCCGAGGCCTCGGCCACGGTGCGGTGGAATTCGAGATCGGTGCGGGCAAACTGCTCGGGCGTGGTCGCCTCGCCCATGCGGCTGGCCCAGGCGAGCAGCGCCTCGGCCTGTTCGTCGCTGCGCCGGACGGCCGCCAGCGCCGCCGATTCCACCTCGACCCCGATGCGGATTTCCGAGAGGCTGCGCAGCAGCGCCAGGTCCGGGCCGGTCTCGAAATGCCAGGACAGCACATCGGCATCGAAGAGGTTCCAGCGCTGGCGCGGCAGGACGCGCGTGCCGATCCGGGCGCGCGCCTCGATCATGCCCTTGGCGGCCAGGGTCTTGAGCGCCTCGCGCAGCACGGTGCGCGACACGGCAAACTGGCTCAGCAATTCGGTATCGGAGGGCAGGATGCTGCCTTCGGGATACTCGCCCCGCACGATGGCCACGCCCAATTGCCAGAGCACCCGCGAATGCAGGTTGCGCGCCGGGACGCGGCCGGCAATGGCCGCGATCAGATCCCCGCTCGTGCTGTCCTGTCCCTGCCTTGTCGCCATCCCGGCTCCCCTGCCATGCTGGTCCGACCTAAGCATGGGACCATTAGTATTACAATAATGCCGCCTGCCGGGTGCTGGACAGCGAAGCCCAACTTTGGTGAGGGTAGCGGCAAACAAGGGAATCGCCTCATGACCGCCAGCCAGATCGATGCCGTGCTTGCCAGCGTGGATGCCGGGCTCGAACAGAGCCTGGAACGCCTCTATGCGCTGTTGCGCATCAAGTCCATCTCCACCGACCCTGCCTATGCCCAGGAATGCCGCAAGGCGGCCGACTGGATCGTGGGTGAGCTCAAGGGGCTCGGCTTCGAAGCCGCCGCCCGCCCGACGCCGGGCCATCCGGTGGTGGTGGCGCATGGCCCCGACCAGCCCGGCGCCCATGTGCTGTTCTATGCGCACTATGACGTGCAGCCGGTCGATCCGCTCGAACTCTGGCATACCGACCCGTTCGCGCCCGAGCTCAGGACGGACGCCAATGGCCGCAAAATCATCGTTGCGCGCGGCGCCTCGGACGACAAGGGCCAGATGATGACCTTCATCGAGGCCTGCCGTGCCTGGAAGACGGCGACCGGCTCGCTCCCCACCCGCATCTCGCTGATGCTGGAAGGCGAGGAGGAATCGGGGGGCAAGAACCTGCCGCCCTTCATGGAGGCCAATCGGGCAGAACTGGGCGCCGCCGACATCGCGCTGGTCTGCGACACCGACATGTGGGACCGCCAGACCCCCTCGATCACCACCATGCTGCGTGGCATGGTGGCCGAGGAGGTGGAAATCACCTGCGCCAACAAGGACCTCCATTCGGGCATGTTCGGCAATGCCGCGCGCAACCCCAACCAGGTGCTGGCCGAAATCATTGCATCCTTGCGCGCGCCGGATGGCTCGGTCACCCTGCCCGGCTTCTATGACGACGTCGCCGAGATCAGCCCCGAGCTCAAGGCGCAATGGGCCGGGCTGGGCTTTGACGAGGCGGCGTTCCTCGGCGAAGCGGGCCTCACCATTCCTGCGGGCGAGCAGTCCCGCTCGATGCTCGAAATGCTCTGGGCGCGGCCGACCTGCGAAATCAACGGCATGATCGGCGGCTATACCGGGGACGGCTTCAAGACCGTGATCCCGGCCAGGGCCAGCGCCAAGATCTCCTTCCGCCTGGTCTCGGGCATGGATCCGGACAAGATCCGCGCCGCGTTCCGCAAGCATGTCGAGGACCGCATCCCGGCTGACTGTTCGGTCAAGTTCACCGCCCATGGCGGCTCGCGCGCCATAACCGTGCCCAGCGATGGCCCGCATCTGCGCCGGGCGCTTGAGGGATTGACGGCCGAATGGGACCGGCCCGCCGTCATCACCGGCTCGGGTGGCTCCATTCCCGTCGCCGGCGACTTCAAGCGCATCCTGGGTCTGGACACGCTGCTGATCGGCTTCGCCCATGTGGACGACCAGATCCACTCACCCAACGAGAAATACGATCTCGAGAGCTACCATCGCGGGATCAGGAGCTGGGTGCGGGTGCTAGCGGCGCTGGCCGGCTAGAGCAGGATCACTGCCAGCATGGCGAGCACAGCCGGAACGGTCTGGATGAACAGAATCTTCCGGCTGGCCGTCGCCGCGCCAAAGATGCCGGCCACGGCGACGCAGGCGAGGAAGAACAGCGCAATCTGCCAGGCAAATTCGGCGCTCGGATGCAGGATCGACCAGAACAGGCCTGCTGCAAGGAACCCGTTATAGAGCCCCTGATTGGCGGCCAGCGCCCTGGTCTGCTGCGCGAATTCCGGCGTCATCCCGAAGGCCTTCTGGCCGCGCGGCCCGGTCCACAGGACCATTTCGAGCACCAGGATATAGACATGCAGCAGCGCCACGAGGGCGACGAGAATGGTGGCGATCAGGTTCACTGGGCTTGGTCCTTCCGTGTGGCGGCAGTGTCGGCTGCCCCGGGGCCAATGTAGCCGATCCGGCGGCGCCCGCTACTCCCGTAAACTGGCCGCTGGTCAGCCCGGCTGGCCCCCGACCGACTGGACGGCCCTGGCGCCGGCGGCGATGCCCTGGGCCAGTGCCGCCGCTTCCTCGGCGCCGGTGAGATGGGCGGCGATGAAGCCGGCGGCAAAGGCGTCGCCGGCCCCGGTGGAATCCACCACGCTGACCGGCGGCGCGGGCAGCTCGAGCCGCACCCCGTCGCGCCCGCCGATGGCGGCGCCGAGCCGGCCACGCTTGATCAACACCGTGCCATAATGGCCGCCCAGCGCCCGCATCTGCGCCACATGTCCCGAGACCCCGGTCAGTGCCTCCGCCTCGCTCTCATTGGCAAAGATGAAGTCGGCGCCGCGCGTCCAATCGAGGAAAGAGGCTGCGCCCACCTCGACGAGGAAGCCCACCGAAGCAGGGTCTATCGCCACGGCAATGCCGCGCGCACGGGCCGTGGAGAACAGCGCCTGGACGGCCGCGCGCGGTCCGGGGGCGAAAAAGCTGTAGCCCGAGACCACGACCATGCCGACCCCATCGAGCAGGCTCTCGGGCAGGTCTTCGGAAGAGAGATTGAGATTGGCGCCACGATCGGTGAGGAAGCTGCGCTCGCCATCGGGATCGACAATGGTCACCAGGACCCCCGAGGGCTGGTCCCGGTCGCCGGCGAGCACCGGCACGACGTCGAGGCCGCGAAAATAGTTCTCGTACATCGACCGGTCGGCCGCGCCGACACGAGCTGCAAAGACCACCGGGGCGCCCATGGCGCCCAGCCAGACCGCCTGGTTGGCGCCCGATCCGCCCGGCCGGCTGCGCACCGTGGCGCGCCGGTCGCTGCCCTTGACGATGGGTCCCTCGGGCATGACGATGACATCGGTCATCACATCCCCGACAACGAGAACCCTCATGCGCGCCGCACGGGGGGCTTGGATGCGTTGCGGGCCGCCAGCGCCACGGCAATGCCGGCGGCAACCTTAGCGTTGTTTTCCACCAGCGCGATATTGGCGACCAGCGACTTGCCGTCGGTCAGCTCGAATATGCGCTTGAGCAGGAACGGCGTCAGCGCCTTGCGCGAAACCCCTTCCCGTGCGGCGCCGGCAATCGCCTCGGCAATGCGCGCCTCGATGGCGGCCGGGTCGAGCGCATCGGCTTCGGGGATCGGGTTGGCGACCAGCACGCCGCCCATGCCCAGATCGGCCTGCATGGCGACGACCCGGGCAATATCGGCCACGTCATCGAAGCGGTGATCGACCTTGTGGCCGCTCTGGCGCGCCCAGAAGGCGGGGAAATCGTCGGTGCCATAGCCCAGCACCGGCACGCCATTGGTCTCGAGCACTTCGAGTGTCTTGGCGATATCGAGGATCGACTTGGCCCCGGCGCAGACCACGCAGACCGGCGTGCGGCTCAACTCCTCGAGGTCGGCGGAAATGTCGAACGTGTCCTCGGCGCCGCGATGCACGCCGCCAATGCCGCCGGTGGCAAAGACATGGATGCCGGCCAGGGCGGCAATCTGCATGGTCGTCGCCACCGTGGTGCCGGCAATTTCGCCCTTGACCAGGAGCGAGGCCACGTCGCGCCGGCTGGCCTTGGCCGCCGTGCCCCCGGTCTGGGCGAGGCGCTCGAGGTCTTCGCCCGAGACGCCGACGCAGAAGCGGCCATCCATGATGGCGATGGTGGCCGGCACCGCGCCATGCTTGCGGATCACCGCCTCGACATTGGTCGCCATTTCCAGGTTCTGCGGATAGGGCATGCCATGGGTGATGATGGTGGATTCCAGCGCCACGACCGGCTGTCCGGCGGCCAGCGCCTTCTTCACCTCTGGACTGATGGAGAGATAGGCCTTGGCGCTCATCTGATCACTCGCTTTCCACAACGGTATTCCGGGCCGTTCCGGCCCCCATTGGCGCGGGTTTTGCGCCTTGTTGCCGCCGGGCGTCAACCCCCGCAAAAACATGGGCGCAAGCGGCTTGTCGCCCTGCCATTTTGGCTCTAGGTTGCGCTCAGAAAATCCAGCGTGGAAAGGGCACTTCGCTGCAGACAGTCATCGTTGGTCGCGCCTCGGGCGTCGATCGATATGCGCCCCGACCGGGGCTCAGTCCAGCCGCCATGCCCAGCGCTTTTGCGCGCTCTGTTTCCGTACCGTCGATTCCGGCCCGTTTCGCCCGGAGCCCTCAGAGATGAGCGCGTCCGACTGACCGTTTGCGCCCAAGGGCGCCGTTCGATTGCCGCGCCGCGGCACCACCACACCAAAGACCACTATTTCTCGAAGGAGCTCACCAGATGAAGAAGTCGCTCGCCCTTGCCCTCGGCACGATCATGGTCGCCAGCCCTGCCCTGGCCCAGGAAGAACCCGTGCTCAACATCTACAACTGGTCCGACTATATCGCCGAGGACACGATCGCCAATTTCGAGGCGCAGACCGGCATCAAGGTCAACTACGACGTCTACGACAACAACGAGATCGTTGACGCCAAGCTGCTGGCGGGCTCGTCGGGCTATGACATCGTCGTGCCCTCGGGCAATTTCCTCGAACGCCAGATCCAGGCCGGCCTGATCCTGCCGCTCGACAAGTCCAAGCTGACCAACCTGGGCAATCTGGACCCTGCGGTCATGGAAACGGCCGCCGCGCAGGACCCCGACAATGCCCATGCCGTGCCCTACATGATCAACACGATCGGCTATGGCTACAATGTCGCCAAGGTCGAGGAAATCCTGGGTGCCGACGCCCCCACCGACAGCTGGGACCTGATCTTCAAGCCCGAATTTGCCGAGAAGCTCGCTTCCTGCGGCATCTCGCTGCTCGACAGCCCGTCGGAAGTCACCGGCATCGCGCTCAACTATCTCGGGCTCGACCCCAATTCGGAAAGCGCCGAAGACCTGGCCAAGGCCGAGGAACTGCTGACCTCGATCAAGCCCCATATCCGCTATTTCCACTCCTCCCAGTATATCGATGACCTGGGCAATGGCGAAATCTGCGTGGCCCTGGGCTATTCGGGCGACATCTTCATCGCCGCCGATGCGGCCGCAGCGGCCGGCCAGGGCGTCGAGGTGCAGTATGTGATCCCCAACGAAGGCGCGGCGACGCTGTTCGACTTCCTCGCCATTCCGGTCGATGCGCCGCATCCGGAAAATGCCCACGCCTTCATCAACTACATCCTCGAGCCCGAGGTCGTGGCAGCCATCACCAATTATGTGTTCTATGCCAACCCCAACCTGGCAGCGACCGAGTTCGTCGATGAAGAGGTCAAGTCCAATCCGGGCATCTATGCTCCGGCCGAGACCATCGCCAAGGCCTTCGTGATGGGGGCGCACAGCCCTGATTTCGAAGAGACCTTGACCCGCACCTGGACCCGCATCAAAACCGGTCAGTAAGTTCAAAAGGGGCGGCACCAGCCGCCCCTTCAGCCTATCAAGGGTCCGCCGCCATGGCCAAAAAACCCCAGCTCGCCATCGACACCCGCCCCTGGCGCGATCCCGATGCCAAGCCCTTCGTGCGCATCAAGAACGTCACCAAGAAATTCGGTGACGTCTCGGCGGTGCATGAGGTGTCGCTCGACATCTACAAGTCCGAGCTATTCTGCCTGCTCGGCGGCTCGGGCTCGGGCAAGTCGACCCTGCTGCGCATGCTGGCCGGCTTCGAGCAGCCCACCTCGGGCACGATCGAGATCGACGGCCAGGACATGACCCAGGTGCCGCCCTATAACCGGCCGGTCAACATGATGTTCCAGTCCTATGCGCTGTTCCCGCATATGAATGTCGAGCAGAACATCGCCTATGGCCTCAAGCGCGACCACCTGCCCAAGGGCGAGATCGCCGACCGGGTGGCGGAGCTGCTCAACCTCGTCAAGCTGGCCGACTATGGCAAGCGCAAGCCGCATCAGCTGTCGGGCGGCCAGCGCCAGCGCGTCGCCCTGGCGCGGGCGCTCGCCAAGCGCCCGAAGCTGCTGCTGCTCGACGAGCCGCTCGGCGCGCTCGACAAGAAGCTGCGCGAGGAAACCCAGTTCGAGCTGGTCAAGATCCAGGAAAGCCTGGGCGTCACCTTCATCGTCGTCACCCACGACCAGGAAGAGGCGATGACGCTGGCCACCCGCATCGGGGTGATGAACCAGGGCGAGATCGCCATGATCGGCGAGCCCACCGATATCTATGAATATCCCAATTCCAAATTCGTCGCCGGCTTCATCGGCTCGGTCAACATGGTCGAAGGCGTGGTGACCGAGGACGAGCCCGACCATGTCCGCATCCGCTCTTCCGAGCTGGGCTGCGATATCCATGTCGGGCACGGCGTCGACTGCGCGCCCGACCAGTTGCTGTGGTGGGCGATCCGCCCCGAAAAGATGCAGGTCAGCCGCGACCGGCCCGAGGGCCAGTTCGGCGCCAATGTCACCAAGGGCGTGGTCGAGGATATCGCCTATCTGGGCGACATGAGCCTCTACCAGATCGTGCTCGAGAGCGGCAAACGCATCCGGGTGAGCCAGACCAATTCGATACGCGGCAATCCCGACGCGATCACCTGGGAAGAAGAGGTCTATGTGACCTGGGGCGACAATGCCGGCTCGGTGTTGACGGTATGAGTACCTTGAAGGAAATCATTGGCTCTTGTGCATCCCTCCCCCTTGAGGGGAGGGACCGAGGATGGGGGTCCACCAGAGACCCACAAAACAACCCCCACCCCCAACCCCTCCCCTCAAGGGGGAGGGGAGCCAGCACTCCTGGGCAAACCCCATGACCACCATCCACGAACCCACTATCCCGCCGCCGCGCCGGCTTCGGCCCTGGAACGCAGTCGAGCGGCGCCTGGCCAAGGTCGGCATTTCCGGCCGCGTGCTGGTGCTGCTGGCGCCCGCGCTGTGGCTGCTGGTCTTTTTCCTCATTCCGCTGGCGGTGGTATTCGGCATCTCGCTGACCACCAAGCAGTTTGGCCGCCCGCCCTATTCGCCGCTGCTGACCACCGAAGAGGGCACGGTGCAGCTGACGCTGCACCTCAACAACTACATCCGCCTCTTCACCGACAATCTCTATGTCGCGGCCTATCTGAGCTCGATCCGCATCGCCGCAATCGCGACCATCATCACGCTGATCATCGGCTATCCCATGGCCTATGCCATCGCGCGGGCGCCCGATCGCTGGCGCAATATCCTGCTGATGCTGGTGATCCTGCCCTTCTTCACCTCGTTCCTGCTGCGCGTCTATGCGCTGACCGGCTTCATGCGCGGCAATGGCGTCATCAACCAGTTCCTGGGCCTGTTCGGCATAGAGCCGCTGGTGATGATGCAGACCGATTTCGCCGTCTATGTCGGCATCGTCTATACCTACCTGCCCTTCATGATCCTGCCGCTCTACACCACCCTGGTGAAGCTCGACACCTCCCTGTTCGAGGCCTCGGCCGATCTCGGGGCGCGCCCGCTCCGCACCTTCCTGTCGGTGACGATGCCGCTGTCGCTGCCGGGCATCGTCGCCGGCTCCATGCTGGTCTTCATTCCCGCCATCGGCGAATTCGTCATTCCATCGCTGCTCGGCGGCCCCGGCACGCTGATGATCGGCCGCGTGCTGTGGGACGAGTTCTTCACCAATACCAACTGGCCACGCGCCGCCGCCGTCGCCATGGCCATGCTGGTCGTGGTCGTGGTGCCCATCATGCTGTTGCAGCGCGCCCAGGGCGCCGTGGTGGAGAAGTAGATGTTGCGTCGAGGCTGGTTCCTGCCAATCGCTGCGGCCCTGGGGTTCTCCTTCCTCTATGCGCCCATCGTCTCGCTGGTCATCTTCTCGTTCAACGAGAGCCGGCTGGTGACCGTCTGGTCGGGCTTTTCGACCAAATGGTATGCCGAGCTGTTCAACGATCCCCAATTGCTGGGCGCGGCCTGGCTGAGCCTGCAGATCGCCGCGCTCAGCGCCTGCATCGCGCTGGTGCTGGGCACGCTGGCGGCCATCGCGCTGGTGCGCTTCCGCCGCTTCAAGGGTCGCACCCTGTTCTCCGGCATGGTCTCGGCCCCCCTCGTCATGCCCGACGTCATTACCGGCCTGTCGCTGCTGCTGCTCTTCGTTGCCATGGAGAGCCTGCTGGGCTGGCCGCAGGGCCGCGGCATGCTGACCATCGTCATTGCCCACGCCACCTTCTGCACCGCCTATGTCTGCGTCGTGGTGCAGTCGCGTCTTTCGGACTTCGACCGGAGCCTCGAAGAGGCGGCCATGGACCTGGGCGCCAGCCCGCTGCGCACCTTCTTCGACGTCACGCTGCCCATCATCGCCCCCGCCCTGGTCTCGGGCTGGCTGCTGGCCTTTACCCTCTCGCTCGACGACCTGGTGATTGCCAGCTTCGTCTCGGGGCCGGGCTCGTCGACCCTGCCCATGGTGATCTTCTCCAAGGTCAAGCTCGGCGTCTCGCCGGACGTCAATGCGCTGGCCACCATCATCATCGGCATCGTGGCGCTGGGAGTGCTTGCCGCCACGATCATGCAATTGCGCGCACGTCCCAAGCGTGCGCCGCGCTGACCGCCCCGCTTCACAATCGGTTCACCCAACCGGCCGGGTGCTGGACAGGGCGGAAAAATCGGCGCACCATCCTCTCATGTTCAACCAACGTGAAGGAGGTGATCCAATGACTCATGAGATTACGGCGCTCGAGACAGGTCTTGGATATGGGGTGTCTGTGCGGGAGATTTTCGCCTAGCACCATCCTCCAGGCCGAGCACCGGGCGCGCCCGGTGCAGCACTTCGAGAGTGGAGCGCACTGCGCTCCAGAGGCCGAATACTCAGGAAGGGCCGTCCCGCGGGGCGGCCCTTTTTGCTGCGCCCCGTTCCGCTGTACCCTTGACGAGGCGGCCCAAGCCATTGATACCGCTGCGGATCACTCACGGAGCCGCCTAGATGTCATCGGCCAGTTTTGTCCTGACCCTTTCCTGTGCCGATCGTCCCGGCATCGTTGCCGCCGTCACCACCGAGCTGGCGGCGCTGGGCGCCAATATTGCCGAATCCAACCAGTTCTGGGACCGCGAGACCGGACGCTTCTTCATGCGTATCGCCTTTGCCGCACCCGAGGGGGTGACGCGTGAAAGTATCGAGCGGGCGCTGAAATCCCCTATCGAGCGCTTTTCGATGCAGACTGCGCTGACCGACCAGAGCCGCAAGAAGCGGCTGGTCATCATGGTCTCAAAGTTCGACCACACGCTGCTGCACCTGCTCTACCAGATCCGGGTCGGCTGGCTCGATGCCGAGGTCGCCGCGATCATTTCCAACCACGCCGATGCGCAAAAGATCGCCGAGGATGCCGGCATCCCGTTCCACCTGCTGCCAGTCACCAAGGACACCAAGGCCGCGCAGGAAGAGCAGGTATTGGCCCTGGTCAAGCAGACCGGTGCCGACCTTGTCGTGCTGGCGCGCTACATGCAGGTGCTGAGCGACAATCTGTCGACGCGGCTGTTCGGGCAGGTGATCAATATCCACCACTCCTTCCTGCCCAGCTTCAAGGGTGCCAAGCCCTATCACCAGGCCCATGAGCGGGGCGTCAAGATCATCGGTGCCACCGCCCACTACGTGACCCCCGACCTCGACGAGGGCCCGATCATCGAGCAGGAAACCGCCCGCGTGACCCATGCCATGAGCCCCGATGACCTGGTCGCCGCCGGCCGTGACATCGAGAGCCGCGTGCTGGCCCGCGCCGTCAAGCTGCACCTGGAGAGCCGGGTCATGCTGAACGGCAAGAAGACCGTAGTGTTCGGGTAGGAAACTCGCCTAGACCGGCAGGTCTTCCAGCCGCAGCGAATCCGCCAGGCTGGTCTGGTCCAGCACTTCGCGCGTTGCCAGCGTCACCCGCTCGAAGACGTGGCGGATTTCGCAGGCCGCCTCGTCGCGGCAATCCTCGCATTTGCGATAGGCGATCTTGGAGAGGCAGGGCAAAGGGGCGATGGGACCGTCGATCAGCCGCAGGACTTCGCCATACATGATCTGTTCGGGCGCCCTGAGCAGCACATAGCCGCCCGCCCGGCCGCGGCGACTGTCGACGAAGCCGGCGCGCTTGAGTTCGAGCAGGATCTGTTCGAGGAACTTCTTGGGGATCGCCTGTTGCCGGGAAATCTCCCCGATCATCATGCTTTCGCCGCGCCCGACGCGGGCCAGCGATACCAGCGCCCGCAAGGCATATTTGGCTTTCTGCGAAATCATCTGCCCCGACTTTCCCCATCCCGCCATGACGCGTGATCGAGAGACCCTATGCACCCGACCCTAAGTTTTTGTCAAAGGCTGGAGCAGCCCTGCCCCATGCGCTAGGGCTTGGGCTCAGGCACGACCAGTGGCACCACGCCGCTCGGCGCCTTGTCCGGCTCGGCTTCCGGCGTGGCCTCAGGTTCGGGTTCGGCAGGCAGATCAGGTTCGGGGCTCGGCGGGGTCTCGGCCTCGTCGGTCGCAACCGGCTCCACCGGGCCCGCTGGTTCTGCCGTATCGTTCTCTTCTGACGAAGCTGGCTCTGCCGTCTCCTCGGCATCGGGGGCATCCGCCGTCGCAGGCTCGGCGGGTTCCTCCGAAGCGGGAACAACGGGTTCATCGACCGGGGCGGGCGCTTCACCCACTGCGGGCGTCGTCTCGACGCTTTCAAGCTCGGCAGCTGCCGTTTCTTCCGCCGGTGGCGGCATGGCGATGACGTCGGGCACCGAGGCCGCTTCGACAGCCTCGATGATGACCGGATCGGCAGCGAGGGCCGCGCTTGGTTCGGGCGTGACCTCGGACGCCGTGGCTGCGGACGCGGGCTCGGCGGGGACAGTTTCGGCTTCGCCGGGGGCGTCGGCGGCCACTATCGGCGCCACGGCAGCCGTTGCCGAGACCGGCGCAGCTGCCGCCTTTTCGAGCAGGTTTTCGACCGGGCCGAAGACTGGCTCGGCCGGTGCCGGGGCCGACTTGTCGTCGCTGCGCTCGCCACGCAACCAGGCCAGCAGGCCCAGACCGATCTCATGCTCGCCGCGGATCACCACATCGGCGCCCAGGCCGCGCAGATGATCCTCCTCGTCCTCGGAATAGGCCCGGGCCATGATCCTTATGCCGGGGTTGAGCTTGCGGCCTGACTGGCAGACCGAACCCGCCTCGAACCCGTCGGAAATGGCGACCAGCAGCGTGCGGGCCTGTTCGAGATTGGCCAGCTGCAGCACCCGCGCATTGGCCGCATTGCCGAAGACGACCTCGAGCCCCGCCTCACGGGCAGCGGCCACGTCGTGATCGGAATCCTCGATCACCACGACCGGCATGGCCGCGCGCTTGAGACCGTCGGCCACAACCCGTCCCACCTCGCCATAGCCCACCAGCACGACGTGATCGGCAAGTCCCACGCGCTGGGACGTGTCCTCGTCGGCGCCATGTGCCCCGGTGTCGAGTGCCGCGTCGGTGGGAATATCGGTGGTGATCGGCCCCGAGCCGGCAGCGCTGTGGTCCATGGGTTCCACCCGCTCCGCCGCGGCGCCTTCGCCCCCATGCTCCGCCACGCGCGCCTCGAGCCGCGGCCGCATCAGGTCGAGGGTCCAGAACACAAGCGGGTTGAGCACGATCGAGATCAGCGCGCCGGCCAGCAGCAGGTCCTGCCCCTCAGGCGGGAGGATTGCCAGCGCCACGCCCATGCTGGCCAGGATGAAGGAAAATTCGCCGATCTGCGCCAGCGACGCCGAAATCGTCAGCGCCGTTCCAACCGGCCGGCGGAACAGGATGACGATGCCATAGGCGGCTACCGACTTGCCGACGACGATGATGAGCACCGTGGCAATGACCGGCAGGGGATTGGTCAGCAGGATCGTAGGGTCGAACAGCATGCCGACCGACACGAAGAACAGCACGGAAAATGCGTCGCGCAGCGGCAGCGTCTCCTGCGCGGCGCGGTGCGACAGCTCGCTTTCCGACAGGATCATGCCGGCAAAGAAGGCGCCCAGCGCCAGCGACACCCCGAACAGCACGGACGAGCCCAGGGCAACACCCAGCGCCATGGCGAGGACCGCAAGGCGGAACAGTTCGCGGCTGCCGCTATGGGCGGTGAAATGCAGCGCCCAGGGGATGACGCGCCGCCCCACGACCAGCATGAAGCCGACAAAGGCAGCGATCTTGATGATGGTGAGCGCCAGCACGCCCCAGATACCCACCGGTGCATTGATGAGGCGCTCGACGAACGAGACGAAGGGATCGTGAATGCCGGTATCGGTGCCGTAAAGGGCGGCAATGGCCGGGATAAGCACCAGCGCCAGCACCATTGCCAGGTCTTCCACGATCAACCAGCCGACCGCGATGCGCCCGCGCTCGGTCTCGATCAGGCGCCGGTCCTGCAGCGCCTTGAGCAGGACCACGGTGGAGGCAACCGAAAGCGCCAGCCCGAACAGCAGGCCAGCGCCGATCGACCAGCCCATCAGGAGCGCCAGCCCAAGCCCCAGCAGCGTGGCAAAACCGATCTGCACCAGCGCGCCCGGAATGGCCAGCGCCCGCACGCTCATCAGGTCGCGCAGCGAAAAATGCAGGCCCACGCCGAACATGAGCAGGATGACCCCGAGCTCGGCCAGTTCCGCCCCGACCGCCTGATTGGCGACAAAGCCCGGCGTATGGGGCCCCACCAGGACGCCGGCAAACAGGTATCCGACCAGCGGCGGCACCCGCAGCCGGTTCGCGATCATGCCGAAAATGAACGCCAGCACCAGGCCCGCGACGATCGTGGTGATCAGGGGCGTATCGTGGGGCATGATGGCTCCGCCATTGGTGTACGACTGGATGAGCGCAAACTCAGCGCGAGGATGAGGCATGCCCCGCCGATGCGCAAGCGGTCGCCAGGACCGAAACGCCAGCAGTCATGCCCACCCGGCCGGGCCCGCTCCATGCCCGATAGCAGACGGGCAAGTTTGGCTTTGTTATGGCGCGATCACAGGGCTGCCGCGCGGCAAAGGAACTTCGGTTGGCCATCCGTGTTGTGATAGGCTCGAATGAAGGGGGCCGCATGCGCTTTTCGGTAGGATGTGAAATCGGCTACGAGGTCGCCCAGGACACCACGCTGATCTTCAACATCCAGGCCATGCGTGGCGGCGGCCAGCGTGTTCTGAGCGAAGAGCTGACCATCACCCCCGGCCTCGCCGCCGAGGAAAAGACCTCCAGCGAGAGCGGCAATCGCTATCTGCGGCTGACGGCGCCCAAGGGCGTGGTCGAACTGCGCTATTCCGCCGAAGTCCAGCTTGACCACATCCGCCATGAGCCGGAGGCGATCAGGGAAGTTCCGGTCGCCAAGCTGCCGCTCGAGACGCTCCCCTTTCTCAACCCGTCGCGCTATTGCCCCTCCGACCAGCTGGCCCGCTTTGCCGACCGTCAGTTTGGCGCGCTGCCGCCCGGCTTCTCTCGCGTCACCGAAATCTGCAACTGGATCCGCGAGGAAGTCGACTATCTGTTCGGCACCAGCGACACGACGACCACGGCCGCCGATACATTCTCGCTGCGCGCCGGCGTGTGCCGGGACTTCGCCCATCTGGGCATTACCTTCTGCCGGGCGCTCGGCATCCCGGCCCGCTTCGTCTCCTGCTATGCCTGGCAGCTCGAACCACAGGATTTCCATGCGGTCTTCGAGGCCTATCTGGGTGATCGCTGGTATCTGTTCGATGCAACCCGCATGGCGGCGCTCGACGGCATGGTGCGCATCGGCTGCGGGCGCGATGCGGCCGACACCGCTTTCGCCACCATCTACGGCCAGGTCATGTCGGCGCCGATCAGGGTCTGGAGCGAGGCGCCGGGCGGCAGCAGGATCGACGCCTGGACCACCGACGCGGTGAGCCTCACGACCACCTAGCCCATGGCGTCCTGGGGACTGGTCACGCGCTCGACCACGACCTCGACATCCATGCCCAGGAAGTCGTCCTTGTCCCCGATATAGGTGCCGGCAATCGGAATGGCCTGGCGCGGCTCGCGCGCCACCCCGACCCGGATCAGGTCGCGCGTGCCGATAATGCCATTGGTGGGATCGAACTCGACCCAGCCGGCGCCGGGCAGATAGACCTGGGCCCAGGCATGCGTGGCGCCGCCGCCGCGATAGTTGCCGTCCCGCTCCGGCGAATAGAGATAGCCGGTGACGAACCGGGCAGCGAGGCCAAGCGAGCGTACCGCCTCGATCATCAGCAGGGCAAAATCGCGGCAGGTGCCGGCCCGGGTCGCCAGGGTCGTCGCCGGGCGCTGGGTGCCCGGAGCAGGACGGCGCAGATAGGTGAAGCTCTCCCTGATGCCCGTCGTCATGGTGGCGAGCAGGTGCCCGGTGCTGGTCACGCCCCGCGCATCGAGGAAGCGGCGGGCCCAGGCGTCCACTTCGCTCTCGTCCGGAAACTGCCGGCGCAGGTTGGGCGCCAGGTCGATGGCATCGACATCGCCATAGTCGAAAGGATAGGTCTTGGCCCGCGCCTCGATCTCGAAGGCCGGCGTCAGCTCGGGCGTATGGTCGAGCACCATGCTGGCAACGAAGCGCAACTCCTCTGCCGGCTCGTCGAACGTGGCGATGGCAATGCCATTGCCGAAGACATCGTGAATCCAGCGCATCGAGGCGGGCCGGGGATGCACCGCGAGGTTGAAGCTCTCCAGCGTCTGCTCCATGCTGTCGCGCGGCCGCATCAGCATGCGATGCTCGCCGAACTGGACAGGGCGGGCATAGCGATAGACCGTCTCGTGGCGTACCGAAAGCAGGGTCACGAGACCACCGTGATCTTCTCGGCGGCGCGGGTAATCCCGGTATAGAGCCAGCGCGCGCGCTCCTCGCGAAAGACGAAGCTTTCGTCGAACAGATAGACATTGTCCCACTGGCTGCCCTGCGCCTTGTGGACGGTGAGGCAGTAGCCGAAGGTAAATTCGTCGAACTGCCGCCGCTCGGGCCAGCTCATGGCATCTTCCTCGCCCGAAAAGAACGCCTTGTGCGTCAAGACGCGCGCCTCGCCCTTGCCCTCGTCGGCGCCGAGCAGCAGGCTCCACTTGCCATTGGTGCGCCGCGTCGCCTCGGTAACGATCCAGATCTGCCCATTGAGCAGCTTCTTGCGCGGGTTGTTTCGCAGGCACACCATGCGGTCGCCCAATACCGGTTCATGGAAGGGCAGGCCCTTGAGCTCGCGCAGGCGGTCATTGTATTGCAGCCGCGTCTTGTTACGGCCCACTAGGACCTGGTCGGCCTCGAGTACCGCATTGCGATCGACATTGTCACGGCCGACGACGATGGATTCGCCATAGCTGCCGCGTTCGAGAAAGCCGCCCTCGCGCACCTGCATGGACAGGTGGATGATCGGATTGTCGGCCGCCTGCCGGTGGATTTCGGTAAGCATGATATCGGGCTCGTCGGCGGTGAAGAAGCCGGCGCCCTGGACCGGCGGCAGCTGGAATGGATCGCCCAGCACCAGGATCTTGACGCCGAACGAGAGCAGGTCCCGACCCAGCTGCTCGTCGACCATCGACACCTCGTCGATGACGATGAGGTCGGCATCGGCAGCCGGGCTTTCGTCATCGAGCACGAAGCGCGGTTCGCCGTCATTCTCCGAGACCAGCGTATAGATCAGGCTATGGATGGTCTGGGCACCCTTGCAGCCGCGCTTGCGCATGACCAAGGCCGCCTTGCCGGTAAAGGCGGCATATTTGACCGAGCGGGTATCCTGCGCCAGATGCACGGCCAGCGTGGACTTGCCGGTACCGGCCCAGCCGAACAGGCGAAACACCTGCGGCCCGGACTTGTCCTTGAGCCAGGCCGAGACGGCCTGGAGCGCGGCATCCTGCTGGGGTGACCAGACGGGCATCAGAGAATCGTGGTCCTGACGGTGCCGATCCCGGCAATGCTGCCCTCAAGCACATCGCCACGCTTGACCGCGCCGACGCCAGCCGGCGTACCCGTCATGATCAGGTCGCCGGCCTTGAGCGCAACGAACTGGCTGAGATAGGCGATGGCCTCGGGCACGCTCCAGATCTGGTCGGCCAGATCGCCGCGCTGGCGCTCGCTGCCATTGACCGCGAGCGTGATGGCGCCGCTGGCGGGATGGCCGATGCTGCTGGCCGGCTCGATCGTGCCGACGGGCGCCGAAAAATCGAAGCCCTTCGCCATGTCCCATGGACGGCCGGCTTTCTTGGCCGCCGCCTGCAGGTCGCGACGGGTCATGTCGAGCCCGGCGGCATAGCCATAGACGTGATCGAGCGCATCCCCGACCGCGATATCGCTGCCGTCGTTGCCGATGGCGACCACCAGTTCGATCTCGTGATGGAAATCCTCGGTCCGGGGCGGATAGGGAATGCCTGCCCCGCCCACCACGACCGCATCGGCGGGCTTGGTGAAAAAGAATGGCGGGTCGCGCGTGTCATTGCCCATCTCGACCACGTGCTCGACATAGTTGCGGCCCACGCAATAGACGCGGCGCACCGCAAAGAGGCCCCCGCGCGCGATCGGCACGGTGACGGGATTGGCGGGTGCGAACAGGAAATCACCCACGCTTGAAATCCTCTGCATAGGGTCCGATGAGATCGAGATCGATCTTGCCCAGGAGATCCTGGGCGGTGAAGGACTGGTGCCAATAGGGATAGAGCAGCGGCGGCTGGCTGACCGCATCGAGCCGGGCGCGTTCCTCGGGGCTGAGCTTGAGGTTGGCGGCGGCCAGGTTGTCCTTGAACTGGGCCTCGCTGCGCCCGCCGATGATCACCGAGGTGACGCCGGGCCGCCCGAGCAGCCAGGCGAGGGCCACCTGGGCGCCCGAGACGCCGCGCTCGTCGGCAATCGCAACGATTGCGTCGATGATGTCGTAGAGCTTGTCCCAGTCATAGACCGGAGGTTCGCGGAAGCCGCCGACATGGCGCCCGCTGTCCGGCCCGCCATCGCGACGGTACTTGCCCGATAGCAGGCCACCCGCCAGCGGCGACCAGACCAGGATGCCCAGCCCCTGGTCCTGGCTAATCGGGACCAGTTCATACTCGGCTTCGCGGGAATGTAGCGTATAGTGGATCTGCTGGCTGACGAAACGCTCGGCCTGGCGGGCATTGGCGGCGCCGAGCGCCTTCATGATGTGCCAGCCCGAATAGTTCGAGCAGCCGATATAGCGCACCTTGCCCTGCTTCACGAGCCGGTCGAGCGCCTCCATAGTCTCCTCGATCGGGGTCTGACCGTCCCATTCATGCACCTGGTAGAGGTCGATGACATCGGTCTTGAGCCGGCGCAGGCTGGCTTCGGCCTGGGCCATGATGTGATGGCGGGAGAGGCCGATATCATTGGGGCCGTCGCCCATGCTGAAGCGGACCTTGGTGGCGACCAGCGCCTTTTGGCGGCGCCCGTTTTCGGCCAAAGCCACCCCGATCATCTCCTCGGAGACCCCGGCATTGTAGACGTTGGCGGTGTCGAGCAGGTTGACGCCGGCATCGAGGCACAGATCGATCTGCCGCGTCGCGTCGGCCTGTCCGGTATGGCCCACCTTCTGGGAGCCACCAAAGGTCATCGTGCCCATGGTCAGCGTCGAAACCTTGAGGCCCGAGCGACCCAGATATCGATATTCCATCGCCATTCCTCCTTTGTTCCCGCGCGATAGGGCTAAAGCGCATTCAGAGTCGGGTCAATGCGGCTTGTCGCAAAGGATTGCCAACGCCGGTGACGGCACGGGTGAAGCCTGCTAAGCCCGGCCCGTCATCCCGAGAACCCCTCCCTTGCGGCCGCAATCCGTCATCGTCTCCGTCCTGCTCGTCACCCTCGGCATGGTCTTTACCCAGACCGGGGCCTCCTTCGCCAAGGGCCTGTTTCCGGCCGTGGGCGCGGCGGGCGCCACGACCCTGCGGCTGACCCTCGCCGCCATCGTGCTGCTCGTCCTGTTCCGGCCCTGGCAGCAGAAGCTGACCGCCGCGCAATGGCGTGCCGTCCTCGCCTATGGCGCGGTGATGGGGGCGATGAACATGTTCTTCTATGCGGCGCTGACCACGATACCGCTGGGGGTTGCCGTTGCGCTCGAATTCACCGGCCCACTGGCGGTCGCGCTGGCCGGCTCGCGCAAGCCCCTCGATTTCGCCTGGATCGTCCTGGCGGTGGCCGGCCTCGCCATGCTGCTGCCGCTGGGGCAGAGCGAGGGCGAGATCGGCATTGCCGGAGTGTTGCTGGCCCTGGCCGCCGGCGCCTGCTGGGCAGGCTACATCATTTTCGGTCAACGTGCCGGGACGGGCGGCGGCCCCCATATCACCGCCCTGGGTGTTTCGGTCGCCGCCATCATCGCCCTGCCCTTCGGCGTGGCGAGTGCGGGAACGGCCCTGCTCGACCCGGCCATCCTGCCACTGGCCCTCGGCGTGGCGCTGCTGTCGAGCGCCATTCCCTATGCGCTGGACATGGTGGCGCTGCCCCATATTCCCTCGCGCCTATTCGGCATCCTGATGAGCGGACAACCGGCCCTGGGCGCGTTGTCGGGCTTCCTCATCCTCAGCGAGACGCTGGCGCCTGGCCAACTCGCAGGGATTGCCGCCATCATCGTGGCCTCGCTGGGCGCCACCGTGACCATTGCGCGCCATACCCCGCCACCCGTTGCGTAGAAAAATCCTGCAATAGAAGTCGGATTTGGGCATAGTCGCTCGTCTTATCTGCGACGAGGGATGTCGAAATGCTCTATGCTGTTCTGTGCTATAACGACGAAAAGGCCGTCGGCGCCTGGACCCAGGAAGAGGATGACGCCTGCATGGCGCGCCTGGACAAGGTCCAGTCAGCCATGAAGGCCAAGGGCAAGCTGGGCCCCGTAGCCCGCCTCCTGCCCACCACCGCCGCGACGACATTGCGCAAGAGCTCAGGCGAGCCGGTGATCATCGACGGGCCGTTTGCCGAGACCAAGGAGCAGTTTCTCGGCTTCTATCTTGTCGATTGCGAGACGCTCGAAGAGGCCATTGCCTTTGCCAAGGACCTGTCCGCGGCAAATCCGGGTCCCGGCGGCTATGAAATCCGCCCCGTCGGGCTGTTTCACCCAAGCGATATCGGCTGAGCGGATAAACCACGGCGGGTGCGTCGATCCGGCGCCACCCCGCTCGTCGTGACAGCATCAACCAAGGAGGATGCCAAATGACAGAGTTTCGTCCCAAGGGCGGCGTCACGCCCTATCTCAACGTCGATGGCGCCCGCAAGGCGCTCGACTTCTACAAGACCGCCTTTGCCGGGGTCGAGCGCGAGGCGATCAAGGCGGACAACAGCGACAAGCTGATGCACAGCCAGATCGACATCAATGGCAGCCCGGTCTTCGTCTGTGACTATTTCCCCGAATACGGCTATCCGCCCGTCCCCGCCCAGGGCTTCAACATGCATATCCATGTCGATGACGCCCAGCTCTGGTGGGATCGCGCGGTGGCTGCGGGTTGCGAGATCAGCTCGCCGCTCAAGACCGAGTTCTGGGGCGACATCTATGGCCAGCTCAAGGACCCGTTCGGCGTGACCTGGGCAATCGGGCAGAGCCAGTAGCAGACCTGCCGGTCAGGGTCCGGCCAGCGGGTCGATATCGTGTAATTGTACGCTCTGCGCATTGCTTTCGAGCAATGCGCGGGTCACGACCCGTTCCTGGTCCGGCGTTTCCAGCATCACCCGCAGCAGCAGCGTCCCTGATCTGCTGTCGCTGACAGGCAGCCGACCGGAAGGCCAGCCTGCGCCGCTGCGCGCCAGTTCGGACGGCTTCTGGTCTGCCGGCAGGGTGAGGCGCTCGCATTGGCCGACGCCCAGCGCCTGCAGCCGCCGCGTCGTGCGCTCGACATCCCCGGCCGAGGCAAAGGTGGCAATGGCCATCCGGCGACGGATATTGTCCATGGCGTATCCTAGTGCATGTTGCCTTCGTGCTGGGCCAGCAGACGAAGCCGATCGAGATCCTTGACGACGAAGCTGCCGCGATTGGGCAGATCGATGACCCGCATGGCCCGCAGCCGGGTCATGTTGCGGCTGACCGTTTCGATGGTGAGCCCGAGATAGTCGGCGATATCGGCCCGGCACATAGGGAGCGGCAGGGGACGACCGGTGGTCGGTCCGGCGCTCTTTCCCGCCATGGCCAGGAGGAAACTGGCAATGCGCTCGATGGCCGTCTTGCGGCAGAGCAGGATCGACAGATCCTGCATGTTGGCGATTTCCCCGCCGGCAACTTCGAGCAGCTTTTCCGCCAGTTCGGGACGGTCGCGCATGGCGCGCAGCAGCGACGACTTGTGGATGGGCCGCACCCGGGTCGTGGTCAACGCATCGCAATCGAAGCGGTAGGTGTCGCCATGGCCGAAGCCCACAATGTCGCCGGCAAAGGCAAAGGCGACGATCTGGCGGCGGCCATCGGGGAAAATCTTGTAGGACCGCACCGTACCGCTGAGGATTTCATAGAAGCCCGTGACCTCGTCGCCCTCGCGGAACAGCGTATCGAACGCGGTCAGCAGGCGCGTGGTGCTGGCGCCGCCAGGTCCCGTCGCCCCAAGCGTTTGAGATTCGAAGGTCGATGCGATAGTGGAAAGCTGCATAATCTGTCCCCGGAACGGCAAGACGCCGCCGTTGCTGGGCACATATAGAACTCTCGATGTAAGCCCCGTTCTGGGGCTATGTACTCAATTGTAACGGATTGTATTGGGCGGACGATGGCGGCAGGACAGCATCACATTCTGGTCGTTGACGATGATGACCAGGTACGCCGCATGTTGCGCCGCTGCTTCGAAGACGAGGGCTATCGGGTCAGCGAGGCCACCGACCAGGCGGGCGTCGACCTGGCGCTGACCGACCATGTCGACCTCATGACGCTCGACCTCAACCTGGGCAGTACGGACGGGCTCTCGATTGCCCGCGCAGTGCGCCAGAACTGGGACCTGCCCATCATCATGATCACCGGCAAGGGCGACATGATCGACCGCATTGTCGGGCTCGAGATCGGCGCAGATGACTATATCGCCAAGCCGTTCCACCTGCGCGAAGTGCTCGCCCGGGTGCGCTCGGTGCTGCGTCGCGCCGCGCCGCGCGCCGAGGCAGCGCCCCGTGCCGCCGCAGCTTCGCCCGGCCAGCTGCATTTCGACGACTTCGTGCTCGATTTCGACCGGCGCGAACTGAGCGGCCCGGATTCCAGCGAAATCCGCCTCACCAGCGGCGAATTCGACCTGCTGGCGCTCTTTGCCCGCAATCCACATCGCGTGCTCAGCCGCGACCAGATCATGGACCTGCTCAAGGGGCATGACTGGTCCCCCAATGACCGCAGCATCGACAACCAGGTCGCCCGGCTGCGCAAGCTTATCGAGGCCGACAGCCAGCAGCCGCGCCTGCTCAAGACCGTGCGCGGCGCCGGCTACAGCTTTACCCCGAAAGTCCTGCGCTGAGCCTTAGGACTGCAGCGCCGCCTCGATCGCTGCGGCCAGGTCGGCCAGTCGATAGGGCTTGTGGAGAATCTTGAGATTGGCGTCCGGTCCGGCCTGCCCGGCGACCAGTTCCTCGGCATAGCCCGAGGTCAGCAGCACGCGGATATGCGGATAGTGCTCGAGCACATGGCTGCGCAACTGGTAGCCGGACATGCCGCCCGGCATCACCACATCGCTGAACAGCAGGTCGACGCCGGCATCGGCGGCCAGCAGGTCGAGCGCTTCGGCGCCGCTGGCCGCCGCGCGCACGCGGTAGCCGAGCTGGGTGAGGCGGCTGACGGTCAGCTTGCGGACCCGCTCGTCGTCCTCGACGGCCAGGATCACCTGGCCGCTGCCTGAAGCTGCGGCATCGCCACTGTCGCTATTGTCCAGTTGCACGGGTTCGAAGCCATGCCTGGGCAGGTAGATGGTCACGGTCGTGCCCTCGCCCAGGACGCTGTCGATCGTCGCCAGCCCGCCCGATTGCTTGGCAAAGCCATAGATCATGGGCAGGCCAAGGCCGGTGCCGCGCCCCTGTTCCTTGGTGGTGAAGAAGGGTTCGAAAGCCCGCTCGCGCACCACATCGCTCATGCCCAGCCCCGTATCGCTCACCGAAAGGCGCACATAATCCCCCTCGGGCAGGCCTCCGAGCCGGATCGCCAGTTCCTCGTCAACGCTGACATTGCCCGTCTCGATCAGGAGCCGCCCGCCCTGGGGCATGGCATCGCGGGCATTGACGGCCAGGTTGACGATGGCGCTTTCCACCTGCGAGGGGTCGACGCGGACGGACCACAGGCTGGGCGTAAGGGTATTGGACAGATAGACCGTGGCCCCCAGCGTGCGGTGCAGCATGTCCGTGAGGCCAAGCACGAAGGTGTTGAGGTTGACGCTTTCCGGCTCGAGATGGGAGCGGCGGGCAAAGGCCAGCAGGCGCGCGGTGAGGCGCGCGCCCAGGTCGGCTGCCTCGAGCGCCTCGGTGGTCAGCTCGCGCTGCAGCGGCGTCGTCAGCTTGCCCTCGAGCATTTCCAGGTTGCCGATGATGACGGTCAGCAGATTGTTGAAGTCATGCGCGATGCCGCCGGTAAGCTGGCCCATGGCCTCCATCTTCTGGGCCTGGCGCAGCGCCATTTCGGTGTCCTTCTGCGCCGACAGGTCACGGATGATGCCGGTGAAGTGGACGCGCCCGTCGGCCTCGAATTCGCTGACCGCCAGATGCATGGGAAACAGCGAGCCATCCTGGCGCCGACCGGTGACCTCGCGGCCGATGCCGATGATCCTGCGGCGGCCGGTGGTGCGGTAGCTGTGCAGGTAGCCGTCGTGCTCGGAATGATAGGGCTCGGGCATCAGGAAATGCACGTTGCGCCCCAGGAACTCGGCCTCGGCATAGCCGAACAACCGCGCGGCGGCCGGGTTGACGGTGGAGATCGTGCCATACTCGTCGATGGTGATGATGCCGTCGACGGCCGATTCGAGCATGGCCTGCAGCTTGTGGGCCTGGCCCAGCAGGGAGGAATTGGGCTCGTCTTGGTCCGCCATCATGTGCTCGTCGTGATTCAAATACGAGCGGACCGTAGCGATGCGGGCGCGGGGGCACAAACAAAAACCCCGCAGGCGAAACCTGCGGGGGTAGGAGCCAGAGCGTTGAGGTCTCAGAGCCCCAGTTCGGTATAGATGGCGTCGAAGCGTTCCCCGACCTTCTTGGGAACCTTGATCGCCTTGACGGCCTCGAGATTGGCCTGGTCGTCGCCGACGAAGATCATTCCCACCATGCCCATGGCGAAGTGCGGCGTGCACTTGATGCCATAGACGCCCGGGACGTCGAAAGTGACCGTATAGGTCTCGTTGATCTTGCTTTTGAACACTTCGGCCCCTTCGGGCAGCATGTCCTTGATCGTCTCGACATTGTGGCCCTTGTCGGTGGGCAGGAAGGTGACCGTATCGCCTGGCTGGACCTGCACGAAGGCCGGCTCGAAAACCATGCTGCCCGCGGCCCCCTTGTTGAGCATCTGGACTTCGTAATCTGCGGCCAGGGCGGGAGCCATGGCGAGCCCGGCAAGGGCCACTGCCGCGATCGCTGTCTTGAGGGCGTTGCGCATGTTGTATCTCCTTTTGAAGCGAAGCCTTCTTGGCTCCGTTGATGCCCCTTCTAGAGAGTTGCCAGGCGGACTTCTTTGAGCGAGGTCAAACTTCGGGAGAATTTTCAGCCGCAGCAATTCTTCGCGATATTTGCGCTTGATCAAAGAAGCTGGACGGCACTGCCATTACTCAAAATCATATGGGCAGCAAGAACACTATGCCCAATAAAAAGGATAATGAGATGGCAAATCTTCCTGGAATTTCGCGTCGGGCTTTACTTGCTGGCGCTACAGCAATTGGGGCCGCGGCACAGTTGGCAGCAGTATTGCCGGCCGCCGCGCAGGAAGCCGCCAGTGCCGCTGTTGACGTCAACACGCTGGAGCGCGTGAAGGTGGAATTGCTGCCCCCGCCCTTCGTGCATGCCCACGAACAGGTCGCCACCGGCGGGCCCAAGATCGTCGAATTCACGCTGACCATCGAGGAAAAGCTGATCGAAATCGACAACGATGGCACCAAGGTATGGGCCATGACCTTCAATGGCACGGTACCCGGCCCGCTGATGGTCGTGCATGAGGGCGACTATGTCGAACTGACGCTGATCAACCCCGACACCAACATGCTGGCGCACAATATCGACTTCCATGCCGCCACTGGCGCACTGGGCGGGGCCGGCCTTACCAACGTCAATCCGGGCGAGAAGGCCATCATGCGCTTCAAGGCCACCAAGGCCGGCGTATTCGTCTCGCACTGCGCCCCCGAGGGCATGGTCCCCTGGCACGTCACTGCCGGCATGAACGGGGCGCTGATGGTCCTCCCCCGCGACGGGCTGCGCGATGGCAAGGGCAACCTCTTGACCTATGACAAGGTCTATTATGTCGGCGAGCAGGACTTCTACATCCCGCGCGACGAGGACGGTAACTTCAAGCAGTACGAGAGCGCCGGCGACAACTACGATGACGCGGTCGCCGCCATGAAGACGCTGGTCCCTACCCATGTCGTGTTCAACGGCAAGGTCGGCGCCCTGACCGGCGAGAACGCCCTCAAGGCAGCGGTCGGCGAAACCGTGCTGATCGTCCATTCGCAGGCCAACCGCGACACGCGGCCCCACCTGATCGGCGGCCATGGCGACTATGTCTGGCAGACGGGCAAGTTCCACAACGCCCCCGATGTCGATCTCGAGACCTGGTTCATCCCGGGCGGCGCGGCGGGCGCGGCGCTCTACACGTTCCTGCAGCCGGGCGTCTATGCCTATGTCAATCACAACCTGATCGAGGCATTCGAGCTGGGCGCCGCCGGCCACTTCGTGGTGACGGGCGACTGGAATGACGACCTGATGACCAGCGTGCTGGCCCCCAGCCCGATCTGATCGGGTCCACGACTTACGTGCGGCGCCAGCAGGCGCCGCACAGGCTCCAGGCGGAACAGTCAGATGACCACGCTCGCACACCCTCTCAAGACAGTCCTCGATTCGGTCGCTCTTCCCGCAGGCCTGCTGCTGGTTGGCGCGGTTTTGCTCGGGATGCAGCTGGATGTGCCACGGCTGGACGTCTTCGCTACAGCCGCCATGAACGGCCCCGAGACGGTGACGCTCATGCCCGCCGATTTCAGCTATCGCGACCAGGGCCACTTCCTGCGCAATGGCAATCCGGTCGATGCGCCCATGGTCCATGCCAGGCTCGAAGCGCCGCTGGTGATGATGAAATACCAGGTGAGTGCTTCCGACTATGCCGGCTGCGTAGCCGATGGTGCCTGCCCGCCCGCGGAGCCCCGCTATATCGGCGAAGGCAATGTACCGGCGACCGGCGTCAACTATGACGACGCCACCGCCTATGCCGCATGGCTGACACAGCAGACCGGCCAGCACTGGGAACTGCCGACCGATCGTGAATGGGCGTTCGCCGCCGGCGCCGACTTTGCCGACGAGGCACTGGGGGTGGACGATGAAACCAACCCCGCCCTGCGCTGGCTGGCCAACTACGAAAAGGAGGCCGCCCGCGAAAGCGACGCCGGTCGCCTGCCCCTGCCGCTGGGCAGCTTCGGCGTCAACGACAATGGCCTGGCCGACATGGCCGGCAATGTCTGGGAATGGACGCAGACCTGCCACCGCCGCGTGCATATCGATGCGGCTGGCACGGTGCTGAGCGAAGTCCCCGCCTGCAACATCAAGGTGCTCGATGGGCAGCATCGGGCGTCGATGAGCTTCTTCATCCGCGACGCCAAGAGCGGCGGCTGCTCGGTCGGCGTACCGCCCGACAACCTCGGCTTCCGCCTGGTTCGGCGGCAGGCCTGGTACGAGCCGGCCCTCGCCATCTTCGGTCGCTGACTGCGGCCGATTGCCGAATGTCGCAAGACGACGCTATCGTGTAAGGCAAGGCCGATAACACGATAGGATCTATCTTGGCAGGAATTGACCGCAGCCTCGTGCGTGCCTTGCCCATGTTTGCAAAGCTCGGCGACACGGAACTCGATCGCCTGCTGGCCAGCGCCACCCTGCGCCGCATCCCCGTCGGCGAAGCGGTATTCGAGCAGGGCGAGAAGGCCACCCAGTTCTTCCTGCTGCTGCATGGGCGCCTCAAGGTGACCCAGGTGACGGCCGATGGCCAGCAGATCATCGTCCGCATGGTGCATCCCGGCGACATCTTCGGCTTTGCCAAGGCGCTGCAGCGCGACGACTATCCCGGCACGCCCACCGCGGCGGCGGAAAGCGTCGTGATCTGCTGGCCTACCGAAGTCTGGGCCAGTTTCGTCGAGCAGAACCCCCATCTTGCCGTCAACGCCATGCAGTCGATCGGCCAGCGCCTGCAGGAGGCCCATACCCGCATTCGCGAAATGGCCACCGAAGAGGTGGAACGCCGCGTGGCTCACGCCGTGCTGCGCCTGATCGACCAGGCCGGCAAGCAGGAAAGCGCGGGGATTCGCATCGATTTTCCCATCTCCCGCCAGGATATTGCCGAGATGACCGGGACCACGCTGCATACCGTGTCGCGCATCCTGAGCGCCTGGGAGACCAGGGGCCTGGTCGAAGGCGGGCGCCAGAAGCTGCTGGTGCGGGACGCAGCCCGGCTCCAGGTGCTGGCCGAGGGCGAGGCCGACTGAGTTCTGCTTGCGCCAGAACAAGGACGCTGGTGGCATGTGCGGCTAGACGGCAGCCTGGGCAAAGCTGCCCATCGGAGATGCCATGACCACGCCACCGCCCGCCCCAGCCAAGCGCCAGCCTGTTCCGCGGGGCATTGCACGCAGTGGTCCGGTGATCTTTTCCTATGGCTTCAGGCCGTTCTTTCTTGCCGCCGGCCTGTGGGCCGTTGCCGCCATGGCGCTCTGGATCGGCGCGCTGATCTCGGGCTGGGACGTGGGCGGCAGCTACGGCGGGCCCTATTGGCATGCCCATGAGATGCTGTTCGGCTACAGCTCGGCCGCCCTCGCCGGGTTCCTGCTGACCGCCGTGCCGAACTGGACCGGGCGGCTGCCGGTGTCGGGCACGCCGCTGATCGTGCTCTTTGCCCTCTGGTGCGCCGGGCGTCTCGTGCTGCTGGCGCCGGACCTGCTGGGCCTGCCGCTCTCCATCGCGACAGATTCGGCATTCCTGCCGCTGCTGCTGGCCATCTGTGCCCGCGAAATCATCGCCGGCCGCAAGTGGAAGGATCTCAAGATTCTTGCCGGAATCCTGGCGCTGGCCCTGGCCAATATCGGCTTTCACGCCCTCATCGCCTGGGGCGGCGATGCTGACCTCGCCAATCGGCTGGCAGTGGGCGCCTATGTCATGCTGATTTCCATCATGGGTGGACGGGTCGTGCCCAGCTTCACCCGCAACTGGCTGGTCAAGCGGCACAGCATCGACCTGCCCCAGCCGTATGACCGTTTCGACAGCGTTGCCCTGCTGGCCGGACTGGGCGCCCTGCTGGTCTGGGTGGCATTGCCGCTGACGCTATGGGCAGCCCTTGCGTGCATCATTGCCGCCGGGCTGCACGCTTTCCGGCTTTATCGCTGGCGCGGCTGGCAGTGCTGGGACGAGAAGCTGGTCCTGGTGCTGCACCTGGGCTACGCCTTCGTGCCGGCCGGTTTCCTCGCGATCAGCGCCGCCCAGATCGGCTGGATCGAACCGGCTGCGGCGCTCCATGTCTTTACCGTGGGTGCCATCGGGGTGATGACGCTGGCGATCATGAGCCGGGCGACGCGCGGCCATACCGGCCTGCCGCTCGAAGCCTCCCGCCTCACCGCCGTGAGCTATGCCGCGCTGATCTTGGCAGCGCTGTTGCGTCCCCTGACCAGTGTGTGGCCGGAGCTGGCGAGCGAGCTTCTCTCGGCCAGTGGGCTGTGCTGGATCATCGCCTTCGGCCTCTATGTGGTGGAGTATGGCCCGGTGCTGCTGCGCCGCCGCCGTGAACGCGGCGCCTGACCGGCGCTAGCTCCCCAGCAGGTCGGCGATTTCAGGGGCGATGAGCGCCGGCGACCAGGGCGGATCATAGGTCAGGGCTACTTCGACGAATTCCACGCCCTCCACCGTCCAAGCGCAGTCCTCCACCCCCTGCTTGATGAAGCCGGTTGCGGGGCAGCCGCGGGTGGTCGTGGTCATGCGGATATTGACAACGCATCCATCGCTGACCTTCACCTCGTAGATCAGGCCGAGATCGACCACGTTCTGCCCCAGTTCCGGATCGATGACGCGCTTGAGCGCCTCGCGCACCTGCCCGGCCAGCGCCAGGTCGGCAGCCGCGCTCATGGCCTGGCTCCGACCCGCACCATCAGCCGATAGGCTTCGTCATTCTCGTCGAAATCACCCACCCAGGCATGGCCGCGGGCCTTGAGTTCGGGAAAGAGGAAGATCGGTTCGCGCCCGAGCAGGGCAAACAGCACCTCGCCCTCAACCATGGCTTCGAGCTTGGCGAGGATACGGACCATGGGTTCGGGCGGGTCGAGCTCGCTGCAATCGAGATATTCGGCTGGATCCGGCCAGGTCTCGGGCGCCTCCGCGCTCGACTTCGCCTCGGCCGCGCGCTGTCCGTAGACCGGGGTGAACACCACCATCCACTCGCCATCCGCAAGCGGGCTGGCTTCATGCGAATAGCCCTGGCTGGCCATGACATTGAACAGCGGCTCGGGCTTGAAGGTCGCGTAGAGCTTGAGCCGCTGGCCCTTGGCCAACTGTGACACGGCACCCATGATCGCCCCGAAGGGTTCCCCGCCATTGCGCAGGATCGGGCGGACATCGAGTTCAAGATCGTTCATGGCGCTTTCCTCGCGACAAGCTGGGGCAGGAAGGGATGGGGCGGCACAAAGTTCCGCTGCAGCTCCGCCGGCACGTTCAGCAATCGGCGGGAGCGGTAGTAATGGCGGGCAATGGCCAGGGTGGCAACGAACTGCATGCCGGCGAACAGCCGGAAAGCCATGGGCACGTCGAGCAGCAGCGCCAGCGTCGCCAAGCCCACGGCGGCATAGTAGGTCCAGAACCAGGGACCCGCGCGTGCCTCGTCTACCAGGTCCTGCACCCGCGGGGTCGGGCGCTTGCCCAGCACCGGCGCAAAGCATTCGAGCCAGGTGAGAAAGGCGACGATCTTGTAGAGCATGGCCAGGCCCAGCCCGCCGAGCCAGCCAAAGGCAAAGAGATAGGCCAGGGCCGCGACCCTGTCGCCCAGTTGCCCGCTGGCCAGCAGTGCCACGAGCAGAATGGCGGCCGCCAGCAGCGCCACAAAGGCCCCGATGGCGGCACGGGCGTTGAGTTCGATATGGCGCCGCTTGCGCTGCCGATAGAGCGTCAGCACATCGCGGCCATAAACGATGAGCGCAGCAAGGCCCGCAACCGCTGCTGCCAGCAGCAGGCCGGGCACGCCAAGGCCGGCCGCCATGGCAAAGGGTATGGCCGCAGCGACCAGCAGCAGCGACAGCACGCCCGTGGCGAGCACGATCCGGCTCGACAAGCGCTCGGTTTCCGGCGCCAGCATAAACATGGCGAGCAGGCGATAGCTGACCCCCATGGCGGTGAAGCTGAGCCAGCCACCCAGCCCCAGCAGCGCATGCAGCGGCACACCATTGAGCAGCAGCGACAGGGCCGCCTCGCCCCCCACGAGGCCGGAAAGCACCAGGGCAAAGCTTTCGCCGAGCCCGGCGGTCACGGCCAGGGCGCAGAGGCCGGCCACCACCACGCGGGCCGGCAGGGCGAGCGGTCGCGCCGACCACAGCGTCAGGGCGAGCGAAACGATCATGGCGGCAAATCCGGCCAGCAGCAGCATCCCGCCGAGCGCCATCACCTCGGGCGGCATGGATACAAGACCGGCCATTCCGGCAAAGCCGGCGAGAAGCGCCAAGAGCCCCGCCAGCAGCAGCGCCAGCGCCACGGGAGACAGCACCTCGCCCCGCAGCGGCCGGGCCACCAGCACAGGCACGAACTGGAACAGGGCGCCCGCCATCAACAGGCTCAGCCAGCCAATGGCGACCAGATGCACGACGATCAGGGTTTCGCCGGCATCGATCGCCGCGACAGGAAACCCGAAGCCCAGCGCCATCAGCGCCTCGGCCGCCAGCAGGCAGCAAAGCGCCGCGACAAAATAGGCGAGTGTCCAGCGTGACAGGCTTGCTCCGGGCATATCGACTCCTCCAGTGGGCGCAGCCTGGCCGCGCCCGTTTCGTCTCCGCTCAGGCTGCAGCCTGCCGTCCCAGCTCGACGCGCCAGACCTCGGGACCGCTTTCGAGATAGGTCCAGGAGAACTGGCCCGGATATTCGGCCTGCAGCTGATAGTGCAGCGGCTTGGGATCGTGGTCATTGATGATGGTGAAGGCCTCGCCCACGCCCAGTGCATTGGCCATGGCAAAAATGCGGGGATGGCGCTGGCCGGGCGGCACGATGCGGACATCGATGAAGGACGGATGGACTTCAGCTTCGGACATGTCGGTCGATTCTCCATTGGTCGCCGTAACAGGGCATGCCGGTGCGGCGACCGGACCCGGCATGGAGCCAATCTGGGACAAACGAACCCGCGCTACTTTGTCGCCGGACAAACAAAAGCACGGCGAAACGCAGGGCGCGCGCACGGGACCGATGGCGATAGCGTGCAGTCTTTGCGCTGGATCAAAGACCCGGTGGTTTTTTCCGCTACGGCTCGGTCAATGCGGGCCGCGCGCCCGGAGCCGAAACGGGGCGAACACGATGATTGCAGACTTCACAAGGGCCGAGCGGCTCTGGGCCATGATGATCCTGGGCGGCCTGGCCGTTGTCGGGCTGGCCATGGCGGTTGCCGGCCGCAACGACCTGCTGGGCATTCACGGCTGGATCGTGCTGGCAGCGGGCCTGATCGGCTATGTCGCCTTCATGCGCGGCAAGGACGCGCCCGAACCCAGCGATGAGCGGCTCAACGAATATTACGATGCGCCCACCCGCCTCGGCATCATCCTGACGCTGCTCTGGGGCGTCGTCGGCATGGGTGCCGGCTTCTGGGTCGCAGCCCTCCTGGCCTGGCCCGATCTGACCTTCGATGCCGCCTGGGCCAGCTTTGGCCGCCTGCGGCCCGTCCATACCAGCGGTGTCATCTTCGGCTTCGGCGGCAATGCGCTGATCGCCACCTCATTCCATGTGCTGCAGCGCACCACCCGCGCCCGCCTGCCCGACCAGATCAGCCCCTGGTTCGTGCTGCTGGGCTACAACCTCTTCTGCGTGCTGGCGGCCAGCGGCTACCTGATGGGCCTGACCCAGTCAAAGGAATATGCCGAGCCCGAATGGTATGCCGATATCTGGCTCGTCGTGGTCTGGGTGGTCTATTTCGCCATCTACATGCGCACCCTGGCCCGCCGCAAGGAACCGCATATCTACGTGGCCAACTGGTACTACATGGCCTTCATCCTGGTCGTGGCGATCCTGCATATCATCAACAACCTGGCCGTGCCGATCTCGTGGGGCAGCGCCAAGTCCTATTCGCTGTTCTCGGGCGTCCAGGATGCCATGACCCAGTGGTGGTACGGCCATAACGCAGTGGCCTTCTTCCTCACCGCCGGCTTCCTGGGCATGATGTACTACTACCTGCCCAAGCGCGCCGGCCGGCCGATCTTCTCCTACCGGATGTCGATCATCAGCTTCTGGGGCATCACCTTCATGTATATGTGGGCCGGTTCGCACCACCTGCACTATACCGCCCTGCCCCATTGGGTGCAGACGCTGGGCATGGCCTTCTCGGTCGTGCTGCTGGTGCCCAGCTGGGCATCGGCGGGCAATGCCCTGCTGACGCTCAACGGCGCCTGGCACAAGGTGCGCGACGATGCCGTGCTGCGCTTCATGGCCCTCGCCGCGATCTTTTACGGCATCACCACCTTCGAAGGCTCGTTCATGGCCATTCGCGCGGTGAACTCGCTCAGCCACTATACCGACTGGACCATCGGCCACGTCCATGCCGGCGCGCTGGGCTGGGTGGCGATGATCACCTTCGGCTCGCTCTATTCGATCGTGCCGGCAATGTGGAAGCGCCCGGCCATCTATTCGGCCAAGCTGGTGGAAGTGCACTTCTGGCTCGCCCTGTCGGGCACCGTCGTCTACGTCTTCGCGATGTGGAATTCGGGCGTCATCCAGGGCCTGATGTGGCGCACCTACACCGAGAGCGGGGGCCTGAGCTACTCGTTCATCGACAGCCTCGTGGCCATGCATCCCTACTATATCGCCCGTGCCTTCGGCGGCCTGCTGTTCCTGTGCGGCGCGCTGGTGGCCCTCTACAACGTCGTCATGACCATCCGCATGCCGGCACCCGCACCGGTCGAGGACGATGTCGCGCTCGACATTCCCGTCCAGCCCGCCCTGCAAGCCGGAGAGTAACCCAATGTTCGGCCTACACTACAATCTTGAACGCAGCGCCATCGGCCTTGTCGTCTTCATCGTGCTGGTCGCCTCGATCGGCGGCCTGATCGAGATCGCCCCGCTCTTCACCATCGACGAGACGGTCGAGGAAGCGCCCGACATGCGCGTCTATACCCCGCTCGAAGTGGCTGGGCGCAACATCTACATCCGCGAAGGCTGCTACGCCTGCCACAGCCAGATGATCCGCACCCTGCGCGACGAAGTGGAACGCTACGGCCCCTACTCGCTGGCCGTGGAGAGCAGCTACGACCATCCCCAGCTCTGGGGTTCCAAGCGGACCGGCCCCGACCTGGCCCGCCTCGGCAACAAGTATTCCGACGCCTGGCACACGGTCCATCTCTTCAATCCGCGCGACGTGGTGCCCGAATCCAAGATGCCGGCCTATCGCTGGCTGCTGCGCGACCAGTTGCGCACCGACGACCTGAGCGACCACCTCGCCGCCCTGCGCACGGTCGGGGTGCCCTATACCGACGAGCAGATCGCCAATGCCTCGCTCGATGCCTTCGGCCAGGCCAATCCGGAGACGTCCCAGGCCGCCGGCGTCGCCGAGCGCTATGGCGACGCCACCAATATCCGCACCTTCGACGGTATTCCGACGCGGCTGACCGACATGGATGCCCTCGTCGCCTATCTGCAGGTGCTGGGCAACCTCACCGATGCCGCCCACCAACCCGACCAGCCGGAGGCCGAATAGATGCCCTTCGATCATGATACCGTCGTGGGCTTCGCCAAGTCCTTCGGGCTGTTCTACCTGCTCGCCATGAGTGCGGTAGCGCTCGCCTGGACCTACTGGCCCTCCAACAAGAAGGGCTTCGATGAAGCCGCCCAGCGCCCTGTGCGCGACGAGGAGGACCGGCCATGGCGCTGAAGGAACGCGATAAATTCTCGGGGCAGATGACCACCGGCCACGAGTGGAACGGCATCAAGGAACTCAATACGCCCGTTCCCCGCGTGCTGTGGTTCTTCCTCATCAGCATGGCGCTGTTTGCCGTGCTGTGGACCGTGCTGATGCCCAGCTGGCCCGGGATCAACGGCTATTTCCGTGGCCTCTTGGGCGCGGACCAGCGGGTGGCGGTCACCCAGAGCGTGCAGGAGGCCCGGGCCGAGCGCACCAGCTGGACCAGCCGCATCGACAATGAGGACTTCGCCGCCATCCAGGCCGACGAGGAACTGATGACCATCGTCCGCCAGACCGGCGCAGCCCTGTTCGGCGACAATTGCGCGGCCTGCCACGGCACCAACGCCCAGGGCCGGCCGGGTTTCCCCAATCTCGTCGCCGCACCCACCATGTGGGGCGATGATCCCGAAACTGTCGCCGAAACCATTCGCGTCGGTATCAACGGCACCCATCCCGAAACCCGCTATGCCCAGATGCTGGCCTTCGGTCGGGACCAGATGCTGTCGCGGACCGATATCGATGCGGTCGTGACCTATGTCGAAACCCTCTGGCAGCCAGCCCGCTCGACCGAGGTCGATGCGGAGCAACTGGCGGCGGGCATAGAAGTGTTCGCCAACAACTGCGCCGGCTGCCACGGCGAGGACGCCATGGGCATGGTCGACACCGGCGCGCCCAACCTCACCGATCACTTCTGGACCTATGGCAGTGATCGCGCCAGCATCCGCCACTCGGTCTTTCACGGCCGCAATGGCACGATGCCCTCGTGGGAAGCCCGGCTGTCGCCGACCGACATCAAGCTGCTGACGCTTTACGTCCTCGACCTGCGGGCCAGCCAGCCAT
>JADKLW010000023.1_pt1 | contig 98439 bp, 96 predicted proteins | sample 8641881 | NCBI WGS metagenome assembly JADKLW01 (sample SAMN16272185, study PRJNA661076) | feces metagenome | isolation source: fecal sample from diarrhoea affected cattle B | host: Bos taurus | place: South Africa: Lokaleng Village, Mahikeng | collected 2019-09
CGAATGGCGAGTGACAACCGCAGCACAGGCGGTGCTTTGCCATGGGCTTTTCCCCACGCTGCATTGCCCTGTTGCCGTCAAACTTGTAGATCGGGGCGGTGCTGACCAGATAGGGTTATCGCAACGCCACCAGGGCCGACCAGACATGACCGACCTGAAACTTATTGCCTTTGATGCTGAAGACCTCGAAGTCATCTCCGCCCATGTACAGGATGCGGTGGTGCGGGTGGCCGACATGGGTTATGCGCGCGCCGATCGCCGTTTTGCGCTGCTGATGAACCGCTTCGCCTGGGAGGCCGATCAGGGCCGCCGCAGCAAGGGCCTGCGCAAGCGCGCGGCACTGCATTTCGACGCCGTTCAGTCCGTGGTCACCAACGGCTTCGATCCGGCGGCGCCCGAAGGCGTGCTCGAACTGCTGGCCATCACGTTTTCGCCCATCGACGGGCCGGCCGGCATTGTCGAGCTGAGCTTTGCGGGCGGCGGCACCGTGCGCCTTGGCGTAGAATGCCTCGAGGCACGCCTGTCGGACATGGGTGCCGCCTGGGCCGCCTCGGTCAAACCCGCTCACGCCATCGATTAGGGAAATCTGATGCCGATCCGCCTCGACACTGCCGACAGCGACTTCGAGCCCCGCTTCCAGGGCCTGCTCGACGGCAAGCGGGAATCCAGCCAGGACGTCAACGATATCGTCGCCGGCATCATTGCCGACCTGCGCGCGCGGGGCGACACGGCCCTGGTCGAACTGACCAACCGCTTCGACCGCACCAGTTTCACCGCCTCCGACCTGCGCATTCCCCAGGACGAGATCGACGCCGCGGCCGCAGGTGTCGGCGACGAGGTCCGGGCGGCCCTCCAGACCGCGCATGATCGCATCCGCGCGCATCACGAAAAGCAGCGTCCCGAGGATCAGGTCTATCAGGATCATCTCGGCGTGACGCTCGGCACCCGCTGGACCCCGGTCGATGCGGTGGGTCTCTATGTGCCCGGCGGCCTCGCCACCTATCCATCCTCGGTGCTGATGAATGCCGTGCCCGCCCGAGTGGCAGGGGTCAGCCGCATTGCCATGGTGGTGCCCACGCCGGGTGGGCAGATCGCGGCCCCCATCCTGCTCGCTGCCAGCCTCGCCGGCATTACCGAAATCTACCGTGTCGGCGGGGCGCAGGCGATTGCCGCGCTCGCCTATGGCACCGCCACCATTGCTCCGGTCGACAAGATTGTCGGCCCGGGCAATGCCTTTGTTGCGGCGGCCAAGCGGCAGGTCTTCGGCAAGGTTGGCATCGACATGATCGCCGGTCCTTCCGAAGTACTGGTCATCGCCGATGGTTCGGCCAATCCGGCCTGGGTCGCCGCCGACCTGATCGCCCAGGCCGAGCATGGCTCGGGCGCGCGCTCCATCCTCGTCACCACCGAAAAAGGCCTGGCCGATACGGTTGCCGCCGAGGTCGACCGCCAGATCGAACTGCTGCCCGATCCGGCCAATGCGCGCGAAGGCTGGGACGAGCACAGCGCCATCATCACCGTGACTTCGCTTGATGAGGCGGTGATCCTGGCCAACCGCATCGCCTCCGAGCATGTCGAATTGGCGCTCGACGATCCGCAGTCCATCCTGCCCGCCATTCGCCATGCCGGCGCGATCTTTCTCGGCCACCACACGCCCGAAGCCATCGGCGACTATGTCGGCGGCTCAAACCACGTGCTGCCCACCGCCGGCACCGCCCGCTTCGCCTCGGGGCTGGGGGTGCTCGATTTCATGAAGCGCACTTCGATCCTGGGCTGCGATCCGTCTTCGCTGGCAGCCCTCAGCAGTGCCGCCGTGACTCTCGCCGAGGTCGAAGGGCTTGATGGCCATGGCCGGTCGGTTTCCATAAGGCTCAACCGTTGAGCATCTCGATGGCAAGCCCGGCGCGGCCCACCGACACCGATCGCTTGGTTACCGTCACGCTCGACCCAAATACCATCACCTCGATCAATCCCGACGAGGTGCATGAATGGCGCATCGCCATTTACGACCTGCTCGAGGACAACAGCTTCCGCCCGGCCCGCGTAGACGCCACTGGCCCCTTCGCGCTGCATATCTCGATCATCGGCAATTCCATCGTGCTCGATGTCCGCCACCCCGAGACCTTCCAGCCGATAGCCGCCCATTATCTGTCGCTGACACCGTTCCGCCAGCTGATCCGCGACTATTTCCGCATCCGCGACGCCTATTACGAAGCCATCCGCTCCGCCCAGCCCTTCCAGATCGAGACGGTCGACATGGCCCGGCGCGGCATGCACAACGATGCCGCCGAACTCCTGCGCACGCGGCTGCACAACAAGATCGTCATCGACCTCAACACGGCCCGGCGCCTCTTCACCCTGATCTGCGCCGTCCAGCCCTATGCCAGCCGCATCGACGAGAGCAAAAGCGAACTTCCCAGCGTGCTCTTCGTCTGCTCGATGAATTCGGTGCGCTCCCCCATTGCCGCCGCCCTGGCGCGGCAGGCTTTTCCCGGCCGCATCATTGCGCGCTCCGTGGGTGTTCACGGCGGCAAGGCCGATCAGTTCGTGCATGAGGTCATGCAGGAGATCGGCATTGATATGAGCGTGCACACGCCCCATATCCTTGATGAACTCGTTGCCAACCGCTTCGACCTGGTTCTTGCCCTGTCCGATGATGCGCTGGAGGCCGTGACCCGCAAGGGTCTAGAGGCCGGCGCCGTCGAATCCTGGACGGTGAGCGATCCGTCCCTGGTGGAAGGCAATCGCGACGTCGTGCTGGGTGCCTACCGGCAATTGCGCGACAGCCTCGGCAAGCGGGTTCGCGAACGGCTCGAACCGCTGGTTTCCGGTGGTTCACAAATCCATTGAATTGAAGTAGGTAGAGGCCACTTTCCGACCCGTGGCCGGCAGGCTATGCCCCCATGGGTCCTTTCAGGAGACAGTATGGCGAAGGAAGAAGTGCTCGAATTTCCGGGCGTGGTGATGGAATTGCTTCCCAATGCGACGTTCCGCGTCAAGTTGGAGAACGAGCACGAGATCATCGCCCACACCGCTGGCCGCATGCGCAAGAACCGCATCCGCGTTCTCGCGGGCGACAAGGTCCTGTGCGAGATGACGCCATACGACCTGACCAAGGGCCGTATCACCTACCGCTTCAAGTAGGGTTCGGGATATGGCCAGTCGTCCGGATCTGATCCTGGCCTCAGCCTCGCCGCGCCGGCTCGCTCTGCTCAACCAGATTGGCATCGAGCCTGAGCATCTGGTGCCGGCCCATGTCGACGAGACGCCGGAAAAGGGCGAATTGCCGCGCAAGCTGGCCGCGCGCTTGGCCGACCTCAAGGCATTGACCGCCCAGCACAAGGCGCGTTCGGCCGGTTTTGGCAGCGGCGCGCTGGTGCTGGCCGCCGATACGGTCGTGGCCGTCGGCCGCCGCGTCCTGCCCAAGGCCGAGACCATGGAAGAGGCGTCAGAATGCCTCCGCCTGCTCTCCGGCCGTGCGCACCGCGTCTATACCGCGCTTACCGTGCTGACGCCGTCCGGCGCCAAGCGTCAGCGCCTGGTCGAGACCCGGCTGCGCTTCAAGCGCCTCTCCACGCGCGAGATGGAAGCCTATCTCGCCAGCACCGAATGGCGCGACAAGGCCGGTGGCTATGCCATCCAGGGCATTGCCGGCGCCTTCGTGGTCAAGCTCTCCGGCTCATATACCGGCGTCGTCGGCCTGCCCCTGCTTGAAACCGCGCAATTGCTGGCCGGCGAGGGCTACCCGGTGCATTTCAATTGGCTGAACCAGTCGAACCTGTCCGGCGTCTGATGGCAAACCCCACGCGCAAATGCCCGATCTGCGGCAAGCCCAGCGTCGAGGCTTTCAAGCCCTTCTGCTCCAAGCGTTGCGCCGATGTCGATCTCAATCGCTGGCTGAGCGGCAGCTACGTCATTCCCGCCCGCGATGACGAGCCGCCCGCTGACGAGGGCAACGATCCTGTCTACGGCGCTGACGAGGACGACAATATCTGACGCTGGCTGGCGCTCCGCCAGGTGTCGCCTGCCATCGCGGCCCAACGTGATTTCTTCCAGCAACACGTCCGATTGGAAGCGGCTCGGGCGGGCAGGTGGGAGGTCTCCGGCAAACTCCTTTTCCACATACCCTTTTCCCGCTTGCACGGGCAAAACCCATAACCTATAAGGCCCGTGGCTTGACGCCGGGCGGACCCCTCCGCCCCGTTGCCCGGGTAGCTCAGTTGGTAGAGCAGCGGATTGAAAATCCGCGTGTCACTGGTTCGATTCCGGTCCCGGGCACCATTTCTCTCCAAAGCGTCACGACCATCTCCTTGTCAGAGACGGCCGAGTACCCACGTGGACGCGGCGATGCTCTGTCAGCTCTGCGGTCGAGACGGCAGCGCGCCGAATTCCATGACATCGACCGACATGTTCTTCGATAGCCTCCCCAGGTCATCGGCAATTGCCCCGGCTGCCGATTGGAGGACCGGGACGAACCGCTCACACGCTTCCAGCTCGGATGCGAAGGCCGACTTGAAATAGGTCAGGCCCAGGCTGGCCAGCACACGGCCCTCCTGGCTGATGATCGGCACGGCAATGGTGTTGGAATTGCGCGGCTCGACCATGGACGAGCGCGTGGCATAGCCCGCCTTGCGGATCTGGGCGAGCATGCGCCGCACCTCGTCGGGATGATGGCTGAGCCCGTCCTCGGGATCCGCCGATTTCATCAGCACCTCCAGGAGCAGGTCGAACTCGTCCTTTTCGATGAAGGCGACATAGGCGAGGCCAAGGCCTCGGGTGAGCATCTGCAGGCGCCGGTTGACCGTGCTATGGAAGGGCGAGATCGGGCTGTCTGGAACGGTGCTGAAGCGCACGATCATGCTGTCATAGTCGGGCAGAGCGATGGCAATGGGCCACTTGTGCTTGCGGGTGATCGCCAGCGCCCAGGCGCGCCCTGCTTCCACGACAAGCGGCCCCTTGTGATAGCCGGAGCTCAGCGATGTCACCATGGCGCTGACTTGGTAGCCGCCCTGCCGACTGTCGTTCTCGACATAGCCGGCTTCCTCCAGCGTCCTGAGGATGCGGACCAGGGTCGGCTTGGGCAGGCCAGTCCGGGCATGCAACTGGGCGATGGTGTTGATCGGCTGCTGGTTCAGCTCCAGCAGCACATTGAGACAGCGCTCGATCGATCGGATGCCCATGCCAGCTCCCCCCAAGTTTTGTTCCGTAGGACGAAACAGGGGGGACTATAGGTTGAGCGCCTTCGACGTCAACCTCTATGCCCGACCCTGTATTGAGCGGGAGATCGCGATGGCGACGAGTGGGCAGAATCGGGAAGAGGCACGGCGCCTCATGGCTGGTGTCGATGAGGACGTGGCGGCGAGGCTGCTCAGGGGAGCCATCGACCTGCACGTGCATTCCGGCCCATCCACCATGCCACGGCAGCTCGATCACATGCAGGCAGCCGAGGAGGCCATCGCGGCCGGCATGCGTGGCGTGCTGTTCAAGGATCACCACTATTCGGCAGCCCCGTTCATTCCGCTGATGGACCGGTTGATCGCCAATCCCGACTTCGCGATGTTTGGCGGTCTGGTGCTCAACAATTCCACCGGCGGCCTCGACCCCTACGTGGTCGACGCGCAGCTCAAGATGGGCGCCAAGCTGATCTGGATGCCGACGGCCCAAGCCGCGAACCACATCCGCAGCTCGCACCGCAAGTCTCGCCTGGTATCCAATGTCGCGCTGATGAATTCGCCGGCGCTGACCGTGGTCGACGCGCTCGGCAACATCATCGACAGCGTGAAGCAGATACTCGACCAGATCGCCGAATTCGACGTCATCCTGTCATCCGGACATCTGCATGTCTGGGAAATCTGGAAGCTCTTCGATGAAGCGCGCAGCCGCGGCGTCAAGCGCCTGCTGATCAACCATCCGATGTATGGCCTGCACTTCACCTACGAGGATATCGCCGATTTCGCCAAGCTGGGCGTGATCGTCGAGCAGTCGGCCGCCATGTATGTGGACTCGCGCTTCAACGTCTATTCACCGACCGAGCTCAAGGAGCATATCGAGGCCGCGGGCGTCGCCAATTCCTCCATCGGTTCGGACCTGGGGCAGGTGGACAATCCCAGTCCCGTGGAGGGCATGCGCCAGGCCATCAAGTTATGCCTCGCCCTCGGTTTCAGCGAGGCCGATGTCCGTACCATGGTCTCCGTAAACCCGGCCCGTCTCGTCGGCCTCGATCCCTGAAAGCCGGGGCGTGAGCGCCCCGGTCTCCTCCCTCAGCCCGTGGGCATGGGGTAGTCATCGGCATTGAGCACCCAGCCCGGCTTGACCGAGAAGTCCATGCGCGGGGGCGAGAAGATGTCGACCAGCTGGTTCACCCCGGCGCCCTCTGCCGTCGTGGTGTGGATCGAAGGCGGCGGGATCACGCAGATCGAGGGCGACTCGCAATAGAGGTGCTCGTCCTCCTTCCACACATTCATGTTGGTCGTCCACGGCCAGCGCAGATGGTGCGTGAAGGCGCCGGTCAGCGCCAGCGAGCACTGCTCGAAATCGTCGTGATGATGCGGCGAGACATTGTCGCGTGCTCGGGGACCGATGCGCGGCGTGAGGAAATTGATCATGAACGTCGTGCAGCGATAGATGCGGCCGAAGCGCGAGGGGTCTTCTGGCACGTCGAGGGTGTACCACCGCAATTTCAACCCGCCAGCTGGTTCCGGCCATGGCTGGAAGGGTGGCACATTGGGGTGCGCATCTTTGAATGCCTCCGCATTGGACGCGGCACTGGCCATGTCCTTTGATCGTGGCGTCAGCAGCCGGATGATCGTCCCCGGGCTCAGCATGCGGATGCTGCTCTCACCGGGGGGCACGAACACGATCGAATAGCCCGGAATGATCTCCGCGCCCGCTGCCGTCGTGATCTCGACCTGCGTCTCTGCATCCGGGATGATCACCGCATATTCGTCAATCTGCTCGCTTCGCGCAAAGACGCCGTCCTGCAATCCCTTGCTATAGGCAATGACGAAATTCTTGCCGCGGCTGATCCAGGTCTGGCCACTGGTATCGCTGATCTGCGGGTCAGTCCCGTAGAACAGCGCCAGCTGCGAACCAAAAAAGCTCTTGTGCACCCACTTCGCCTCCGTGGGCTGCGCCCCTCCCGACAGGGTCGATCGCGGATCGCTTGCATTATACATGTTGGTCTCTCCTTCGATTCTTGCTGCGCCGCACTCACTCCGGCAGTGGCGCCTGCTTTTTCAGCTGCAGGATTTCGCGCGCTTCGCCGGGGGTCGCGACCCGGCCACCCAGTTCGTGGACAATGCGCACGGCCTTCTCCACCAGCTGGGTGTTGCTCTCGGCGAGCACGCCTTTCTCCAGGAATATGTTGTCCTCGAGCCCGACGCGCACATGGCCGCCCAGCAGCCAGGCCTGCGCCAGCATGGGGAATTCCCAGCGACCCACGCCACAACCGCCCCAGTTCGCGCCGGGGGGCAGGATGCTCTTGAGATAGGCCAGCGTTTCCGGCGTCGCGATCGCGCCGTAGCGAATGCCCAGCACGATCTGGCAGAACACAGGCATTTCCATCTTGCCCTGGCGCACCATGTCGTTGAGCAACTGGATATCGCCGCTATCGAAGACCTCGACCTCGGGCCGAACCCCTGCCGCCTGGATGCGCTCGGCCATGATGCCCAGGTTGACCGGCGTGTTGATGACAACCGACGAGCCCGAATACATGGTGTTGAAGTCGAGGCTGCACAGTTCGGGCCGTAGGGCTTCGACATGGGAAACCCGCGGCTCCGGACGGATCAGCGTCGTGCCGGGCGCCGCGACGGCCGGATTGTCCTCGCTGGGAATGAACCGCTGCCCGGGGCCCGTTGTGAGATTGATGACGACGTCTTCGTCGGCGGCGCGGAGCCGCTCGACGACTTCGCGGTAGTGGGCGAGTTCGGTGCTCGGCCGGCCGTCGGGATGGCGCACGTGAACGTGGATGATTGCAGCGCCCGCCCTTATCGCTTCGAGCCCCGCTTTAGCAATCTGCTCCGGTGTCACCGGCAGATAGGGGGTTTGCTGGAGGGTCGTAATATTGCCCGTCACCGCGCAGGTGAGGATTGTCGGATCGGCCACGTCTTCGTTCCTGGCAGCTTGATGCACTGCCGGCGTAGCTCCCATTTGCCCCGCCGATCGGCAACGGCATTCCCAAACCGTTTCGCTTACAGAAACGGCCTGACCCGTTTCGCAGGGAGAAACAGCTGGCATCCACTCTCAGCGCCAGGCGTCGGCGGCACTAGAAGGGCCTCATAGAGGAGAAACCATGTCCCCCCATCAGCGCCCGCACTTTTCCACCTTCCGCGAACGCCTGCTGGGCCGCCAGCGCATGTTCGGCACCTTCGTCAAGCTGCCCACCACTCAGGTCATCGAGATGCTGGGCCAGATCGGCTATGACTTCATCATCATCGACCAGGAACATGCGCCGCTTGACCGCGGCATCACCGACCAGATGATCTTCGCCGCCCGGGCGTCAAACCTCGCCCCCGTCGTCCGCATTGCCGAGTTCACCGACGCCAATGTGCTCTCCGCCCTCGATTGCGGCGCCATGGGCATCATGGTTCCCCATGTCGCTTCCGTGGAAAAGGCCGAGGCCCTCGTCCGCGCCAGCCGCTATGAAGGCGGCAGCCGCGGCTTCGTCGGGCTGTCCCGGGCCAGCAACTGGGGCGCCGCCGGACCGACGGAACATATGACCCTGCAGGACAGCCAGGTCGCCGTGATCCCGATGATCGAAGACCAGCACGCCATCGATATTGCCGGCGACATCGCGCGCGTGGATGGCGTCGACGCGCTGTTCATCGGCAGGGGCGACCTGACGGCCTCCTTCCGCGGCGATGCCGATGCGGGGGCCAAGGTGGCCGAGATCAGCCGCCGTGTCGCGGCGTCCGCCAAGAAGGCCGAAACACCGCTGATGATGCTGCCGACCAGCAAGCCCGACCTTGAATTCGCCGTGTCGCTTGGTGCCTCCGCCCTGGTCATTTCCAGCGATCATGGCTTCATCCGTTCGGCTGCATCGGCGGCACTGGCGGATTTCAGTGCCTGAGAGACGTCCGCATGGGCAAGGGAGACTCGCATGCCATTGATTGACGTTCCGCCGCTTGCCGTGCCCCGTACCGTGCTGGTCACCGGCGGCAGCAGCGGCATCGGCCGCGCTACGGCAGCACGTCTGGCCGCGCTGGGATCGACCGTGATCGTCGGCTACAACAGCCGCGCCGCCCTCGCCGATGAAGTGGTCGCGGGCCTCGCGGGCGAGGGCCATATGGCGCTGCGCATTGCCGTGGACGACGCAGCATCGATCGCCGATGCGGTCGCAATCGTCGAGCAGCGCTTCGGCAGGCTCGATGCGCTGGTCAATTCCGGCGGCTCCACCACGCCGGTGCCAGCCGCCGATCTCGACGCCCTCAGCGATGACATTTTTGACCAGACGGTGATGGTCAACCTGCGCGGCCCCTTCGCCACGATACGCGCATTCCGGCCGCTCCTTGAGCTGGGCCACGGCGCGGCGATCGTCAACGTATCGTCCATCGCAGCGCGCACGGGTATTGGCAGCAGCCTTGCCTATGTGGCCGCCAAGGCCGGTATCGATGCCCTGACCATTGCCCTGGCCAAGGTGCTGGCCCCAAAAGTCCGGGTATTTTCGGTGTCGCCCGCGGGCGTGGATACCGGCTTCGTGCCCGGGCGCACCCGCGAGCAACTGGCAAAGACGGCGGAACGCCTGCCACTTGGCCGGGTCACCATGCCCGATGACGTGGCGCGCGCGGTCGTGGCCTGCATTGTCGATCTGACCAGTTCCACCGGCATCGTCGTGCCGGTGGACGAGGGCCGCCATCTTTGAGGCGCCGTTCGCCTGACGGAACGCTCCGGCTGGCGCGTTGCGACCGTGGTCGGATTATCTAGTGTCGAAGCAAGGATTTCGGGGGGCAGGCACGAATGGACAGGCTGAAATTCTACATCGACGGCAGCTGGGTCGATCCCGCGACGCCTTCGACACTCGGTGTCGTCAATCCGGCGACAGAGGAGAGCTTCGCCCGCATCAGCCTGGGCTCGGCAGTCGATGTGGATCGCGCCGCGCGGGCTGCCCGTCGGGCCTTTCCCGGCTATGCCGAAACCAGCGTCGAGCAGCGCCTGTTCTGGCTGCGCGGCATCATCGATGGCTTCCGCGCCCGCCTCCCCGAACTGGCCCGCACCATGACGCTGGAAATGGGGTCGCCGATCACCTTTGCCACCGAGCGTCAGGCGACAGTGGCGCTTTTCCATTTCGAGGAGGCGGTGCGGGTCCTTGCCGACTTCGCCTTCGAGGAGCGCATGGGACCCGGCATCCTGCGCCACGAGCCCATCGGCGTCTGCGGCCTGATCACGCCGTGGAACTGGCCGCTCAACCAGGTCGCCTCCAAGGTCGCCCCCGCCATCTCGACTGGCTGTACGGTCGTGCTCAAGCCCAGCGAAATGGCGCCGCTCAGCGCCATGATCCTGGCCGAGATCATCCATGAATCCGGGCTGCCGCCGGGCGTCTTCAACCTGGTCAACGGCGACGGACCGACGGTAGGCGAGGCGCTCGCCTCCCACCCCGAGATCGATCTTGTCTCCTTCACCGGCTCCACCAGCGCGGGTATTCGCGTCGCCACACTGGCCGCCCCCACCGTCAAGCGCGTCGCGCAGGAACTGGGCGGGAAGTCGGCCAATATCATCCTCCCTGATGCCGATATCCGTGCCTCGGTCATGGCCGGCGTTCATGCCTGCTACACCAATGCCGGCCAGAACTGTCAGTCGCCAACCCGCATGCTGGTCCACGTTTCCCAGCGTGAGGCTGCCTTTGATGCGGCAAGGGCCGCGGTCGCCAGCATCAGGCTGGGCGATCCGCTGCTGCCCGAGACGACGCTGGGGCCGCTGGTCAGCCAGGGTCAGTTCGACAAGGTCCAGAAGCTCATTCAATCCGGCATCGCCGAAGGCGCGACTCTGGTCGCCGGGGGCGCGGGCCGTCCGGCCGAAATGAACCGCGGCTACTACGTTCACCCCACCGTATTCGGCGATGTGACACCGAAGATGACCATTGCGCGCGAAGAAATCTTCGGACCCGTCCTCTCCATCCTCAACTACGAAACCGAGGACGAAGCGGTCGAAATCGCCAATGACACGCCCTTCGGCCTGGCGGGCTTTGTACAGTCCAGCGACCCTGAGCGCGCGCTCAAGGTTGCCCGTCGCATCAGGGCAGGGCGCGTCTATCTCAATGGCGCGCCCTTCGATCGCAGCCTGCCGTTCGGCGGCTACAAGCAATCCGGCAATGGTCGGGAATTCGGGGTCTATGGCTTCCGGGAATATCTCGAGGTCAAGGCCATGCTCGGCTACCCGCAATAGCGGGCCGGGCATGAGGAGGAGGGGACAGTGAAACTAACGCAGGACGTCGTGCAGGGTGGATTGTTTACCGCCATCGGCGTCGCGGCGCTGGCAATGGCGCTTGAATATCCGCTCGGCACGCCGGGCCGCATGGGGCCGGGTTTCTTTCCGGTTGTCATCGCAGCCCTCTTGGCGCTGACTGGCATCGGCATCCTGCTGCGGGCTCGCCTGGGCGCTTCCGAGGTGATCCGCGTCACGCGATGGCTGCCTCTGCTCATCGTTTCAGGATCAATCGTGCTGTTCGGCTTCATGCTCGACAAGCTTGGCCTGCCGCTGTCCGTGCTGCTGCTTTGTGTCGGCGCCGCGACCGCCAGCGTCCGTTTCGAGCTGGACTGGAAAGCCCTTGCCGGTGCCGTGGTCTTCTCGGTGGTCTGCGGCATCCTGTTCGTGTCGCTGCTTGGCCTGCCGATACCCATCATCGGCACCTGGCTCTAGGCCATCGGCGCGCCCTGACATTTCGGAGTTCGACATGGATATCATTACCGGGCTCCTGCTCGGCCTCCAGACGGCCAGTACGCTCACCAACTTCACCTACTGCTTTTTCGGCGTATTGCTCGGCACCGCCGTCGGTGTGCTGCCGGGGCTGGGGCCGATAGCGACCATCTCCATGCTGTTGCCCTTCACCTTCGGGCTGCCGGTCGATACGGCCATGATTATGCTGGCCGGCATCTTCTACGGCTCGCAATATGGCGGCTCGACCACCGCGATCCTGATGAACCTGCCCGGCGAGGCGTCATCCGTCGTGACCACTCTCGATGGTCACGCCATGGCTAAGCAGGGAAAGGCGGGACGGGCGCTGGCCGCCGCGGCCATCGGCAGTTTCTTTGCCGGCACCATGGGCACATTGTTCATCGTCATCGCCGCACCCCTCCTGGCCGGTATGGCCCTCAGCTTTGGTCCCACCGAGTATTTCGCACTGATCGTACTCGGTCTCGTCACCTCGATGGTGCTGACCTCCGGCTCCCTGCTCACCGGCTTCGGCATGGTGTTGCTAGGCATGCTGCTCGGCATGATCGGGACGGATGTGAACTCGGGTGCGGCACGCTACACCTTCGGCTCTCCCGATCTGATGGACGGCCTCAATTTCGTGGTCATCGCCACCGGCATTTTCGGGCTGGGCGATGTGCTGGCCAATCTGGAGGGCGAGAGCACCCGCGCCGCCGGCATCGCCAAGGTCAGCTCGCTGTTTCCCACGCGGGACGACTGGAAGCGGATGTCCGCGCCGATCGCGCGGGGCACCGGCATTGGCGTTCTGCTCGGTGTCTTGCCCGGCGCTGGCCTGCTGCTGTCGTCCTTCTCGGCCTACGCGCTTGAAAAGAGGATATCCCGGCATCCCGAAGAATTCGGCAAGGGTGCGATCGAGGGTGTAGCTGCTCCCGAGGCTGCCAACAATGCAGCCGCCCAGACCGCCTTCATTCCCATGCTCACCCTCGGCCTGCCCGGTACGGCAACCATGGCGCTGATGATCGGGGCATTGGTTGTTCAGGGAGTGCAGCCGGGGCCAAATATCCTGACGGAACAGCCAACCCTGTTCTGGGGGCTGGTGGTGTCGATGTGGATCGGCAACCTGCTGTTGCTCGTCCTCAATCTGCCGCTGGTGGGCCTGTGGGCCAAGCTGATCTCGGTTCCCTATCGATATCTGTTCCCGCTCATCTGCGTGTTCACGGCCATCGGGGTCTACAGCATCCGCAACAGTGCTTTCGACGTCTACCTGATGGCCCTGTTCGGCGTGCTCGGCTACGTCTTCCGCAAGGCAGGCGCCGAGCCGGCGCCGCTGATCCTGGCCCTGATCCTGGGACCGATGGCGGAGGAATACCTGCGGCGCGCCATGCTGATTTCGCATGGCGACGCGAGCATCTTCTTCACCAGTCCCCTGAGCATGGGCACGCTGCTGATCGCCGCCGTCCTGCTGGTTTCAATCCTGCTTCCTTCCTTCCGCCGGGTGCGCGAGGAAGGCCTGGCGGAAGTCGACTGACATTAGCACGCTTTCAACACGAGGAGCCGACATGAACGCCATTGGCGACGCACGCCTGCAGGATCATCTCGACCGGCAGGTCCTGTTCGATCTGGTTCGTCGGGAACGCTTCGCGCGTGACCAGCGCCGCTTCGATGTCATGGCAGCCTGCTTCCATCGCGATGCCTATGTCCGCACAAGCTGGTACGAAGGCACCGGCGGCCTGGCTTACGTCGAAGCTTCTCGCAAGTGGATGACCAAGACGGGTAACAGCAAGCACTGGGTATTTCCCGCCTTCGCCCAGGTTGCGGGTGACCGCGCGACCGTCGAGAGCCCGGCCATGATCTTCAACCGGGCAACGCTGGAGGGAGTCGAGATCGACTTCCAGGTCTTCTGCCGGTTCTTTTCCCGTGCCGTGCGCGAGGATGGAGATTGGAAGCTTGCCAGCTTTCATGTGTTCTTCGAACGCGACGTGATGGCCCCGGTTCTGGCGTTCGACCCCCTGCCGGTCGATCGCGCTGTGCTCGATACGATGCGGCACTCCTACAAGTTTCTCACCTATATCCAGCGCAGCCGCGGCATCCAGGTGAACCAGGACTTGCTGGGTGATGATCGACCCGAGGCGCTCGCAGCTTTCCATACGGATGAGGACCGCTGGCTGGCTGGCGAAGACTGATGGAGCCCTGGTTCGTTTCGAGAGATGGAACGGTCGCCGTCTAAAATTTTGTTGGCCCACCTCCTGCGCTAAGTTTTGCTGCAGCAAAGCCCAAGTATTTCAAGCGGGCAGGGCAGGAGGAAGCAACATGAAGAGACGTGAATTCATTGTCCTGGGTAGCACTGCGGGACTATTGGCATCGACCGGACTTTCCTTTGCGCAGGATAGCTGGCCCAGCAAGCCGGTAACGGTCATCTCGGCTTATCCGCCGGGGGGCACCAGCGACATCCTGGCGCGTCTCGTCGCCGATATCCTCACCGCCGAGTTCAAGCAGCAGTTCGTGCTGGAAAACGTCGCCGGCGCAGCCGGTGCATTGGCAGGCGGCAAGCTCGCCCGCTCCGCTCCCGATGGCTATACGATCCTCGTCAGCGGCAGCGCGCCCCTGGCGGCGAACAAGGTTGTGCAGGCTAATCTGGCCTATGATCCGGAAGCGGATTTCGAGCCGATTACCGTGTTTGCGGCCAGCCCGGCACTGTTGACCGCCAGCATCGATGCGCCGGCCAATACCCTGCAGGAATTGATTGCACTTGCGCGGGAGAATCCCGGCCAGATCAATATCGGCAACCCGGGTGCGGGCACCAAGGGCCATATCTGCGCGGCGATTATCGGCCAATTGTCGGATGTCGAAATCAACCACGTCCCCTACAAGGGCTCGCCTCCGCTGATGGCGGACCTGCTGGGCGGCCATATCGAATATTCGCTCGATGCTCCTGCCAACTACATTCCGCACATCAAGGCCGGCAAGCTCAAGGCGCTGGCAGTGACCTCCGCCAATCGCCTGGGTGAACTGCCCGACGTCCCCACTGTCGCCGAGCAGGGGTTCGAGGGGTATGACCAGCCGCTCTGGTTCGGCATTGTCGGTCCCAAGGGCATGCCTGCCGACATCGTCGCCAGGATCAACGATACCCTCAAGGCCTGGGGCGAGCTCCCTGCATCGCAGGAGCAACTGGCCTCGCTCGGCGTGGCGGCGGTGCTCAATACGCCCGAAGAAATGCGCGCGACCGTGGCTCGCGAGATCGAGGGCATCCGGCCGCTGGTCGAGGCCGGACTTGTGCAGCCGAGTTAACCGTCAGCGGCAGATTTGACTACTGTAAGAGCCGCCCCGCACGCGCCGGGCGGCTTCTTTCCTCTACGTCTCAGGCAGGCGGAAACATCTCGAGCAGGTCCCAGTCGCCGCTGATCTTGTGCCACTCCATCAGGATGCCGGTTCGATAGCGGCCGGACCTGATATGCGCCTCGAATTCACGCCGCGCCTGTTCGAGCGTCTCGAAATCCACATGCAGCGCATGGGCGGAATTCGATCGATCCTCGGTTTCCCAGAAGACCACCTGGTATCGCTTCTTTGGAGTATGGATCACGATGCGCCCTCCGAATCCAAATTAGGGCACTGATCGAAAATCGGCAATATCGAGCTGCGATGGACCCCGCTACGGGGACTCAAGGCCCGGCCTTACTGCAAAGAACCACGCTTACGCCGTCGAGAATGAGGCTCGCCGCTTTCTCGTGCTCCTGCGGTATCCGGTCCGTCATGAAGTGGGTGAACTGGGAGAACGGCGCGACCCGAACTGCTGCCGTGCCCAGCCATTTGCTGGCGTCGGCCGCCAGGTAGCGGGTGCGCGAATTCTGCAGAATCGCGTTGGTGATCTGCGCTTCGCTATAGCTGAAGTCGAGCACCCCGCTGGATGGATGCAGGCCACCCGCACCGACCACTGCGTGGGTCGCATGAAACTTCTCGAAGTAGCGAATGGCATCGGAGCCGACCACGTCGCGGTCGTTCTGCCGCCAGACTCCGCCCGCCAGGTGCAGTTCGATGCCATCCATGTCGCCCAGGATCAGGGCAACATCGATATTGTTGGTGATGACGGTGAGCCCGCTATGGCCCCGTAGCGCCTCGGCGGTGAACCTGACCGTGGTACCGATCCCCATGAACACCGTGGAGCCATCAGGAATGTCCCGCGCCACACGCGCGGCAATCAGGCGCTTGGCCGGGCCATGCAGGCCGGCGCGCGCGTTGATCGAAGTATTCTGCGGCATCACAGGCAGGTCCACCCCGCCATGCAGCCGCCGCGCCAGACCCAGCGCGCAAAGCGCATTGATGTCACGGCGAATGCTCTGGCTGGTCAGCCCATAATCCTGCGCCAGCCGCTCGATCTGCTGGGCGCCCCGCGCGCTGATGCGCGAGAGAATATCGTTTTGTCGCTCTGAGAGCCGGGGGTCCATCAGCTCATCCGAGAAAGAGGCTGGGATTATCTGTAATGACTCCGCCCAGTCCGGCATCCCAGAACGGGGCCATCTGCCCGGGCTCGTTGCAGGTCCAGGTGCGGACCACGATCCCCTTCTCGCGCGCCCGGTCGAGCACGTTGAAGCTCAGGGCGCGGTAGTGGAGGTGAATGGCGCTGGCGGGGATGGCTGCAACCTGCTCCAGCCAGTCGGCGGGCAACTCCCCCCACAGCATCGCCAGTTCATAGCCAGGGTCGAGCCGGTGCATGGCCTTGAGGCATGCCGGATCGAAACTTGATATCATCACGCCCACTTCCGCTGGTCGCGCGCGCAGGCACTCGTGCACCGTCGTCGTCAGTTGCTCGAGCGACTTGTGATGGGCATGTTGCTTGATCTCGACATTGACGTTGAGGCCCAGCGTACCCAGTGCATCGAGGACCTCCGGAAGCGCCGAGAGTTTTTCGCCGCCGAAAGCCGCGCCGAACCAGCCGCCGGCGTCGATCCCGACGAGATCGGCGGCCGTCATGTCTGCCAGCGACCCCTTGCGGTTGGTGGTGCGGTCAAGCGTCACGTCGTGGATCACCACGGGCGTTCCGTCACCCAGCAGGGCCACGTCGAGCTCCACCCAGCCGGCGCCCTGGTCGCGCGCGGCGCGGAAGGCAGCAATGGTGTTTTCCGGCGCGACCGCCGACGCCCCACGATGGGCTTGGACTTCCCCGGTGCTCCGAGGCAGGCTGTCAGTCATTTGATTTGTCCCCTGGTGACGCCCAGCGATCAGTCGGTGCGGCGCCCCGTTTCCTTGTTGAATGGATGCAGGTCCTGCACGCTGACATAGAGCGTGGCCTGCGCGCCCTCCGTAACGGCCGTGCGTGCAGGCACGGCCGCGATGATCAACTGTCCACTGCCGTCGAGCCGCATATGCAGGTGGCTCTCGCCACCGATAGGTTCATAGAGTTCGACATTGGCGTGCAGCACGATATGTGCGCCCTCCGGAGCCGTGAGTTGGATCGTGTCGGGCCTGATGCCGACAAGATCCGTTCCTTTCGGCAAGGTGAGCGCGCCCTTGTCAGCGAGATAGGTGACGTCGATCAGGTTCATCGGAGGCGAGCCGATGAAGCCGGCGACAAACAGCGTTTCGGGGCGCTCATACAGCGCCAGCGGCGCGCCGACCTGTTCGATACGGCCGGCATTCATCACCACCAGCCGGTCGGCCAGGGTCATGGCTTCGAGCTGGTCATGGGTGACATAGACGCTTGTCGTGCCCAGGTTGCGCTGCAGGCGCTTGATTTCGATGCGCATCTGGCCGCGCAGCTTGGCGTCCAGGTTGCTGAGCGGTTCGTCAAAGAGGAACGCCTTGGGTTGGCGCACGATAGCCCGCCCCATGGCCACGCGCTGCCGCTGTCCACCGGAGAGCTGGCGCGGGCGCCGGTCGAGATAGGGTTCGATCTCGAGAATGCGCGCTGCCTCGGCGACGCGCCGGTCGATTTCGTCGCGCGGCGTGCGGCGGTTCTTGAGCCCGTATTCGAGATTGCCGCGCACCGTCATATGCGGGTAGAGCGCATAATTTTGGAACACCATGGCGATGTCCCGCTCGGCCGGCTCCTTGGTGTTGACCACCGTCCCATCGATGGAAATCGTGCCCCCAGTAATGGCTTCGAGGCCCGCGATCATGCGCAGCAGGGTGGATTTGCCGCAGCCCGACGGGCCGACCAGCACAACCAGTTCACCATCGGGAATGGCCAGGTCGAGGCTGTGGATCGCGGTGACCCCGCCGGCATAGACCTTGTTGACGCCTGAAATGTCGATGCTTGCCATTGTTGCTTACTTCTCGGTTTCGACCAGGCCTTTGACGAACAGGCGCTGCATCAGGATGACGACGAGGACGGGGGGCAGCATGGCCAGCATCACGGCGGCCATGACGAAGTTCCATTGCGGCTCGGAATCCGCGGTTGCGGCCAGCCGTTTGATCCCCATGACGATGGTGTAGTAGCGGCTGTCGGTGGTCACCAGCAGCGGCCACAGATACTGCACCCAGCCATAGATGAAGAGGATGACGAAGAGCGCCGCGATATTGGTCCGGCTCAGCGGCAAAAGGATATCGCGGAAGAACTTCATCGGCCCCGCGCCATCCACGCGGGCGGCTTCCATCAGCTCATCCGGCACGGTCAGGAAGAACTGCCGGAACAGGAAGGTCGCGGTGGCCGAGGCGATCAGCGGAATGATCAGGCCCGGATAGGAGTTGAGCATGCCCAGGTTGGCGACCACGGCGAAGGTCGGGATGATGCGCACTTCCACCGGCAGCATCAGCGTGATGAAGATGATCCAGAAGGCCAGCAGCCGGAACGGGAACTTGAAGAACACGATCGCATAGGCCGAAAGGATCGAGATCACGATTTTGCCCACCGCGATGGACAGCGCCATCACCAACGAGTTCAGCAGCATGATCCACAGCGGCGGCGCCCCGGCGCTGGAAATGCCCTCATTGAGCATGAAGCTGTAGTTCTCGATCATGTGCGGCCCGGGCAACAGGGGCACGAGCCCGCGCATGAAGTCCCCGCTGCCGTGTGTCGAGGCGATGAAGGCGAGGTAGACCGGAAACGCCACGATGACGACGCCGGCAATGAGCACCAGATGGGTGAGGAAGGCCAGGAAAGGTCTGTTTTCGATCATGTGTCCGGCCCCTTAATACTGCACACGCCGCTCGACGAAGCGGAACTGGATGGCGGTGAGCGCGATGACGATGACCATCAGCACCACGGATTGCGCCGAGGACGAACCGATATTCAGCCCGATAAAGCCGTCGGTATAGACCTTGTAGACCAGGATATTGGTCGCCTGGGCCGGTCCACCCTGCGTCGTGGCATCGATAAGCCCGAACGTGTCGAACATGGCGTAGTTGATGTTGACGATCAGCAGGAAGAATGTGGTCGGCGACAGCAGCGGGAAGACGATGGTCCAGAACCGCTTGAACGGCCCGGCGCCGTCGATGGCTGCCGCCTCGTTCAGCGATTGCGGCACCGATTGCAGCCCAGCCAGGAAAAACAGGAAATTGTAGGAAATCTGCTTCCAGCTCGCGGCGATGATGACGAGGATCATGGCCTGGTTGCCGTCGACGCGGTGGTTCCAGCTGATCCCGACGGCCCGCAGCATATAGGGGGCAATGCCGATCGTGGGGTTGAACATGAACCACCACAGGATGCCGACGACGACCGGCGCCACCGCATAGGGCCAGACCAGCAGGGTCGTATAGAGCCGGTTGGTGCGCAGAACCCGGTTCACCGCCACCGCCAGGATCAGCGACAGCGACATCGACAACAGGGTCACGCTGACGGCGAACACGGCCGTCTTGCTCAGCGAGCTGAGATACATCGGGTCGGCGAACAGCCGGCGATAATTCTCGAACCACACAAAGGTGGTCCTGAAGCCGAACGGATCCTCGCGTTCGAATGAGGATTTGACCGCCTGCAAGGCCGGCCAGATGAAAAAGATCAGCGTAACGGCGAGCTGCGGGACCAGCAGCCAGTAGGGCAGGATCTTGTTGGGGAAGATGGTTCGCTTGGCCTGCATGCTCCGCCTCGTTCTGTGCCGCGCCCAGGCGCGGTCGTGCTGATGCTCCACCCTGGTTAGGGTGGAGCGGGCTTGGTCTGCGGAACTACTGGTTGGCGGCTTCGAAGTCGCGCAGGATGACGTTGCCGCGTTCCACGGCAGCGTCGAGCGCTTCCTGGGCGGTCTTGTTGCCGGCCAGCAAGGCTTCGAACTCTTCATCCACCACGTTGCGGGCCTGGGTCAGGTTGCCGAAGCGGACGCCCTTGGAATTGGCCGTCGGCGTGCCGCGGGTGATCTGCTGGATGGCAATGTCCGACCCTGGATTCTGCGCGTAGTAGTCCTGCTCGACGCCCAGTTCGTAGGCGGCATTGGTGATCGGCAGATAGCCGGTGAACTGATGCCAGGCGGCCTGCACGTCGGGCTGGCTCAGATAGGTGAAGAACTGGGCAACGCCCTTGTAGACCTCGGGGTCCTTGCCGTTGAGCGTCCAGAGCGTGGCACCGCCGATGATCGAGTTCTTCGGTTCGTCGATCTCGTCGTCATAGTAGGGCAGGGGCGCAAAGCCGACGTCGAAATCCTTGGCGTTGGCAATGACGCCGGCACGACCGGCCGAGGAGTTCATGAAGATGGCGCATTCCTGGGCGTAGAACTTGGGGCCTGCATCAGCCCCGCCACCAGGGCCGCCATACTGGAACAGGCCTTCGTCGGACCACTTCTTGAGGTTGTCCCAGTGCTTGACCTGCACGGGGCCATTGAAGGTGAATTCGGTACCGAAGCCGCCAAAGCCGTTGTCGAGCGTGCCGAAGGGCTGGTCATGCAGGGCTGAGAGGTTCTCGGTCTGGATCCAGGTGATCCAGGCGCTGCTGAGACCGCAATTGGCGGCGCCCGATTCCACGATCTGCCGGCTCATGCTCTCAAGTTCGGCCCAGGTCTTGGGCGGGGTCTCGGGGTCGAGCCCGGCTGCCTCGAACACGTCCTTGTTGTAGTACATAATCGGGGTGGAGGAGTTGAACGGCATCGACAGGATATTGCCGTCGGTGTCCGAGTAGTAGCCGGTCACGGGAGCGAGGAAGCCGGACGGGTCCCATGGCTCGCCATTGTCCTCCATCAACTGGTAGACCGGATAGACGGCGCCCTTGGCAGCCATCATCGTGCCGGTGCCCACTTCGAAGACCTGAACGATTGCAGGCTGCTCATTGGCGCGGAACGCGGCGATCGCCGAGGTCAGGGTCTCGGCATAGGTGCCCTTGTAGGTCGGAATGACCTTGAATTCGGTCTGGCTCTCGTTGAAGCCGGTGGCGATTTCTTCGAGCTTCTTGCCCAGCTCGGCGTCCATGGCATGCCACCAGGCGATCTCGGTCTGGGCAGCGGCCTGGGGGGCCTGGCTGAGGGCCGCGATCATGCTGGTCGACAGCAGCAGCGCTAGTTTCTTCATGGGGTGATTCCTCCTGTTATTAAGCAAAGGATCTCCGTCCTCGCATCGCTAAGTCGTAGCAATGCAATTTTCATTTGGCAAAGGAGATGTTCAAGTGAACGCAAAACGCGGCAGCGAACTGCCGTGCGAGCTTTGATCATGCTCATGTGAAAGCTGCATGACACTCGGCAGCCTTCCGGGCGCCGCACGTGGCGCCGGATCAGCTCAGCCCTTGCTCACACGGCTCCGGACAGGAGTGTTAATTCAGGACGCGCTTAACGAGCCCTTGCCGGGGCCGCCGCAATTCCTGCCCTGTTGAAAACTCGCGCTTCATCAGCCCGCCCTATGCTGGGTCCATGGCGTGAGGTGGATTGATGGTCACGGATAGCGCTCTACTGCACCTGCAGACTGAAGTCCTCGAAGCGGTTGCCTGTGGCGAGACGCTGGTGGCAGTAGCCGATCTGCTGTGCCGGCGGGCACAGGAACTGGCGCCCGATGCCCTCTGCACCATCCTTGCCGTCAAACCCGACGGCACTCTGCACCCCCTGGCTGCACCCGGCCTGCCACCGTCCTTCTCGAGCGCATTGGATGGCGAGTGCATCGGACCTCAGGCGGGCTCCTGCGGCACGGCTGCCTTCCGCAATGAACCTGTGATGGTCACCGACATTGCCACCGATCCACTCTGGGACGGGTATCGTGCTCTTACCGAGCCTTTGGGTCTGCGCGCCTGCTGGTCCAGTCCGATCCGCGATCAAGAGGGCCGCGTGGTCGCCACCTTCGCCTTTTACTACCGAACCTGCCGCGGTCCCGACGCGCTCGAGCGCAGCATCGTCCAGACCTGCGTGCATCTGTGCAACATTGCCATCACCCACGATCTGGTGCACCAGCGCAATCACCGGCTGGCCTACTACGATGCGCTGACCGGCCTCCCCAATCGCGCCCGGTTCAATGAGCTGTTGAACCGTGCCATCCGGGAGGATGAACCATTCGGCCTGTTGCTGGTGGACATCGACCGTCTCAAGCTGGTCAACGACACCGTCGGCCACGCCGTTGGTGACATTCTGATCCGCACTGTTGCGGAGCGGATCGCCGGCAGCCATCCGGACCTGACCGCTTGTCGCCTCGGCGGCGATGAGTTCGCGGTGCTTGTCAGTCAATGCGATTCGGGCGAGGCCCTGACCGAGGCGGCGATCCACATGCTGGGCGCCGTGCGCGGTCTCATCCAGGCAGGTGACCAGGCCATCGATCCCCATATCACCATTGGTGGTGCTTTGTTCGGCCCTGATGGTACCGACGAGGCTGTATTGAGCCAGAACGCGGATTTTGCGCTCTATCACGCCAAGGAGATGCGTCGCGGCGGCTATGTCCGCTTCGTGCCTGGCCTGCGCACATCCATGCTCGAACGCGGCAACATGGTGCGCAGCGTCGATCGGGCCATGAGCGAGGGGCGTATCCTCGCCCACTACCAGCCCGTGGTCGCGCTGGACACTGCCGAGATTGTCGGGCTCGAGGCCCTGGCCCGCATGCGTATGCCCGATGGCCGCCTGGCCACGGCTGGCGAGTTTCACGCGGCGCTGGCCGATCCCCGCATTGCCTGGCAACTCACCGGGCAGATGCTGACCCAGATTGCAGCCGACGTCCGCCATTGGCTCGACCTCGGCATTCCCTTCCAGCATGTCGGCATCAACGTCACGACCGCGGACTTCCAGCGCGGGGACCTCGAAGCCCGTATCGTCGAGACCTTTGGTCGCGCCGGTGTGCCGCTCAAGCACATCGTCCTCGAAGTCAATGAATCCGTCTATGTTGCCGGCGGCGACCAGATGGTGCCCCGCGCGGTCAGCGCCCTGCGCAAGCGCGGCCTGCTCGTTGCCCTCGATGATTTTGGCACCGGCTTTGCCTCGCTGACCCACCTGCTGAGTTTTCCGGTCGACATCATCAAGATCGATCGCTCCTTCGTGGCGCGGCTGGGCACCGATCGCGCCAGCGACGTCGTCATCGGCTCCATCGTGGATATTGCGCGCAAGCTGGACATGCCGCTGGTCGCCGAAGGCATCGAAACCTCCGCTCAGGCCAGCATCCTCTCCGAACTGGGCTGCACAATGGGGCAGGGCTACCTCTTTGCCCGCCCGACCTCGGTCGAGGACACCACACAACTGCTGACCCTGTTTGGCCAGCAACTGGACCACACTGGTGCAGCCAGGCGCCGTTCCGCCTGAACTGGTCACTGACCGTTGCAATTGTCCGGTGGCGGGCGCAATCTGCTGGCCACTATCACGCTGTACCGGACAGACGGCCACCTTTCCGTGCTGACAGGACGGCGACAGGGACCCAGGCCTATGGTCCCTGCCACGAACGCAATGACGTTCCGGATATGACATGGGAGGACTTATGAACAAGCTGCTCTTGGCTGCGCTGGTTTCTGGCGCAATGGCTGTTCCCGCTTTCGCTGCCGACTACACCATCATGGCGCCTGCTGCCCCGGGCGGCGGCTGGGATCAGACCGCCCGCTCCATGCAGGAAGCCCTGCAGGCCGAAGGCATTTCGGGCAATGTGCAGGTCACGAACGTTCCCGGCGCCGGTGGCACGATTGGCCTGGCACAGTTCGTCAATCAATCCAGCGGCAATCCCGATGCATTGATCGTCGGCGGCTACGTCATGGTTGGGGCGATCCTGACCAACGCGTCGCCCGTCACGCTGGCCGAAGTGACGCCGATTGCTCGCCTCACCGGTGAAGCTGTTGTCGTCGTCGTGCCTGCCGCTTCCGAACTGCAATCGATGGACGATCTCGTTGCTGCGCTCAAGGCTGACACCGGCGCCGTGTCGTGGGCCGGCGGCTCGGCTGGTGGCGCCGACCACATCACGGCTGGCCTTATCGCCAAGACCGTCGGTGTCGACCCGACCCAGGTCAACTACATCGCCTACTCGGGCGGTGGTGAAGCCCTTGCAGCCCTGCTCGGCGGCCAGGTGACGGTTGGTATTTCGGGCTATTCCGAATTCTCCAGCCAGATTGCTGCCGGCGAACTCCGCCTGCTGGCCGTGTCCAGCGACGAACGCATCCCCGGCGTCGATGCGCCGACCCTGCGCGAAGCCGGTGTCGACATGGCCCTGCAGAACTGGCGCATGGTCGCCGCCGCTCCCGGCATCACGGACGAGCAGAAGGCCGCCATCACCGCCGATATCGAGACGATGGTGAACTCTGCCACCTGGCAGGCCACGCTCGAAACCAAGGGCTGGGTCAATACCTACCTGGCCGGTGACGAATTCGCCGCCCAGCTGGCTGCCGATACTGCCGCAACCGAAGCCATCCTGAAAGATATCGGGCTGGTTCAGTGAGCTCAGGCGAACCCAACCTCTCGCGCCGCCCCGACGGGGCGGCGCTTGTCATCGCGGCTATCCTTGCCGGCATCGCCGCGGTGATCATCTGGCAGACCAGCCAGATGCGCGTACCCCCCATTCAGGCACGGGTCGGGCCGACGGTCTTTCCCTATGTCATCGCCGCAGGCCTCGTCCTGCTCGCCATCGGCACTGTCGTTTCTGCGCTGCGCAATGGCTTTCCGGTGCGCGACAACGACAACTATGTCCCCATAGCCTGGATCATCGGCGGCCTTGTCGCCCAGCTCCTGCTGCTCTCCTGGGCCGGTTTTGCCGTTGCCACCGGCGTGCTCTTTGCCTTCACCGCCAAGGCCTTCGGTCGCGGTCCGCTGTGGAAGACAATTCCCATCGGCATCGTCTTCGCCTTTCTCGTCTGGTTTGCCTTCGCCAAGGGCCTGCAGCTGTCGCTGCCGTCCGGTCCGCTCGAACGCCTCATTCCCTGATCGGAAGCCGCTGCAATGGACACTTTCGGACTTCTCGCTGAGGGCCTTCTCGCAGCGTTGCAGCTGCAGAACCTGATCTACGCCCTGATCGGCGTAACTCTCGGGACCGCCGTCGGCGTGCTGCCCGGCATTGGCCCGGCGCTCACCGTGGCGCTGCTTCTGCCCGTCACCTACAAGCTCGATCCGGCCGGCTCGCTCATCATGTTTGCCGGCATCTATTACGGCGGCATGTATGGCGGCTCCACCACCTCGATCCTGCTCAATACGCCGGGCGAAAGCGCCTCGATCGTCACCGCGCTCGAGGGCAACAAGATGGCCCGCAAGGGCAGGGGTGGTCCGGCTTTGGCCACCGCCGCCATCGGCTCCTTTGTTGCCGGCCTCATCGCTACCCTGGCCCTGGCCTTTGTCGCCCCCTGGGTGGTCAAGTTCGCCCTTGCCTTCGGTCCGGCAGAATATTTCGCCCTGATGGTTCTGGCCTTCGTCACGGTCTCGGCGGCGTTCGGGGATTCTGCCCTGCGCGGTCTCACCGCCCTGTTCATCGGCCTGGGCCTGGGACTTATCGGCATCGACCTGCAGACCGGCCAGGCCCGCCTCTCCTTCGGCATTCCAGACCTGCTCGACGGCATCGAGGTTACCACGCTTGCCGTTGCGCTCTTTGCCATCGGCGAAACCCTCAAGATGGCCGCCGACCGCAAGGCGGCGAAAGAGGAGGTGCTCTCCGTCAAGGGCTCTGTCTGGATGACCAAGGATGACTGGAAACGGTCGTGGTTGCCCTGGCTGCGCGGCACTGCCGTGGGCTTCCCCATCGGGGCCATGCCCGCTGGCGGCGCCGATGTGGCCAGCTTTCTCTCCTACAGCGCCGAAAAGACCTTCGCGAAAAAGCCCGAGGAGTTCGGCCATGGCGCCATCGAGGGCGTTGCCGGTCCCGAGGCCGCCAATAATGCCTCCGCCGCCGGCACGCTGGTGCCGCTGCTGACCCTGGGCCTGCCGACCACTGCCACTGCCGCCATCATGCTGGCCGGCTTCCAGCAGTTCGGCTTGCAACCCGGGCCGCTGCTCTTCACCAACAATGCCAGCCTGGTCTGGGCACTGATCGCCAGCCTGCTGGTCGCCAATTTCATGCTGATCGTGCTCAACCTGCCTCTGATCGGCCTCTGGGTGAAGCTGCTGACCATTCCACGGCCGTGGCTTTACGGCGGCATTCTCGTCTTTGCCACGCTGGGCACGCTGGGCGCCAATGGCGCCATGTCCGGCAACCTGTTCGGCATCCGCTTCTCGTTCGAGCTGCTGCTGCTGCTGGCCTTCGGCATCCTCGGCTACCTGCTGCGCCGCTTCGGCTACCCGATAGCGCCCGTTGTCGTCGGGCTTATCCTCGGCCCCATGGCCGAACAGCAATTGCGCCGGGCGCTGGCCATCAGCCAGGGCGACCCTGTGGTCCTGTTCAGCTCGCCCATCGCCATCACGCTTTATGTCGTGGCGGCAACCGCCGTGCTGGTGCCGCTCTGGTTCCGCCTGCGCGGGCAGGGCGGCGTTCTGGGCCAGCTGGCCAGCGACGAGGACTGATCGGGCGCTGAAAAAACAAAAGCCCGGATGCACCCTTTCGGGGCATCCGGGCTTTCTCACGTTGGATCGACGAAGCGGCGCAGGTCGCAGGGGAGGGAAGCGCCCCGCGCCAGGGAGACTAGAGCCTGCCGATCGAACGGAAAGCGCCAGGATCGATACCGAGGGTCCGCAGGTGCCTGGCCTTGGGAGCGCGCCCACCCTCCACTGCATTGGAGACGGCAGCAGCACTGCCGAAGACTTCCACAAAGGTGTTCAGGGTCGCAAACAGGGATTTGCGGGGGGTGCTCATAAGCCAATTCCTCTCTGGACCCAACCGGATTGCCGGGTCGCTTTCATGATTGGACAGATGGGGCTTCGGGCCCTGTTCGGCTAGGCCCTAAAGGTCAAGCCAGCCATGCACTCTGTGCAGGCGCAAGGCGAAATGCGCCCAAACCGCGCGAAATAGTAAGACCAAGGTCCTATCCATGCGCTCAATGCATGGCACTCATGGTTTGGGGGAGACGATCTCGCCCCAGCTGTCGAGAAACCTCTTGCGCCGCTGCTGGTCCAGCGACACCAGCAGCGCAGGCCCCAGCGGAATCGGCTGGATCACGCCCCGCCCGCGCGCGGCTATGGCCTCGCTGGTCCACTCGCCACTGGCGCCGGCAACCACCGATCCGAGCGCGGTTTGCCCCGCGGCAATGCCTTGGCCGGCCGGCGACAGGGCGAAGTCGACAAATGCCTTGCCCAGTTCGGGATTGCTCGCCCCGCGCGGGATCAGCATGGCGCGCGTCAGCACCAGCACATAGTCGTCCGGTACCACGATCTCGATATTGGCCCCGGCCGCCTTGCGGGCAAAGGCATAGGAGCCCAGCACGTTATAGCCCAGCGCCAGCGAGCCATCGGCAACGCCGTTCAGAATGGCCGGGCTCGATCCGCTGAATTGCGCATTGACCCGCCCGAATGCCGCCGCCAGCCGCCAGAAGTTGGACGAGATCACCTGGTCCTGCGCTGCCAGCAGGTAGCCGACACCGGAGATGGCAATGTCATAGGTGGCGATGGCGCCACGGAACCGCTCGGTCTGCGTCTCCAGCATCTCCGCCAGCGTCAGATGCGTCCGCGGCACTTCGGCGGCGCTGATGCGGTCGGGATTGTAGATGATCACCGCGGGCTCGAAGGTGAAGCCGAAGACTTCATTGCGCCAATGCGCCCAATCCGGCAGCCCGCCTAGCCACGGCGTATCATAGGCCATGGCATGGCCGTCATTGGCCAGCTTGATCTGCAGGTCCGAGGCCGAACTGATCAGCAGGTCCGGCGGTGCCATCGCGCCGGACAGGAAATTCTCGTACATCGGCAGGGAATCCTGCTCGTCATAGGCCACGCTCACATCCGGCCGCACGGCCTGGAAGCCGGCGACGAAGTCGGCAAAGAGCGGGGTGTCGGTCGTCCCCACAATCGTCAGCACCGTCCCGCTGCTGCCATCGGGCGCCGGATAGAGCGAGCTTGCCGCCTCTGCGCCGCGCGGGTCGACCAGCAGCAGGCACAGCACCATCGCCGACAGCCCCCCGAATGCCTTGCGCAATTGTTCCGCCTGCCGGCTCTGGCCTGCCAGGATCAGATCGATTTCCACCACCAGTCCGCCGCCTTCCCGGTCCCCCAGCCGCAGGGCTCCCCGATGCGCCTCCACCACGCGCCTGACAATGGAGAGGCCCAGTCCGGAGCCGGCCTTGCTGCCGCTCGCCGCGCCGCGCTTGAACCGCTCCAGCACCAGCGCCTTCTCGCTTTCCGCGATGCCCGGCCCGCGGTCGCTCACCGTCATGGTCAACATGCCGTCGCCGATTCTGCCGCCGATTTCCACAACGCCATCCGAATAGAGCAGGGCATTGTCCACCACGTTGCGCACCATTTCCCGCAGCGCCACCCGGTCGCCACGGATAGGCGCCTCGGCCGCGTCGCCCAGCCCGATCTGCAGTCGCCCCGCCTGGTCCGGGTCCAGCCGCTGTCGCACGTCTTCCACGACAGCGCCGAAGGCGGTGCGATCCGTCTCCTGGTTCTCCAGCCGGTGCGAGATCGTCGCCTCCATCAGCAATTGGCTGACCAGCTGGCTCGCCTGGATCGCCCCCTGGTGGATGCGGCCCACTCGCCGGCGCAGCGCCTCCGGGTCCTGCTCGTCCATGGCCACTTCGGCCTGGGCGCGCAGCGACGCCAGCGGCGTGCGGATTTCATGCGCTGCCTCCGCCACCAGCCCCGTGACCCGGTCCATTGCGCTGCCCAGCCGGGCCATGAAGCCGTTGAGTGCCGACACCAGGTGACTGACCTCCTCGGGCACCGGCACGTCGATCGGGGAGAGCTCGTTCGGCGCCCTGCCGCGCAGCTCCCGTTCCAGCTGGTAGAGCGGCGCAAACATGCGGCCGATGCCGAACCAGACCAGCGCAATCCCGAGCAAGGTCAGCGACACCACCGGAATGACGGCATTTCCCAGGATTTCCCCGGCCAATGCCTCGCGCTCGGTCTGCGTCTCGGCCACGTGGATCGTCACCCAGTCGGTGTCGCTGCCCGATGAGGTTAACCGCCCCACGCTCGCCACCCGCACCAGTTCGCCGCGATAGACCGTATCGACGAAGTCCGGTCCGGCCTGCTGCATCTCCGGCAGGCTGGCCGACAGGTCCTCATATCCGGTGACGGCCCGCCCGCTTGGGTCCTCCACGGCATAGAAGACCCGGTCCTTGCCGGAAAACATGCCGAACGAGGCAAAGGGCAGCTCGACGATCACCCTTTCGTCTTCCACCTGCACCGCCCCGGCAATGGTGAGGGCCGAAGCCGCCAGCAACCGGTCAAAGGCCCGGTCCGCCGCGCGGTCGGCGTAGTCGCGGATAAAGATGATCAGCACGACCGATGCGGTCACCAGCAGCGCCAGGGCCAGGGCCAGGATGCGCCGCTGGATCGAGAAGGACTTGCGTTTAGGGGGCGTCTGCAGTTGCCCCGGCCTAGCCATTGGGCGCCCGCACCACATAGCCGACCCCGCGCACCGTGCCGATCTCGACATCGGCGGTTTCCAGCTTCTTGCGCAGGCGCGAGATATGCAGCTCCAGCGCATTGACCGACACGGTCTCGTCGAAGTTGAACAGCTGGTTCATCAGCCGTTCCTTGGGCACCACCTTGCCGGCATGGGTGACGAGGATTTCCAGCAGCCGGAATTCCCGCCGCCCCAGCTCGAGCGATCGGCCGTCAATGCTGGCGTTGAGCCCGGCGAGGTCCATTTCGAGGTTGCCTGCAACCAGCGTGCTGGTTGTCTGCCCGCCGGTCCGGCGGATCAGTGCGCGCAGCCGCGCTTCCAGTTCGCGCAGGTCGAACGGTTTGACCAAATAGTCGTCCGCGCCCAGGTCGAGCAGGCTCACCTTGTCGTCAATTTCCGATCGGGCGGTAATCACCAGGATGGGGGCATTGAACTTGCGCTTGCGCAATTCGGCAATCAGCCCGATGCCATCGCGATTGGGCAGCATCAGGTCGAGCACAACCGCGTCGAAATCGTCGCCCTCTGCGGTTGCCACCACGTCATTGCCGTCCCGCACCCATTCCACCGAGTGCCCGGCGCTGCGCAGGCGCTTTTCGAGCGCCTCGCCTAGGTCTTCATTGTCTTCGACAAGCAGGATTCGCATGCAGCCGGTATTCTCCCCGGCGCGACCATAGGGGGTTCGGCAGACGCTGTCTAAAGCAGAGTGGTCATCATCGCCGCTGCCACCGCGACAATACCGAAGGCGGTAATCCCTGCGGCCGCCAGCATGAGCTGGACGTTATGGATGTGGCCGGCCTGTCGCGCATGGCGACGCGCGTCCGCCAGGCCTTCGTCGTCAGTGTCGATATGCACCATCGGATCGCCCTCAGTCCCGTTCAGACCTGGGTTGCCGCTTGTGCTGTTCTAACCCGCCACCAAGGATAAGCCGGGCCGGTTCCCGCACGAATGCGATCCTGCATTTGCGGTTAATTTACATAAAATGCGGTCGGAATTGTCTTGTATGGAAGCTGATTGATCTGCCACGCGGATCATGGCAAAACCCCACCATGACCCATCTTCATCCTGACCGCCTGTTCCCCGCTTCCGAGCCTGCCAAGTCGATCGCGCGCGAGCTCTACCCAGAGGTTGCCGACCTGCCGCTGATTTGCCCGCATGGTCACACCGATCCGTCCTGGTTCGCGGAAAATACGCGATTCTCCGATCCTGCGGCCCTGTTCCTGACGCCGGATCACTATGTCCTGCGCATGCTGCGCAGCCGCGGCCTCAGCTATGACGATCTCGGCGTGCCCCGCAAGGATGGCAAGCCCGTCGCCAAGGGGCGTGACGCCTGGCGCTTGTTCGCCGCCAACTACCATCTCTTTGCCGGCACCCCGTCCAAGACCTGGGTCGATCATTCGCTCAACTGGGGCTTCGGCATCACCGAGGAATTGTCGCCCGCGACGGCCGATGCCATCTACGACACCATCGATGCGGCCCTCGCCACGCCGGCACTGCTGCCCCACGCCTTGCTTGATCGCGCCAGGGTCGAGGTCATCGCCACCACCGAATTCGCGCTCGATCTGCTGCCGCACCATCAGAAGATGGAGGCCAATGGCACGATCGGTCGTGTCCGCACCACCTATCGCCCGGACGACGTGACCGATCCGGCTCGCGCCAATATCGTCGAAAACCTGCAGAAGTTCGGCGAGATCACCGGCGAGAACATCGCGACCTGGGCCGGCCTCATCAACGCCCACCGCAATCGCCGCGAATATTTCCGTCGCTTCGGTGCCGTTGCCACCGATCATGGCGTGCCTTCGGCCAATACCGCCGATCTGTCAGCGCCCGAAAAGCAGGCTCTGCTCGACAGGGTCCTGGCCGGCAAGCATGACGCTGCCGATGCAGAGCTGTTCCGTGCCCAGATGATGACCGAGATGGCCATGCTCTCGGTCGAGGACGGCATGGTCATGCAGCTCCATGCCGGGTCGCGTCGCAATACCGACCCGCTGCTGTTCGCCGAGCGCGGAACCGATCTGGGCGCCGATATTCCCGGCGCCACCGACTATGTGAATGGCCTCAAGGCCTTGTTGGGCAAATGCGGCAATGAGCCCAACCTGCGGCTCATCATGTTCGTGCTCGACGAAACCACTTATGCCCGCGAACTGGCCCCAATGGCCGGTTACTGGCCGTCGCTGATGATTGGCCCGCCCTGGTGGTTCCACGACAGCCCGCAGGGCATCCGCCGCTATCTCGATCAGGTGGTTGAAACGGCCGGCTTCTACAATCTCGCCGGCTTCAACGATGATACCCGCGCGCTGCTCTCCATTCCCGCCCGCCATGACGTCTGGCGTCGCGAGGTCTGCGGCTTCCTTGGTCGCTGGGTGGGCGAGAACCGCATCACCAAGTCCACCGCCCGTGACTTGGCAAGGCACCTGAGCTATCAGGCCGCCAAGGACGCCTACAAGATCAAGTGATCAAATGCTGGGGCACCATGCTGCCCAGCCACCAGGCCCCCCTCCCCCTTGAGGGGAGGGAAGCGAGACAGGACTTGGCTCTTGCTAAGTCCGTGATCGAGCAGGGTGGGGGTTAAGGCCTCCACATCCTCGGTGCTCGTAAAAAATCCTGGTGATTCCCAGCCTCATGGTGACTTCCACAGCACCAGCAGCAGGATGATCAGGCCGGTGAGCATCAGCACCAGCATGCCGCCGATCCCGTTCATGATCTGTCGGCCGATGGTTGGCTGGACTTCGTCGGCAGCGACGATGTCGATCAGTCGCCTGGGCTCCTGCCCAGCGTCGTAAGGTTGGTGCGCCATGTCAGCTCCTCCCTCAGGGTTCGCGGACCATGCTGCGCCGGCAAAGGTAACGAAGCCCTCCCTTTCCAGCCCTTCTTGCCATTAGGGTTGCCGTCGGGTTACCGCCACGCTTTCATCAACTTTACCTTCCATGTGCCTCTATCGGTCGAATCGGGTCGCGGCTTCTGCTCTAATGGCATCCATGAATCAGTCACCTGTCGAAACTGCGCTCAGCCGCGCCATGATCCGCTGGTCCCTGACCAAGTCGACGCCGGTGGCCGAGACGCCCACGAGCTGGATTTTCCGCGTCGAACAGAACGGCCGCAATTTCGCGGCGCTGAAGATTCTCAAGGCCGGCAAGGGCGACGGCGAGCAGCGCGGCGCGGCGCTGATGGAATGGTATGGCGGGGAGGGCGCTGCCGCCATCTTTGACAGCCACGGCGATACGCTGTTCATGGAGTGGCTCGACGGCATTCCGCTCGGCGATGCCGTTCGGCAGGGCCGCGATGAAGAGGCCAGCATTGCGCTTGCCAGCGTCGTGACCAACCTGCACCGCGATCGGCCCGACGTCCCCGCGGACCTGCTGCCGCTGCGCGAGCATTTCCAGCCGCTTTTCGCCGCCAGCATCCGCGACTGGCCCTACACGGCGCGCGATCTTTTCGCCCGCGCCACCGGCGTGGCACTGACCCTCTTTGATCGTCCCACCGCGCAGGTGCCCCTCCATGGTGACCTGCACCACGACAACATCATCTCGAGCGGCCGGGGCTGGCTGGCCATCGATCCGCGCGCCTTGCTGGGTGATCCGGTCTATGAGGTCGCCAACGCCCTCAACAACCCGGTCGGTGCCGATGCCCTGGTGCGCGATCCGCATCGCATCGCCGCCATGTCCGAACTTTTATCCCAGCGGCTCGGCTTTCCTCGCAAGCGCATCCTGGGCTGGGCTGCGGCCCATGCGGCGCTCTCCTCCTGCTGGTCGGTCAGCGATGGGCTTCCCATCACCGGCCAACTGGCCATGCTTCCCCTCCTGCTCAGCGCCTACGACCAGGCCTGACCCTTGATGGACCAATCGATGCTCACCACCACCCGTCGCGGCTTTCTCCTGCTGACCGCGACCGCGGCCCTGGCTGCCTGTTCGGCTACCATCCCCGTCCTGCCCAAGAGCGCCAGCACGCCCGAGACCCTCACCGATGCGGAAATCCTCTCCGCCATCAATGCCGTGCGCGCCGCCAATGGCGCGCCGCCCTGGACCTACAATACCCGCCTCGAGGACGCCGCCCGCTCCCAGGCCCGCCTCATGGCGCAGAAGAATACGCTGAGCCACGATCTGGGCGTCACCCTGCGCCAGCGCGTCACCGCCGCGGGCTATATCGGCGCGGTGGGCGAAAACGTGGCCAAGGGCTATACCAGTCTTCCGGGTGCCATCGAGGGCTGGATGAACTCGTCCGGCCATCGCGGGACGCTGCTCAGCCACCGCTTCACCGAATTCGGTCTCGCCGCTGCGCGCGGCCCCGGCGGCAAGCTCTATTGGGCCATGATCGCCGGTGGCAGTTTCCAGGCCTGGATAGGGTAGGGCTAAGCCGTCAGCGTCCGCCGCACCGCCGCGTCCCAGCCCTTGATCTTCCGCGCGCGTTCGGCCTCATCCATCTTCGGCTTGAACCGCGTGTCGCAGGCCCAACTCTCGGCAAATTCGGCCATCCCCGGCCAGACGCCAGCCTTCGATCCCGCCAGCCACGCGGCGCCCAGCGCCGTGGTCTCGAGGATTACCGGCCGGTCCACCGGCGCATCCAGCACATCGGCCAGGAACTGCATCGTCCAGTCCGAGGCGACCATGCCGCCATCCACCCGCAGCACCGTGTCGCCGCCGCCCGTCCAGTCCTTGCGCATGGCCTCGAGCAGGTCGCGCGTCTGGTAGCAGACCGCTTCGAGCGCCGCCCGGGCAATCTCGGCCGGTCCCGAATTGCGCGTCAGCCCGTAGATGGCGCCGCGCGCCTCGGCATCCCACCACGGCGCACCCAGCCCCACAAAGGCGGGCACCATATAGACATGCTGGCTCGGATCGGCGCTTTGCGCCAGTGGCCCCGTCTCGCTGGCATGCTTGACCAGCTTGAGCCCGTCGCGGATCCACTGCACCGCCGCCCCGGCAATGAAGATCGAGCCTTCAAGCGCGTAGCAGGTCTTGCCGTCCAGCCGATAGGCGATGGTGGTGAGCAGGCGGTTCCTGCTGCGCACCATGTCCGCGCCGGTATTGAGCAGCGCGAAACACCCCGTGCCATAGGTGGATTTCAGCATGCCCGGCGCGAAGCAGGCCTGCCCGATCGTCGCTGCATGCTGGTCGCCTGCAACCCCCAGGATCGGGATTTCGGCCCCGAACAGCGCCGCATCGGTCATCCCGAAATCATCGGCACAATCCTTGACCTCGGGCAGCAGCGCCGCCGGCACCTCGAACAGGTCGAGCAGGTCCTGGTCCCACTGGTTGCGGCGGATATCGAACAGCAACGTGCGTCCGGCATTGGTCGCGTCGGTCGCATGCACCTTGCCCCCGGTCAGCCGCCAGATCAGGAACGTGTCGACCGTGCCGAAGGCGAGCTTGCCACTTGCGGCAAGCTCTCGTGCCCCTTGCACATTATCGAGCAGCCACTTGACCTTGGTGCCGGCGAAATAGGGATCGAGCAGCAGCCCGGTCTTTTCGGTGACCTGCTCCTCATGCCCAGCGGCCTTGAGTTCGGCGCAATAGCCCGCGGTCCGCCGGTCCTGCCACACAATGGCATTGTGGATCGGCTTGCCGGTTTCCCGGTCCCAGATCAGCGTCGTCTCGCGCTGGTTGGTGATGCCGATAGCAGCAATTTCGCCAGCGTCGATCCCGGCATCCTTGAGCGCAGTCCTGACGGACCAGACGACACTCTCCCAGATTTCCTCCGGGTCATGCTCCACCCAGCCGTCTTGCGGAAAGAACTGGGTGAATTCCTTCTGCCCCACCCCGGCAATCGTCCGGTCCTTGCCGAACACGATGGCCCGGCTCGACGTCGTCCCTTGGTCGATCGCCAGAATGTAGTCGGTCATTAAAGTCTCCTCCGAGGCAGTATCCTGTCAAACCCACCGGCCCCACCCTTCCCCTCGAGGGGAGGGTGTCGACTTCGCCGTCAGTGTTCTTTCCCCGCCAGATAATCCGCCAGCGCCGCCGCCTCGTCCCCGCTCATGCGAAGCCCCAGCTTGGTGCGCCGCCATAGCACGTCTTGTGCCGTCCGCGCCCATTCATTGGCAACCAGGTAATCCACCTCGGCGGCATAAAGGTCGGCGCCGAAATGCTGGCCGAGGTCCTCCACCAATGTTGCCACGCCCAACACTGTCCGTGCCCTCGTCCCGTAAAGCCGCATCAGCCGGCGGATCAGCCCCTGCGGCAGGTCGGCATAATCCATGCCCAGCCGCCGTGCCTCGGCGTCGAAGGCCAGCGGTTCGAAATCACCACCGGGCAGGCGGCTGGACCCGGTCCAGGCGCTGCCCTTCTTGCCCAGCACGCCTTCGATCTTCTCCAGCACCGACTCCGCCAGCCGGCGCGAGGTGGTGAGCTTGCCGCCAAAGACGTTGATCGCCGCCCCGGTTGCCGCGTCGCCATCCAGCTTGAGCACATAGTCGCGCGTCGCCTCCTGCGCCGCGCTCGCCCCGTCGTCATAGAGCGGCCGCACCCCCGAATAGGTCCAGTGGATCTGCTCCCGCGTCACCGGCCTGGCGAAATATTCGCTGGCGGCGCTCAGCAGGTAATCGGTTTCCTGGTCGGAGATTTTGACGTCCTTCGGATCGCCCTCATAGTCCTGGTCGGTGGTGCCGATCAGGGTGAAATCGTCCTCATAGGGAATGGCGAAGATGATGCGCCCGTCGGCGTTCTGGAACATGTAGCAGCGATCGTGGTCATAGAGCTTGCGCACCACGATATGGCTGCCCTTGACCAGCCGCACATTATGCGCGCCGTTCTTGCCCATCGCGCCGGTGATGACCTGGTCCACCCACGGCCCCGCGGCATTGACCACGAGCCTGGCCCGCGCCACCTGCCGCCCGGCCTCGCCATCGAGCTCCACCACCCAGCCGCCCGCTTCGCGGCGCGCGCTGGTTACCTTGGTGCGCACATGGATCTTGGCGCCCTTGTCGGCCGCATCGCGCGCGTTGAGCACGACGAAGCGCGCATCATCCACCCAGCAGTCGGAATATTCAAAGCCCAGCCGATAGCCCGGCTTGAGCGGCCTGCCGGTCTCGTGCCGCGTCAGGTCCAGCGTCTTGGTGGGGGGCAGCAGGCGTCGCCCGCCCATGTAGTCATACATGGCCAGCCCCGCCCGCAGCACCACGGCGGGTCGCAGCCCCTTGTGATGCGGCAGCACGAACCGCAGCGGCTTGATGATGTGGGGCGCCTCGGCCCACAGCACTTCGCGCTCCGATAGCGCTTCCTGCACCAGCCTGAATTCGTAGTGTTCGAGATAGCGCAGCCCGCCATGCACCAGCTTGGTCGCCGCTGAGGAGGTGCCGCTCGCCAGGTCGTTCATCTCGGCGAGCGCCACCGAATAGCCGCGCCCCACGGCATCGCGGGCAACGCTGGCGCCATTGATGCCGCCGCCAATGACGAAAATATCTACGCTGTCGCTGGCCGCCATGTTGCGCTCCTTTGTTGCTTTCGTTTCTACTCGCTTTGATTTCGTTTTCAAAGCTTTTGCGTTTCGTTTCGGTGCCATCCCGCACATTTGATCTTCCATACAAGATCGAGATTGACCCGTTGCCACCATGCGGTTACGCCAGAGCGTCGCCCCGGTTCCCGGATCCTCCGCCCATGCTCGCCATTCTGATTGTTATCGCGCCCATTTTCGCGCTGATGGCGTTCGGCTATTCGGCGGTCCGCTTCCGCCTGTTCCCGGCCGAGGGCATCAAGGCGCTCATTGCCTTCGTCAACAACTTCGCCACGCCCTGCCTGCTGTTCTATTCGCTGCTCACCAGCGATTTCAGCTCGGCATTCAACATCGGCATCATCGCGCCCTACTACATCGGCGCCTTCGTGTGTTTCGCAGCCGGCATCGTGATCGCACGCAAGGTCTTCCATAACACCCCCGGCGAAGCGGTTTCGGTGGGCTTTTCGGGCATGTTCACCAATACCGTTCTGGTCGGCCTGCCGATCATGCAGCGCGCCTATGGGGTCGAAGCGCTGCCGGTAGTCCTCTCGATCATCGGCCTGCATGGCGCCATCCTCCTGACCACCGGTATGGTCACCATCGAATTGATGCGGCGCGATGGCCAGTCGCTGGCCCGCACCCTGCTGGTGGCGGGCCGGCGCGTCGGCTCCAATCCGCTGATCTGGGGGATCGCTGCGGGCATGATCGGCTATTTTTCCGGCCTGACCCTGGTCGAGCCCGCCGAGGCCTTCTTCGTCATGATGAGCCAGGCGGTCGTTCCGGCTGCCCTGTTCGGCATTGGCGGGGCGCTCAACGAGTTCAAGCTCAGCGAAAACTGGAAGCAGGCGCTGATTGCCTCGGCCATCAAGCTGATCGTTCACCCCGCCATCGCCTATGTGCTGATGATCTGGGTGCTCCATGTCCCCATGGAGATCGCGCGCTATGGCATCCTGCTCTCGGCCATGCCCGCCGGCATCAACGTCTATGTCTTTGCCACCTATTACAATCGCGGCGTCAGCGTCGCTGCCAACACGATCCTGATCGCCACGGTCAGCTCGGCCGTCACCATTTCGGCCTGGCTCTATATTCTGGCGCTCTAGCCGTCCCGCCCGCGCCGGAAAGGCGCTAGGTTGCCGGCCGGTTTGCGGCTAATAAGGCCCTCATGAACCTGCTGCTTGGATTGCTGCTGCTCGCCATTCTGGTCGCGATCGGCGTTTTCATCGCCTTGGCTGAGATCGCTTTTGCGGCAGCCAGGGAAATCCGCATTCGCGCGCTGGCCGACGAGGGCGATCCGCGTGCCCTGCGCTTCATCAAGCTGCGCAGCCGGGCCGGTCGGGTCATCACCGCGCTCCAGATCAGCACCAATGCGGTTTCGATCCTCGCCGGCATTGTGGGCTCCGAATTTCTTACGCCCCATTTTGCCGCCTTGCTGCGGCGGGTCATGCCCGTTGAGAGCGCCGACGCGGCGGGCGGCGTGCTGTCCTTCCTACTGGTGACGACGCTCTTCATCCTTCTGGCCGATCTCACCCCCAAGCGCATCGCCATGATGATGCCGGAACGGGCGGCCCTGTTCGTCGGCGGTTTTCTCGAAATCCAGGTTCGCGTGCTCAGGCCACTAGTCTGGGTGTTCAGCACCCTGTCCGATTGGCTGATCGCGCTGCTCCGCCTCAAGCCCGATCGCAATGACGAGGTGACCAGCGAGGATTTCCGCATGATCCTGGCCGGCGGCGAAGCGTCCGGCGCGCTGATGAAGAACGAGCACCAGCTGATCAAGAATGTGCTGTCGCTCGAACTGCGCAGCGTGACCTCCGTCATGACGCTGCGCGACGACATAACCTATCTCGACATCAGCGATCCCCCCGAGGTCCAGCGCGAGAAGGTCCAGCAGTTTCCCTTTTCACGCTATCCCCTATGCGACGGCGGTCTGGACAATGTCATTGGTTGCGTGCGCGCCGAGGATGCTCTTGCCGCAGCCTTCGAGCAGTCGCAATCGGTTGATATGCGCAAGACACGCCGCGACGTGCTTTCGGTTCCGGACTCCCTGAACGTCTGGGAAGTGATGGCTGAATTCCAGGCACAGAATACCGGCTTCGCCCTCGTGGTCAGCGAATACGCCTATGTCGTGGGCATCGTCACCTTCAAGGATCTGATGGCAGCTCTGGTGCAGGGGCTGGTCAATCCCTTCGAGGAACAGCCCATCCTGCGCCGGGACGACAACAGCTACCTGATCGATGGCATGACGCCCCTTGTGCAAGTTGCCCAGGCCCTCGGACTCAAGCCTCTGCACGATGGCGGTCACTACGAAACCATCGGCGGCTTCATGGTCCATCACCTGCGCCGCGCCGCCCGCAAGGGCGACCGCGTCGATGCCGGCGGCTATACGTTCGAAGTTGTCGATGCCGATCGCATGCGCCTCAACCAGTTGCTCGTGACCCGCCAGGCGGCCAAGTCGACGCCGACCAAGCCGGGCAAGTAGCTGCCGTTAGCCCTCGACCAGTCTGGCCAGTTGGGCCGCGACCGTGCCCCAGCCGTCGTAAAATCCCATATCGCGGTGCATGGTCTGGTCGGCATTGTCCTTGTGCATCACCACGGCGCGATACTCGGTGCCCAGGTCGTGGTCGTCCAGCGTGATGATGGCGGTCATCATCGGCTGCTCGGCCGGACGCCAGCCGCCCACCAGCGCATTGGTGAAGACGATGCGATGTCCGGTCTCGATGGCGAGATAGCAGGCTGCCAGATGCGGCCCGAAAGCGCCGCCATTCTCGCTCATCTGCGTGGTCAATGCGCCGCCGGGGCGCAGATCCATTTCGGCCACCCGGCACAGGGCAGGGGCCGGTATCCACCATTTCTCGAAGCGTTCCGGCGTCGTCCATGCTTCCCACACGGCCATGCGCGGCGCCTTGATGATGCGGCTGATTTCGAGGTCGCGTAGGGGGTCGAGGGTCATTTCGTCTGCTCCATGTCCTGCATTACGAAGCGCTCCAGCCGGTCGGTCCGTGCCTCCCAGATGGCGCGTTGCTCATCGAGCCAGTGATCCACCGCCGCCAGTTGGGATCGATCCACCTCGCACATGCGCACCCGCCCGCTCTTGCTGGTGCGGATCAGCCCGCTCTGTTCGAGCGTCCGGATATGCTTCATGAACGAGGGCAGGGCCATGTCGAACGGCGCGGCCAGATCGCCCACGCTCGCAGGGCCCTCTCCCAGCCGCCCGACAACGGCGCGTCGGGTTGGATCGGCCAAGGCCTGAAAAATGCCATTGAGCTGGCTAGAATACTGTTCCATGCGGCTAAGTATCATGCGATGAAACTTAGCGAAATGGCTAACTAAAGGAATGCCCATGCGTCATTTGGCTTTCGTTTTCGCCCTTGTCCTTCTGCTTGCCGCTCCCGCCCAGGCCCGGACCATCTGCACCATCGTCGCCGATGCCGAAACTGGAAGCGTCCTGCATGAGACAGGCGATTGCGACAGCCGGGTCACACCCGCCTCCACCTTCAAGATTCCGCTGGCGCTGATCGGCTTCCAGCGTGGCGTGCTGACCGACGGCCAGTCCCCCGTTTGGCCCTTCAAGCAGGGCTATCCCGACTGGGGTGGGGCGCCCTGGCGCCAGGATGTGGGCCCCGCACAGTGGATGAAACACTCCGTGCTCTGGTACTCGCAGCAGCTAACGGCGCGCATGGGCAAGGATCACTTTGCCGACGCGGTGGCGGCATTGGATTATGGCAACGGCGATGTCAGCGGCGATCCGGGACAGGACAATGCGCTTGAGCGTAGCTGGATCAGTTCGTCGCTCAGGATTTCTCCGCGCGAGCAGATCGAGTTCCTGAACCGTATGCTCGCCGGTGACCTGCCGCTATCGACCTCCGCCATCGCGAAGACGGTGCAGATCGTCGACAGCCAGAGCTTCGACAGCGGCTGGACCATCTGGGGCAAGACCGGTTCGGCCTATCCGCGCCGCGCCGATGGCAGTTTCGATCGTGCCCATGGCTGGGGCTGGTTCGTCGGCTGGGCGCAGCGGGGCGGCACGACCTTGGTATTTGCCCGTCTCACCCAGGATGATGGTGGCGAAAGCGGCTCGGCGGGCCTGCGCACCCGCTCGGGCCTGCTGCGCGACTGGTCCTCGCTGCTGCCCCAGCTGGCGACTGCGCCTCAGTAGAAGTTGTAGCTCTTGGCCAGGGCGTTGGAGACCGCATCGTTGCGCTCCACGAATTCGGTGAGGAAGTCGTGCAGGCCATGGGCGAATATCGTTTCCATGTCCGTGTCCTCGACCATGGCGCACAGCTGTCGCGCCGCTTCCTGGCACTCCTGCTGGCGGCCATAGAACGCCCCCAGCGTCTCGATATTCTGCGCGATGAAGCGGGCGCAATAGATCAGCGAACGCGGCATTTCGGGTCGCAGGATCAGGAAGTCGGCGATGTTATGGGCCTTGTAGCGGTCGTGATAGACATGCCGATAGCTGCGATGGGCGGATGCCGCGCGCAGGATCAGTGTCCACTGCTGGATATCGAGGTCGCCGCCCACCATCTTGGCCCGCGGCAGCAGCACGTAATATTTCATGTCGAGAATGCGCGCGGTATTGTCCGCCCGTTCGATGAAATTGCCCGCCTGCAGCAGGGCGAAGCCGTCGTCGCGCAATATCGTGCCCAGCAGGGCGCCGCGGAACTGGTGGCTGATATGCTTGACCCATTCGAGCAGGCCCAGCAGCTTTGCACTCTTGGCGTCGCGCGGCTTGAGCTGGGAAAATTCCAGCCAGGCCGCATTGATGGTCTCCCACATATCGGTGGTGATCGCCGTGCGCACCGAGCGCGCATTGGTTCGTGCCATGCGCAGGCACGAATAGACCGAGCTGGGATTTTCCGGGTCCAGCATCATGAAATGGGCGACGGTGTCGACATCGGCCGGCCGGTCTTTCCGGGCGAAGTCCTCGTCGATCTCGGCCGCCTGCATCATCGAGATCAGATGCTCCGAGGCACCGCCTTCGCGCCGGCTGGTCAGGCTCATGCGATAGCCGACCTCGAGCAGCCTTGCCATGTTCTCGGCTCGCTCGACATAGCGGGAAAGCCAGTAAAGGTTCTGTGCCGTACGCCCGAGCATGCTCAATCTTCCAGCACCCAAGTATCCTTGGTGCCGCCCCCCTGCGACGAGTTCACCACCAGCGAGCCCTTCTGGAGCGCCACCCGCGTCAGCCCGCCCGGCGTGATCCGCACTTCGTCGCCCACCAGCACATAGGGCCGCAGGTCCACATGGCGTGGCGCGAGGCCGGCTTTGACATAGGTGGGACAGGTGGAGAGCGCGAGCGTCGGCTGCACAATGTAATTGTCCGGCCGCGCTTCGATCTTCTTGCGAAACTCGGCATGCATGGCCTTGCTCGAGGTCGGCCCCACCATCATGCCGTACCCGCCCGAGCCATGTACCTCCTTGACCACCAGGTCCGCGATATTGGCCAGCACCCAGTTGCGCTGCTCGGCATCGGTGCAGTTATAGGTCGGCACGTTCGGCAGCAGCGCCTTCTCGCCGAGATAGAACTCGATGATCTCCGGCACATAGGCATAGACCGCCTTGTCGTCGGCAATGCCGGTCCCCGGTGCATTGGCCAGCGTGACATTGCCCGCCCGATAGGCATCGAACAGCCCCGGCACCCCCAGCATGGAATCGGGCCGGAATGTCAGCGGATCGAGATAGTCGTCATCGATCCGGCGATAGATCACGTCGACCCGCTCCGGCCCGGTCGTCGTGCGCATATAGACCTTGCCCTCCTCGACGAAGAGGTCGGGTCCCTCGCACAGCGTCGCCCCCATCTGGTCGGCCAGGAACGAATGCTCGAAATAGGCCGAATTATAGATGCCCGGCGTCAGCACCACGATATTGGGCGATGAACTTGCACCCCCCGGCGCCACGCTTTCGAGCGTCCTGCGCAGGTTTTCCGGATAGGTCTCGACCGGGGCCACCTTCTGGCGCTGGAACAGGTCCGGCGCCAGGATCATCATCGCCTCGCGGTCCTCCAGCATGTAGCTGACCCCCGAGGGCGTGCGGAGGTTGTCTTCCAGCACATAGAATTCGTCCGGCCCCACCCGCACGATGTCGACCCCGATGATATGGGCATAGACATCCTTGGCCGGGTCCAGCCCCATCATCTGCGGGCAGAAGGCCGAGTTCTGTAGGATCAGCCGTTCCGGTATTCGCCCGGCCCTGATGATGTCCTGCCGGTGATAGACATCATGGAGAAACGCATTGAGCGCCCTGACGCGCTGCTCGATCCCCTTGGAGAGCCTGCGCCATTCCTGCGCGGCGATGATGCGGGGAATGACGTCGAAGGGAATGACCTTCTCGGTGCCTTCCTCCGAGCCATAGACGGCAAAGGTGATGCCCAGCTTGCGAAAGATCGCCTCGGCATCGGACTGCATCAGCGTCAGCGCCTTGGCCGGCTGTTCCTCCAGCCACTGGGCCAGGATGCGATAGGGTTCGCGGACGCTGCCGTCCGGATTATGCATTTCGTCAAACGGCGTTGCTTCGCCCATTATGCTCCGCAGTGATGATACGGCTTTCCCATCGCCTTCACATTGCTACACTTTTCGCGGGCGCCGTCCACACCGATCTGCACAAGGCACCCGACGTAAGGCTTGCGATGTGCCCGCCTGGCTCTATTGTGCCAGCCACAAAAGACGTGAAAGCCCGCCCATGACCATCGAGATTCTCCAGACCGGCAAGCTGCTCGCCAGCTGCGAAGCGGCCCTCGCAGAGCGCTATACCGTCCACAAGCTGCACGAGCAGGCCGACCCCAAGGCCTGGCTCGCCGCGAACGGCAGCCGCATCCGCGCCCATGCCGGCTCGGGCGTGCAGGCGGACCTGATGGATGCGCTGCCCAATCTCGAGATCATCGCCAGCTTCGGCGTCGGCTACGACAATATCGACACCAGGGCGGCCAAGGCGCGCAATATCCGCGTTACCAACACGCCCAACGTGCTCAACGACGCCGTGGCCGAGCTCACCATCGGCCTGATGATCGCGCTGGCCCGCCGCATCCCGCAAGCCGATCAATATGTCCGTCAGGGTAAATGGCTCTCCGGCTCCATGCCGCTCCTGTCCGAACTCACCGGCAAGACCGTGGGCATTCTCGGCCTCGGCCGCATCGGCAAGGAAATCGCCTCTCGGGCCCAGGCCATGAAGATGCGCGTGGTCTATCACGGTCGCCACCGCCAGCCCGCCGAGCCCCATATTTTCTACGACAACCTCACCGACATGGCCCGCGACAGCGATTGGCTGGTCATCATCGCCCCCGGCGGCAAGGGCACCGAACGCATCGTTTCCCGCGAAGTGCTCGAGGCACTGGGCCCCAAAGGCATGCTGGTCAATGTCGCCCGCGGCACACTGGTGGATGAGCCTGCCATGCTCGAACTGCTGCAGAATGGCGGCCTCGGCGGCGCCGCGCTCGACGTCTTCGAGGACGAGCCCAGGGTCCCGGAAGCTTTCTTCGCCCTCGACAATGTCGTGCTCTCGCCCCACCAAGGCAGCGCCACCCACCAGACCCGCGACGCCATGGGCGCGCTGCTCGTCGCCAATCTCGAAGCCCATTTCGCCGGCGATCCGCTGATCAGCGCGGTGGTCTAGTCACTCCAGGTTGTCCTGCGCCATCGTACCGGCGGCGTGGACACAGAAGATCACCAGCCGCTCGTCGCCGATATTGGTGAACTTGTGCGGCACGCCGGCGGGCACGATGGCAATGTCGTTGGGTCCCACGTCGAACTCGTCCTTGCCGGCCACGATCCGCGCCCGGCCCGATTTGACGATCCACGTCTCCGGATAGGGATGCACATGCAGCACCGGCCCCTGGCCCGGCTCGTTGTCGACCGAGAAGAACGAGATATCCGTGCCGTACTCGGCTCCCTCGAACCGGACTGTCCGGCTCTTGCTCGGTGGCCGATCCGCCGCCCGCAATAGATGCACCATGCTGTCCTCCTGTTGCCTGTTGCCCACACGACGAGCTTAGTCGACCAATTTCGACACGGCGCATGGCTTTCCTGCACCGGTGCGGATTCCTTTTCGCGCCGCTACCCGGTAGCGTGGCGGGCACAGGAATGGAGACTGGCATGACCGAATGGTGGCGCGGCGGAGTGATCTATCAGGTCTATCCGCGCTCGTTTCAGGACAGCAATGGCGACGGCATCGGCGATCTGCCGGGCATCATCCGCCGGCTCGATCACATCGAGAGCCTCGGCGTCGATTGCATCTGGCTCTCCCCGATAACCCAGTCGCCCCAGGCCGACATGGGCTATGACGTCTCCGACTATCGCGAGGTCGACCGTCTCTTCGGTTCGCTGCATGATTTCGACAGCCTGGTCCAGCAGGCCCATGCCCGCGGCCTCAAGGTCATCATGGACCAGGTGGTGAGCCACACCTCGGACCTGCATCCCTGGTTCGAGGAATCCCGGCTCAACCGCACCAATGCCAAGGCCGACTGGTATGTCTGGGCCGATCCGCTGCCCGATGGCTCTCCGCCCAATAACTGGCCCGCCGTCTTCGGCGGCCGCGCCTGGGAGTGGAACCCCACGCGCGGGCAGTATTACCTGCACAATTTCCTCGCCAGCCAGCCCGACCTGAATTTTCACAATCCCGCCGTGCAACAGGCCGTGCTCGATGTGATGCGCTTCTGGCTCGAGCGTGGCGTGGACGGCTTCAGGCTCGACACGGTCAATTACTATTTCCATGACGCTAGGCTGCGCTCCAATCCGCCCAACAAGGTCCGCAACGAGCATCTGCCCTATGCCGTGAACCCCTATGACATGCAGGAGCACAAGTTCTCCAAGAGCCAGCCGGAAAACCTCGCCTTTCTCAAGCGTGTCCGCGCGCTGCTCGATGAATTTCCCGGCGCCACCTCGGTGGGCGAGGTCGGCGACAGCCATAAATCCGTGCAACTCATGGCCGAATACACCTCCGGCGGCGATACGCTGCACATGTGCTATGGCTTTGACTTCCTGGGGCCCGAATTCACCGCCGACCATTTTCGCAGCCGCGTGGAGCAGTTCTTCCGGATCGGTCCCGATGGCTGGCCTTGCTGGAGCTTTTCCAACCACGACGTGCCGCGCCATATGACGCGCTGGGCGCCATTCAGTCAGTCACCCGCCGAGTTGGCGCGCCAGACGGCCGCGCTGGTGCTGTCGCTCAAGGGCTCGGTCTGCCTTTATCAGGGCGAGGAACTGGGCCTGCCCGAAACCGATTTGCTGTTCGAGGAACTGACCGATCCGCGCGGCATTCGCTTCTGGCCCGAGGACAAGGGTCGCGACGGCTGCCGCACACCCATGCCGTGGGACGAGGGCCAGGCGCCCAATGGCTTTACCACCGGCACGCCCTGGCTTCCGGTAAAGCCGCCCCAGTCCTCGCTCAACGTCGCCAGCCAGAACGGTGATCCAGGCTCGACCCTGGCCTTCTACCGCACCATTCTGGCCTGGCGCAAAAGCCACCCGCTGCTGCGCACCGGCGACATTGTCTTTCACAAAACCGCCGAACCGGTACTCGCCTTCCACCGCACTGCTGGGGAAGATGCCATGCTCTGCGTCTTCAATCTTTCGGCCGAAACCTGCCAGGTTGAGCTTGCGGGCCTGCCCGAAGGGGCTGCGCTGGAAGTGGTTTCGCAGAACGCCACGCTGGCCGACGCCCGGCTTGAGCTGGGCGCCAATGGCTATGCCTTCCTGGCATTGCCCCCGGGCAAGCCGCCCAGGGTCAGTTTCAAAGGCTAGGCAAGGTCGCGGCGATTATTCTACGCGACGGAAATTCGTCGGCTCGTAGAATTCCATCACTTCGCGGCCGTCGGCCTGCCGCACGAAGGCGCGGATGCAGCCGCCCCAGATTTCGGCGCTGATGACATCGACGCCTTTGCCGCGCAGCATGTTGTAATTGTAGTCGTTGATGTCTTCCTCGCTATAGAGTTCGCGCGAGAGGCCGAAACTGCCGCTGCAGATCGGGGCGGCGAGCGACGGGGTGGCCACCAGGACCGCGAGGACCGCGCCGAGGGCAATGGACTTTTTCATGCAATGTCTCCTTGTGTGATTCTATCCTTGGCGCCCAATTGCGGCAGCCTCGCGCCGGCGGATCAGTACGACAACAGTGGGTATCGCAAAGCTCAACAGCAAGAGCCGGATCACGTGATGGGCGGCAATAAACGCCGTGTCATAGCCCAACGCAATGCCCAGGGCACCCATTCCCTCCAGGGCTCCCGGCGCCAGCCCTAGCCAGATCTGGCCGAACGGCATGTCCACCAGCAGGCTCACCCCATAGGCAATCACTGTCACGATCGCCACGGTCATCGCCGTCGCGATCAGCCCGCCCTTTGCCGCCGCGATGAATTCGGCGCGCGTGATCCCGGCAAAGCGCGAGCCGATCAGCGCCCCGGTCAGGCTGAAGGTCACCACCATCAGCGGCGCCGGCATGGCCTCGACATAAAGGCCCGCCAGCTTGGCCGCAGTGGCCGCCGCCATGGCACCCAGCACGAAGCCCGCCGGAATCTTGAGCCAGACAAAGATCAGCCCGCCAACGACACAACCGGCCGCCAGCGCCAGCAATTGCCAGATGCTCAGGAACTCGCTCGCCACCGGCGGAGCGAAATGGTCGATCGGCAGAAACATCGCCCCGATCGGCACGCAGATGGTCAGCATCAGGATGCGGATCACCTGGATGATCACGATCTGCCGTGCGTCGCCAACACCGGCAGCTGCAATGCCCAGCACAAAGGACAGATGTCCCGGAAACGAGCTGAGATAGGCCGTGCCCGGATCGAGCTTGAATACCCGCACCAGCATCCAGCCGGTCAGCGCGATGATCAGCACCAGTTCCAGCGCCAGCGCGGCGAGGCTTATCGGCCAGCTGGCGATCAGTTGCAGGCTGTCGGGCGCGACGCTGGCTCCCATCGACATGCCGATCAGCACGAAGACCACATCCCGCAGCCGGTCGGGCATGCTCACCGGCATGCCGGCCATCGCCGCCGCCGTCACGCCGACCGCGCCACCCATCAGCCAGCCCGCCGGCAGCCCCAGCAAGGTGGCAACCGCTCCACCAAGAGCAGAAACAGCGAGTGTGAGCAGGACGGGCGAGACTTTGGAAAAGGACAAGGTGGTCTTCTAATCGGGAATGGAGCCACCCCGCTGCATGCGGGAGGGTAGGGGTGATTCACAAGCGTCGGAAGTCACCGCACCGGCAATGCCTTCTCGGCCAGCCGAACCCAATAGCTCACCCCGACCGGGATCGCCTCGTCATTGAAATCATAGCTGTCCGTATGCAGCTCGGAACTGTCGCCATTGCCGAGGAAGATATAGGCGCCCGGCCGCTCTTCCAGCATGAAGGAAAAGTCCTCTCCGCCCATCGATGGGGGCGCATCGGCATCGACCCGCTCGGCACCCACGACATCCTCGGCCACCTCTGCGGCAAAGTCGGTCTGCGCTGGCGCATTGACGGTCACGGGATAACCTCGCGCATAGCGCACGCTGGCTTCCGCCCCGAAGCTCCGCGCAAACTGCGGCACGAAGTCCGCCAGTCGCTGCTCGATCATGTCCTGCACGCCCAGGTCGAGCGTGCGCACCGTGCCGGTAATCTTGGCCGTCCGCGAAATCACATTGTCGGCCTCGCCGGCCTCTACCATGGTCACCGATAGCACCGCGCTCTGCAGCGGGTCGACATTGCGCGAGACGATCGATTGCAGGCCCACGATCATGTTGGCCGCCACCACGATCGGGTCGATCGTCGTCTGCGGCCGCGCCGCATGCCCGCCCTGGCCGACGATGTCGATATAGAAGCGATCCGTCGCCGCCATGATGCCGCCGGCGCGGATGCCGAAATGGCCCACCGGCATGCCGGGCCAGTTATGCATGCCGTAGAATTCGTCGATGGCAAAGCGCTCGACCAGGCCATCGGCCAACATGGCCTTGCCGCCCGCTCCGCCTTCTTCGGCAGGCTGGAAGATCAGCGCGATCCGCCCGTCGAAATTGCGCGTCTCGGCCAGGTATTTGGCTGCACCCAGCAGCATCGCGGTATGCCCGTCATGGCCGCAGGCATGCATCTTGCCCGGAATGGTCGAGGCATAGTCCTTGCCGGTCTTTTCAGTGACGGGCAGGGCATCCATGTCGGCCCTGAGGCCAATGGTCCGCCCGCTGGTATTGCTGCGTCCATTGATGATGCCGACCACGCCGCTGCGGCCGATCCCGGTCACCACCTCGTCCACGCCGAATGCGCGCAGCTTCTGCTCCACCACGCCGGCAGTCCGCGTCACGTCATACAGCAGTTCAGGATGCGCATGGAAATCGCGCCGCCATTGGGCGATCTCGTCGTGAAACTCGGCGATGCGGTTGAGCACGGGCATAGAAGGTAATCCGAAGCGGTAATCTGGGTCAGTGTCGCTGTCCCAATCCAAGGCGTCAACACTAACCCAAGCCGATGGCCTTCACCACCTTGCCGCATCCATTGCCAGGAATGTCCCGGCACCCTTTTCCAACAATCTCCGCCCACCTAGCCCAAAATTCCCCCTGCGCGGCTTGCCCGCCTCCCGCAATTTTGTCATTGAGACCCCAACTTGCCGGAGCCTCGCATGAAAATCCTGGTCGCCATCAAGCGTGTCGTCGATCACAATGTCCGTATCCGGGTCCGCCCCGACGGTTCTGGCGTCGAGACCAATGGCGTCCGCATGTCGATGAACCCCTTCTGCAAGCATGCAGTCGAGGCTGCGGTCCAGCTGTCCGAGGCCGGTCATGGCGACGAGATCGTTGTCGTCTCCATCGGGCCAAAGGCGGCTAACGACGTCATCCTGACCGCGCTGGCCATGGGCGGGCACCGCGGCATCCTGGTCGAGACCGACGCCGAGCTGGAAACCCTCGCCATCGCCAAGTTGCTGGCCAAAGTCGTCGCCGAGGAAAATCCAGACCTCGTCCTGCTCGGCAAGCAGGCCGTCGATGACGACAGCAATCATGTCGGCCAGATGCTTGCCGCGCTGACCGATCGCCCGCAGGCCACCTTCGCCTCCGAGATCAAGGTTGTGGGGGAGACCGTCGAGGTCACCCGCGAGATCGATTCCGGCCGCGAGACGCTTGCACTGCCACTCCCGGCCCTCGTCACCGCCGACCTGCGCCTCAACACGCCGCGCAACGCTGCCCTGCCCATGGTGATGAAGGCGCGCTCCAAGCCGCTGGCCGTGCGCCCGGCCACAGAGTTCGGCGTCGATCTCGCTCCCCGCCTCACCATCGAAAAGATATCCCCGCCCCCCGAACGTGTGGCAGGAATGACTGTCGGCTCTCCATCCGAGCTGGCCGGCTGGATCGCCGCCGAAGTGTCCGGCATGGAGGCGCTGTGATGAGCGTCCTGGTTCTTGCCGATCACGATCTCGGCGCGCTCTCTCCGGCGACGGCGCGCGTCATCAGTGCCGCGACCCAGTTGGGCCCGGTCGACGTCCTGGTTGTCGCCGATGATGCCGCCGCTGTGGCACAAACGGTTTCTGGGTTTGCCGGCGTTGCTAAGGTTCTGACGGCAAAGGGCAATCTGTTAGCCGATGGGCTAGAAACGCTACTGTCAACGTTAACAGTCCGCTATCAATATCTGGTGGCGAGTGCAGGCAGTGTTGGCAAGGATGTGATGCCCCGCTTGGCCGCCCGGCTCGACCTGATGCCGGTGACCGACGTGGTCGAAATTCTCGGCCCCAACAGCTTCGTCCGCCCCATCTATGCCGGCAACGCGCTGCAGACCGTCACCGACAACCAGGCGCAACACGTCCTCACCATCCGCGCCTCGGCCTTCCCCGCCGCCGCCATCGGCAATGCTGCACCCATCGAAGCCATCGAAAATCCGGTGGTTTCCGCAGCCCGCCTGATTGCTGCGCACCGCACCGAGAGCGATACGCCAGACCTCGCCACCGCCCAGATCGTCGTCGGCGGCGGCGTTGCCCTTGGTTCGGCCGAGAAGTTCCAACTCATCGAGCAGCTTGCCAGAAAGCTGGGCGCCGCCATCGGCGCCACCCGCGCCGCCGTCGATGCCGGCTACGCCCCCAACGACTGGCAGGTCGGCCAGACCGGCAAGATCATCGCCCCCGATCTCTATATCGCCATCGGGATTTCCGGGGCGCTGCAACACCTTGCGGGCATCCAGGGCGCCAAGAAGATCGTCGCCATCAACACCGACGCGGAAGCGCCGCTGGTCAAGCTGGCCGATGTGGCACTCATCGGTGATCTCTTTGAAATCATTCCACAATTGATCGACGAACTGGACAAGGCCGGCGTCCGACGCTGAGACTTTTGCCGATTGCAAAAATACCGCCGCCGCCTATAACAACCCCGCCCTCCACCGGAACGACTTCCACCATGTTCGAGACCCTCTCCAAGGCCCCCGGCGACAAGATCCTGGCGCTCATGGGCGAATACGCGGCCGACCCGCGCCCCACCAAGATCGACCTCGGTGTCGGCGTCTACAAGGACGAGCAGGGCACGACCCCGATCATGTCCTCGGTCAAGAAGGCCGAGCAGAAGATTCTTTCCGCTGGCAAGACAAAGACTTACCTCGGCATTGCGGGCAACAAGGGCTACGGCGCCGCCGTGCTCGATCTGGCTCTGGCCGATAGCGTCGAGCGCACCCGCGTCCGCATCGCCCAGGCTCCCGGCGGCACCGGTTCGCTCTGGGTGCTGATGCAACTCATCAATCGCGCCCGGCCCGGCGCCACCGTCTGGGTCTCCGATCCGACCTGGCCCAACCACAATCCAATCGCCGAAAATTCCGGGCTCCAGGTCAAGACCTACCCCTATTTCGACGCTGAAACGCGCGGCGTGAAGTTCGAGCAGATGCTGGCGGCACTGGACAAGCTGGGGCCCGACGACGTGGTGCTGCTGCATGGCTGCTGCCATAACCCCACCGGCGCAAATCTGACGCCCGATCAATGGGATAAGGTGGCCGCCAGTCTGGCACGCACCGGCGCATTGCCCTTCATCGACCTCGCCTATCTAGGCTTCGGCGACGGCCTTGAGCCCGACGCCTACGGCACCCGCAAGGTCATCGCTTCCGTCCCCGAAGCCCTAATAGCCTTTTCCGGCAGCAAGAATTTCGGCCTCTATCGCGAGCGTGTCGGCGCCGCCATTCTCATCGCCCGCGACGCCGCCCAAGCCGACACCGCCAATTCGCAGCTGCTCAACATCATCCGTGGTGCCTATAGCCAGCCGCCCGATCATGGCGCCGAAATCATCCGCACCATCCTCGAGGATGCCGAACTCCGCGCCGAATGGGAGGCCGAGCTCGACCAGATGCGCGCCCGCATGATCGGCCTGCGTGAAAAGCTCAGCGAAGCCATTCGCCAGCGTTCCAATTCCAAGGATTTCGACTTCATTGCCGCCCACCGCGGCATGTTTTCGCTGCTGGGGCTGGAAAATGCTGTCGTTGAACATCTTAAGGCCGCTAACGGCATCTATATGATCGGGGACAGCCGCATCAATGTCGCCGGCATTCCGGAAGATCGCGTCGGCGATCTGGCGGATGCTCTGCTCGCGGCCATCAAATAACACCCTTGATCTTGTCGCCCGGCTTTGTCGTGCTACATCTGGATCAACGGACCACGCCGTTACACGACTTTAGGAGGGAACCATGAAGTTCTTCGTCGACACTGCGGAAATCAAGGACATCAGGGAGCTCCACGAAGCTGGGCTGGTCGATGGCGTCACCACCAATCCATCGCTGATCGCCAAGTCGGGTCGCGACTTCAAGGAAGTCGTCAAGGAAATCTGCGCCGTCACGCCCGGCCCGGTTTCGGCCGAAGTGGCAAGCCTTGAATACGACGGCATGATCGCCGAAGGCGAAGTGCTCGCCGCGCTGGCCGAGAATGTCGTGGTCAAGCTGCCGCTCACCCTGGCCGGCCTCAAGGCCACCAAGACCTTCAAGGAACGCGGCATCAAGACCAATGTCACGCTGTGCTTCTCGGCCAATCAGGCCCTGCTCGCCGCCAAGGCAGGCGCGACCTATATCTCGCCCTTCCTCGGTCGCCTCGATGACATCAATCTCGACGGCGTCGAACTGATCGAGAACATCCGCGTCATCTATGACAACTACGCCTTTGACACGGAGATCCTGGCCGCCTCGATCCGGTCGCCCAACCACGTGACCCAGGTGGCGCTGGCCGGCGCCGATGTCGCGACCATCCCGCCCGCCGTGATCCGCAAGCTGGCCGACCACCCGCTGACCAATTCGGGCATCGAAGGCTTCCTCAAGGACTGGAAGGCCACCGGCCAGTCGATCATCTAGTTCTTGCGCTAGCGCAACGATCACCTGGAAGACCTCTCCCTAGGGTGAGGTCTTCTGTCTTTTGAGGCTTGCAATGGCCGATACCGAACTCGCCGCCGCCATCAAATCCGCACTCGCTGCCGTGGAAATTCCCGGTGGCGGCGACCTAGCGACCTATGGCGGCCTCTCCGACATTATCGTCACCCCGAGTGCGGTTGCCTTTGCCATAGCGGTGGCGCCCGGCATGGAAGCCGCCTTCGGCCCCGCCCGTGAAGAGGCCGCGGCGATCGCGCAGAAGATCGCCGGCAGCCGCAAGATCATGGTCTCGCTGACCGGCGGCAAGCCCCCGGCCAAGGCCGGCCCCAGTTTCTCCCATGGCAAACTCGTGCCGCCCGGCAAGACCCCGGTTCCCGGCATCAAGCGCGTCATCGCCGTGGGCTCGGGCAAGGGTGGGGTGGGCAAGTCCACCACCGCCGTCAACCTGGCCCTCGCCTTTGCCGCCGAAGGTCTGGCAACCGGGATTCTTGACGCCGACCTCTATGGTCCCTCCATTCCCAAGCTTCTGGGCATCGAAGGTCAGCCAGCCATCCGCGATGATGGCATCTTTTCCCCCCATGAGGCGCATGGCCTCAAGGCCATGTCCATCGGCTCGATGCTGACCAAGGATCAGGCGGTGGTCTGGCGCGGCCCCATGGCCACCTCGGCGCTGCGTCAGTTGCTGCGCGAAACCGATTGGGGGAGCCTCGACGTACTGGTGGTGGACCTGCCGCCGGGCACCGGCGACATCCACATTTCGCTGTTCCAGCAGACGGTGGTCGATGGCGTGGTCGTCGTCTCCACCCCGCAGGACCTGGCGCTGGTCGATGCCAAGAAGGCAGTCGACATGCTGCGCCGCATGGACGTGCCCATGCTCGGCCTGATCGAAAACATGAGCTATTTCATCGCCCCCGACACCGGCAATCGCTATGACATTTTCGGCCATGGCGGCGCCGAGCGGGCGGCCGGTGAACTCGACATGCCCTTCCTGGGTGCGGTGCCGCTGGTCATGTCGATCCGCGAAGCCTCCGATGCAGGTCTGCCGCCGGTCATCTCCACGCCGGGCGGCCCTGAGGCCCAGGCGTACCGGGCCATTGCCCGCCGCATCCTGGCCAGTCCTGTGCGGAGCTGACCCATCCCGTTCACTACTTCTTAACGCTTCCGTCGCACCGTCGGGCATGGCTAAGATCGGGTCCAGCAAGCAAAACCCCACGCGATACCAGGCACTCGTCCAGCAACGACAGCAGCGCCGGGCCATTGTCGAGCATGGCATGGCGCGCTCCGACAGCTTGCGCAGCTTCATGGTTGCCAACATCAACAAGAACGCGAGTGCCGCAGTGCAGACCAGCGAAATGCAGCTCCGCGCCAAGGCGCAGGCCGCAGCCAAGGCCAATGCGGCCAAGGCACTCAACAAGCTCGCCTGAGCCTCTGCAATCGATTGCATAAGATTTCGACCTGCGCTATCTGGCTAGCCTAACCACGGCGAATGCCGGCCAGAGGAGCGCGCATGTTCTCGATCGACCGCAAGGACTTCGGTCCCGATTTCACCTTTGGCGTGGCCACCGCCGCCTATCAGATCGAAGGCGGGCAGGGCGATGGTCGCGGCCCCTCGATCTGGGACAGCTTTTCCGCCACTCCCGGCAATGTCCACAATGGCGATACCGGCATCGAGGCCTGCAATCACTACGAACTCTGGCCGCAGGATCTCGATCTGATCCGCAATGGCGGGTTTGATGCCTATCGCTTCTCCTTCGCCTGGCCGCGTCTCATCCCCGAGGGAACCGGCGCCGTCAATCAGGCCGGCATCGACTTCTATGACCGCCTGCTCGATGGCATGCTGGAGCGCGGCATCAAGCCCTACGCAACGCTCTATCATTGGGACCTGCCCTCGGCTCTCCAGGACAAGGGTGGCTGGATGAACCGCGATATCGCGGGCTGGTTCGCCGACTACGCCGCCTTGGTGGCGCAGAAATTCGGGGACCGGCTTGCCGCCACCGCCACAATCAATGAGCCATGGTGTGTCGCCTTCCTCAGCCATTTCATCGGCGCACACGCACCCGGCTATCGCGACCTGCGCGCCGCCGCCAGGGCGATGCATCATGTGCTTTTTGCCCATGGCACGGCCATCGATGCACTGCGGGCCAATGGCGCCAGCAATCTCGGCATCGTGCTGAACCTCGAAAAGTCCGAAGCGGCAAGCGACAAGCCCGAAGACCTCGCGGCGATGGACATGGGCGATGCCCTGTTTAATCGCTGGTATCTGAGCGGTGTGCTCAAGGGCCAATATCCCGAGGTCGTCACCAACTGGCTCGGCGATCATCTGCCCAAGGGTTACCAGGACGACATGGCCGTGGTCTCGCGCCCGCTCGACTGGTTGGGGATCAACTATTATACCCGCGGCCTCTACAAGGCCGGCAAGCCGGGCGGCCATCCGATCGAGCAGGTCAAGGGGCCGCTTGAAAAGACCGATATCGGCTGGGAAATCTACCCCAAGGGTCTGAGCGACCTGCTCGTCCGCGTTTCGAGCGAATATACCAGCCTGCCGATCTATGTCACCGAGAACGGCATGGCCGAGGTTGAAGGCGACGACGATCCGCGCCGCGTCAAATACTATGACGATCACCTCAAGGCGGTTCTGGCAGCGCGCGAACAGGGTGCCGATGTTCGGGGCTATTTCGCCTGGTCGCTGCTCGACAACTACGAATGGGCGGAAGGCTACAACAAGCGCTTCGGCATCGTGCATGTCGACTACGAGACCCAGAAGCGTACGCCCAAGTCCAGCTATCGCGCCTTCCAGGGCATGCTGCACAACACCCGCTAGCTCCGCCTTGCCTCGGTCATGGCGGCTGGGTTAAGTGCGCACAACGCACAGGAGCCGCCATGACTGCCACCTCGTTGATGACCGAGCCGAAGTCCACCGACGAGACGACCGTGGACAGGGACTGGTGGCGTGGTGCGGTGATCTACCAGATCTATCCGCGCTCCTTTCAGGACCAGAATGGCGACGGTGTGGGTGACCTGGTCGGCATTACCAGCCGGCTCGATTATGTCGCCGACCTGGGCGTCGACGCGATCTGGCTGTCACCGGTCTTTACCAGCCCGATGAAGGACTTCGGCTACGATGTCTCCGACTATCGGGGCATCGATCCCAGCTTCGGCACGCTCGAGGATTTCGATCGCCTGGTGCAGAAGGCCCATTCACTAGGCCTCAAGGTTATCATCGACCAGGTGATTTCCCACTCGTCCGATAAACATCCGTGGTTTTCCGAGAGCCGGCAGAACCGCACCAATGCCCGCTCCGACTGGTATGTCTGGGCCGACCCAAAGCCGGATGGCACGCCGCCCAACAACTGGCTCTCGATCTTCGGCGGCTCGGCCTGGCAGTGGGACAGCCGGCGGATGCAGTATTACCTGCACAATTTCCTCGTCTCCCAGCCCGACCTGAACTTCCACAACCCGGACGTGCAGGATGCCTTGCTGGGCGACATGCGCTTCTGGCTCGAACGCGGTGTCGATGGCTTCCGGCTCGACACGGTGAATTTCTACTTCCATTCCACCGGCCTGGAATCCAACCCCGTGGTAAAGCCCGAGGACTTCAATGCCTCGACCGCGCCGGCGGTGAACCCCTACAATTTCCAGGAACACCTGTTCGACAAGTCGCGTCCGGAGAACCTCGATTTCCTCAAGCGCCTGCGCGCCTTGATGGATGAATATCCCGGCCGGGCGACCGTGGGCGAGATCGGCGACAGCCAGCACCAGCTTGAAGTCATGGCCCAGTATACCGCCGGCGACCAGCGGCTGCACATGGCCTATACCTTCGACTATCTGGGGGGCGAGTTCTCGGCCAGCCACTTCCGCAAGTCGATTGCCATGACCGAGGCGGCCGCTCCCGACGGCTGGATTTGCCTGGCCTTCTCCAACCACGACGTCGTGCGTCATGTCAGCCGCTGGGCAACCCACGGGCAGGAAGCCGCCTTCACCCGGCTCGCCGCGACGCTGCTGCTGTCGATGCGCGGCTCGGTCTGCCTCTACCAGGGCGAGGAACTTGGCCTCAAGGAGGCCGAACTGGCCTTCGAGGATTTGGTTGATCCCTACGGCATCGAGTTCTGGCCCCAGTTCAAGGGCCGCGATGGCTGCCGCACCCCCATGGTCTGGCAGGCCCATGCGGCCAATGGCGCGTTTTCCACCGCCAACCGCACCTGGCTCCCGGTTCCGGCGGAACACCTGCTGCACGCCGTCGATACCCAGGACGGCGTCGATGGCTCGGTGCTTGAATTCTATCGCGCGCTGCTGGCGTTTCGCAAAGCGCATCCGGCGCTGGTCAAGGGCAGTATCGAGCTGCTTGACGCGCCGGCGGACATCCTCGCCTTCATCCGCGACAATGGCGAGGAGCGCCTGCTCTGCGCCTTCAATATGGGCGAAGCTGCTGTCGATTACGCGCTGCCTGTCGGCCTTGTGCCGCATGATGCGGGTTGCCCGGGCGTGATCGCCGCGGTTATCGAAGGCGAAATCGACCTCGAGCCCTTTGGTGCCTATATCGGCGTCCTGTAAGCCGGAACGCTTCCGGCGCTAGGCCGGACTGGAAGCGGTGATGTCGGGCAGCCGCGCGGCCATCAGGTCGCGGGTGAGACTATGCTGCGGGCTGGCGAAGATTTGCTCGGGCGCACCTTCCTCGACGATCTTTCCGGCTTCCATCACCAGCACCCGGTCGGCCATGGCGCGGACCATGTCGAGATCGTGGCTGATGATCAGGTAGGTCAGTCCGAAATCAGCCTGCAGCCGGGCCAACAGCGCCAGGACTTCCCCACGCACCGACACATCGAGCGCCGAGACCGGCTCGTCCAGCACCAGCAGCTTTGGCCGTGTTATCAATGCCCGCGCGATGGCCAGCCGCTGCCGCTGGCCACCCGAAAACTCATGCGGATAGCGCTCCACCATTGCGCTATCGAGCCCCACGGCCTCGACCACCTGCATCAGGCGCGCACCGATCTCGTCCCGCGATAGTCCCGGCACCAGCCTGAGCGGCTCAGCCAGCGAGTCCGCTACGCTCAGCCGCGGATTGAAGCTGCCGAACGGGTCCTGGAAGACCAGCGAGATGTCGCGGCGCAGCGCCTTGGGCAGGTCCGAACCGTGATAGGCGACGCGGCCCAGCCGCACTTCGCCCGCCGTAGCGCGGTCGAGCCCGACGATGATCTTGGCCAGCGTGGTCTTGCCGCACCCGGACGGGCCGACCAGGGCCACGCATTCGCCCGCGGCGATCGACAGGTGCACGTCGTTCACCGCCCGCAACGGCTTGTCGGTCCAGAACAGCACGCCGCCCTGCCGATAGTCGCGGCTGATGCCATCGACCTCGAGCAGGCTCGAGCCGACAGGGCTGCGTGTCGCGGGCGCAATGTCGAAGCGCGACGCGGCCACCAGCTTTTGCGTATAGGGCTGCTGCGGCGCGGAAAACACCTGCTGCGCCAACCCCTGTTCAACCAGCTTTCCGTCATGCATCACGGCGACGCGGGTACACAGCGTGGCCACGGCCTTGAGGTCGTGGCTGATGAACAGCAGCGCCATGTGCCGCCGGGCACAGATATCGGCGATGAGGTCGAGCACCCTGCGCTGGGTAATGAGATCGAGCGCGGAGGTCGGCTCGTCGGCAATCAGCAGGTCGGGCTGGCTGGCCAGCGCCATCGCGATCATCACCCTCTGCCTTTGCCCGCCCGACAATTGGTGCGGAAAGCGGTCGCCATGTTTGAGCTCAAGTCCCACTTCGGTGAGCAGATGGGGCACCTCGATCTGTGCCGCGCCATGGGCCGAGTTAAGCCGCACTGCTTCCTCGATCTGGTCGCTGACCCGCATCAGCGGGTTGAGCGCGGTCATCGGCTCCTGGAACACCATGCCGATACGCTGCCCTCGCAGCCTCGCCATGTCCTTCTCGTTCGAGGGCAGGGGGCGCTCATCCAGGTTGATGCTGCCCGAAACCGCGGCCCCCTCCGGCAACAGGCCCGAGATGGCCAGCGCGGTCATGGTCTTGCCCGAGCCGCTCTCCCCGATAATGCCGAAGCGCTCGCCGCGCTCCAGCGACAGGCTTACGTCCGAGACGACGTCCTTCGTGCCGAAGCGGATGGAAAGCTGGGACAGTTCAAGCAAGGACATTGGGATCTCCCTGCCTCAGCCTGGGATCGAGCGCGTCGCGCAGGCCGTCGCCGGCAATGTTGAGTGCGATGACGATGAGCACGATGGCCACGCCCGGCACCAGTGTCAGCCACGGATGGATGAGGAAGACGCCCTGCGCATCTTTCAGCATCAGGCCCAGGCTCGTCGCCGGCGGTTGCGTCCCCAGCCCGATATAGGAAAGTCCGGCCTCGGCCAGGATCCCCAGCGACATCTGGATCGTGCCCTGCACGATCAGCAGGCTGGTGATGTTGGGCAGCAGGTGCCGATAGGCGATGCCGGCATTGCCCAGTCCCGCCAGCCGCCCCGCCGCGACGAAATCGAGCGTGGCGATGCTGAGCGCCCCCCCGCGCGCGACCCGGGCAAAGACCGGAATATTGAAGATGCCGATGGCGACGATGGCATTTACCGACCCTGGGCCCAGCAGCGTGGTGATGAGGATTGCGACGATCACCGCTGGAAAGGCAAAGACGAAGTCGGTGAGGCGCAGCACCAGCCATTCCACCGGCCCGCCCCACGCCGCAGCTGCCAGCCCCAGCGGCACGCCGACGCCCACGCCGATGACCACCGCAATGGCCGCGACCAGGAAGCTGGTCCAGGTCCCCGCCATCACCAGCGAGGCCATGTCGCGCCCGAGATTGTCCGTGCCCAGCCAATGCTCGGGCCCCGGCGGCAGATAGCGGCGGGGGATGGCGATCTGCTCGATGGGGAACGGCGTCCACACCAGCGAGATCACGCCGATGGCGAAAAAAACCAGGGTCGCCGCCAAGCCGATGGCCAGGCTGGGATGGGCGAGCAGCCGCTTCATGGCGCGCTCCTTTCCCGCAGGCGCGGATCGACCAGGGCATAGGCAATGTCGGTCAGCAGCATTGTTGCGGTGACCACGACGATCAGGATCATCGTTGCGCCACTGACGAGGATCAGGTCGCGTTCGGAGATGGCAGTAAAGATCAGCCGACCCAGGCCCGGCAGGTAGAAGACGTTCTCGACGATGATCGTGCCGGCGACCAGATAGGCAAACTGCAGGCCCAGTATCGTCAGCACCGGCAGCAGCGCATTGCGCACGCCATGCCGCCACACCGCTTCGCCCATGGTCAGCCCCTTGGCGCGCGCCGTGCGGATATAGTCCTGGCTGGTGACGTCGACCAGCGCCGTACGCATAACCCGCGCCAGGATCGACGCCTGCGGCAGCGCCAGCGCCAGGCCGGGCAGGATCAGCCCGCGCAGCGCCAGGCCGGGATTTTCGTTCCAGGGCGTAAAGCCACCGGGCGGCAGCCAGCGCAGGGCCACGGCAAAAAGCAGCGTGAGCAGCATGCCGAACCAGAAATTGGGGATGGCGATGCCGGTCTGCGCCAGCACCATGATCGCCGTATCGAGCCGTTTGCCGCGCCGCCGCGCCGCCAGGATTCCCAGCGGCAGCCCGATCAGCGACATCACCATGGCCAGAACCGAAAGCGGCAGGGTCACGCCCAGCCGGTTCCAAATCAACTCGCCTACCGGCGCCCGCTGCGTATAGGACATGCCGAAGTCGCCCTGCAGCATGCCCCAGATCCAGCTCAGGAAGCGCTCATGGGCAGGCGCGTCCAGCCCCATCTGTGCCCGCAGCCGGGCCACCGATTCCGGGGTGGCGTTGATCCCGAGGACGAACTGCGCCGGATCGCCCGGCAGCAGGTTGAGCATCCAGAAGATCACCAGCGCCGCCACCAGCAGCGTCGCGGCGAATCCGAGAAAGCGACGGAGGGCAAAGGCGATCATCGGCGCACAGAACCCTGTGCGCCGATAGAGAGCAAGCGCTGCATATGTCGGGGACTACTCAGTCCAGTGGATATCTCGCAGCACCAGCCCTTCAATGGGCGAATTCTGCCACATGCCCTCGAGCTTGGCATTCCACACCCCGGTCTGGGCCAGTTCGAACAGATAGCCGTTGACGGCATCGCGCGCGAGGATGGTTTGTGCCTCGACGGCAAGTTCCTGGCGCCTGGCTTCGTCGGTCGTGCCATTGAGGGTCTCGATCAGCGCCTGGAATTCGGGATTGTCGTAGCCGAAGTAGTAGTCGGGGTTGGCATAATTGCCAATGTCGAAGGGTTCGACATGGCTGATGATGGTGAGGTCGAAGTCCTTGTTGGCATAGACATCTTCCAGCCATTGCGCCCATTCGACATTGATCAGCTCGAGCTTGATGCCGACTTCGGCAAACTGGCTGGCAATGATCTGGCCGGCGAGCCGCGCATAGGCCAGCGGCGGCAGCTTGAGCGTGGCGCTGAACCCGTCGGGATAGCCGGCTTCGGCCAGCAGCGTTCGCGCCGCCTCGAGATCGAAGCCATAGGTGTTGGTCAGGTCGACATAATAGGGATTGTGCGGCGCGAAATGGCTGCCGATCGGCACGCCATAGCCATAGGTCGCCCCGTCGATGATGGCCTGGCGGTCAAGCGCATGGGCCATGGCCTGCCGCACCTTGAGATTGTCGAAGGGCGCCTTGCGGTTGTTGGTCGAGAGGATGGTCTCGCCTTCCGTCGTGCCCACCAGCACCTTGAACTGTGGATTGCCCTCGAACACTGCCAGCGCCTCGGCGGCAAAGTTGTTGGTGCCGTCGATATCGCCGGCCAGCAGCGCATTGGTGACGGTGGCGGTGTCGCCGATGAACACATAGCTCGCCCGGGTCAACTGCACCGGTTCTCCCCAATAGGGGGCATAGGCTTCCAGGACCACCCGGCTGCCCTTGTCCCACTGCACGAAGGCAAAGGGGCCGGTGCCGATCGGCTCATTGGCATTGTTGTCGGCGCTTTCGGGCGCCACGATCACCGCATCGCCGCGCCCCAGGTCGAACAGGAACCGCCCGATCGGGCTGGCGAGCTTCAGCTCGATCGTCAGCGGATCGATCACCGTGATGGCTTCGATTGGCTCGTAGAATTCCTTGTGCGCATTGACGCTGTCTTCGCTCAGGATGCGCTCGAAGGTGAACTTGACGTCCTCGGCATCGAAACTGGTGCCGTCATGGAAGGTGACGCCGTCGCGCAGTGTGAACGTATAGGTCAGCTCGTCGTCCGAAATGGTCCAGTCGCTGGCCAGGCCCGGCTGCACAGCGCCATTCTGGTCGATGCGGGTCAGGCCTTCGAAGACATTCTGATAGACCACGATATCGATGGCCTCGGCGGCTCCGGCGGTGGGGTCCAGCGCTGGTGGCTCCAGCGCGACGCCGATCCGCACTTCAGTCGGCTGTGCCATTGCCATGCCGGCCATCGCCGTGCTCAGCGCCAGTGCAACCCCGAAAGCCTTCACCGTCTTGTCCATAGACTAGCTCCACATTTCGGCGGCACGCAGCCGCCTTTGGTTCTGCCACGATTGTCGTCGAACCATGCCGGCGCATGAGGCTCCGGCTCCCATGGCGCGATGATATAGGGGATCGCCACTAACATGGCAGCATGTGCATTTGTTATACTTTCCTACGATCACCGATGCGCGTAGCAAGAATGACCGGAATGAGCCCGGCCATCACGATGAACAGTGCAGGCAAGGCCGCTTGGGTAAAAAGTCCGACATTGGCGCGCATGTAAACCAGCGTCGCCAGCGTATCGATACCCAATGGTCTCAGCAGCAGCGTGGCCGGTAATTCCTTGACGATTTCCACGAATACCAGGGTAGCCGCGCTCAATATTGCCGGCATCAATGTCGGCAGGTCGACCCGGAACAGCAGGCCAATGCCCCGCTCGCCCAAGACGCGGCCGGCATCCAGCATGGATTCGCCGCGCTTCTTCATCGCGGCATCGATGGTGGAATGGCTGACTGCGAGGAACCGTATGGCATAGACATAGAGCAGCGCCGCCAGCGAGCCGGAGAGGATCAGCCCCGGTCGCCAGTCCCAGAGCGCCATCGTCAGCCGGTTGAACCAGAGGTCGAATTGGCCCAGCGGCTGCAATAGGCCCAGCGCTAGCACCGTGCCGGGAATGGCGTAGCCAAGCGTGGCCAGCCGGATCGCACCCCTGCCGGCATTGTTCGCCCGCTGCGCCTGCTTGGCAGCAAACAGGCCCGCCGCCACGGTTATTAGCGCTCCAAGACCCGCCAGCAGCACGGTCGGCAACAGGGCCGCCATGGTCATGGCGATGGTTCCGGGCAGCACGATCCTGAATGCGAGGTAGGTGAGCTGCCCCACCGGAATGCCGAAGCCGGCGACCAGCAGGATCAGGCAAAAGCCGAAGGCAGCCCAGCGCCGCGCGCCGGCCAGAGGCTCGCGCGCCGGCGGCACCCGGCTGTCGCGATGCGCCAGGTAGACCCGTTCGCGCCGCGCCCGTTGCTCGGCGGCGATCAAAAGGCCGATGACCAGCACCACGGTCACCGCCAGTTGCGCCGCGCCGCCGAAGTCGGAACGGTTTATCCAGGTGGAATAGATGATCGCCGTGATCGAATTGACGCCGAAATACTGCACCGCGCCCAGGTCGTTGACCACTTCCATCATCGCCAGGGTTATCCCGACAACCAGGGCCGGCCGCGACAGCGGCAGCGTTACGGCGAAGAAGGCGCGCAGACCGCCGGCGCCAAGTGTCCGCGCCGCGATGTTGAGGCTGGCCGACTGCATGAGAAAGAAGGCACGGCAGGCGACATAGACGTAAGGGTAGAGCACGCTGGACAGCACCAGCACCGCGCCCCAGTCGCTGCGGATATCGGGAAACCAGTAGTCCTGTAGCGTGCGCGCGCCATTGATGCTGCGCAGGGCAGTCTGGATCGGCCCCGGAAAGCCGAGAAATTCCACATAGCTATAGGCGGCGAGATAGGTCGGCACGGCCAATGGCAACACCAGCGCCCAGTCGAACAGCCGCCGCAGCGGGAATTCATAATGGGTGACCAGCCAGGCCGCGACCAGCCCGACGCAGCCGGTAAGGAGACCCACCGAAGCCATAAGCAGCCCGGTTTCGCGCAGGGCCGTGGGCAGCATTGCGGGGGCCAGGCCATTGCTGCCACCGATCGAAATCACCGCAGCCCAGCCCAGCCAGATGATGGGTAGTCCCATCAGCGTCGCCAGCAAGAACGCGAGGACCGGCGGAGCAGATGCTCCGCCGGTCTTGCTCGATCCAGTTGCGTGCTGAACCGTCACGCAACCACCATCATGTCGGTTGCAGGGTGCAATACTAGTTCTGCGCGCCTTCGTTGAACCGGAGTTCGTCGACCAGCGCGGCTGCCTCGGCCCGATGCGCGGCAACTTCGACCAGCGGGGTATCGACGGCCTTGAGCTCGCCCCAGCTTAGGGTTAGCTCGGCTGGCGATACTGATGGCACGACCGGGAACTCGTAATTGGTATCGGCATAGATCTGCTGGGCTTCGTCGGACAGCAGGAAGGCGATCAGCGCGTTGGCATTTTCCGCATTGGGCGCGTGCTTGGCGATAAAGCCGCCGGCCACGTTCACCTGGGTGCCTTCGCCATCGGCATCCGGATAGATGATGCGCGCTGCCCCGGCCCAGTCCTTCTGCTCGGGCTCGGCCTCGTTGTTGAGCATGGCGCCCATGTAATAGGTATTGGTGATGGAAAGGTCGCAGGTGCCCGCCAGGATGTTCTTGACGCCTTCGCGGTCGCCGCCGGTCGGCGGATAGGCCAGGTTGTCACGCACGGCCGTCAGCCAGGTGCGGGTTGCGTCCAGCCCATGCGCGGCGATCCGCTGGGCGATCAGGCCGATATTGTAGGGATGGTCGCCCGGCCTCGTGCAGACGCGGCCCTTCCATTCGGGACCGGCAATGTCTTCATAGGTCAGGGCGGTGTCGTCGACGCGGTCCTTGGAGACGTAGAAGACGCGGGCCCGAAGCGACAGCGCGGTCCAGTTGTCATCGTCATCACGGAAGGCCTCCGGCACGCGCTCTTCGAGAACCGGCGTGGTGATCGGCTGGGTCAGGCCCTGCTCTTCGGCGCCCACCAGGTTGCCGATGTCGACCGTCAGCACCACGTCGGCGGGCGACAGTTCGCCTTCGGCGGCCACGCGTTCCAGCAGGCCGTCGCCGGCATAGAGCACATTGGCATTGATGCCGGTTTCTTCGCTGAACTTGTCCAGCAGCGGCTGCAGCAGGCTCTGCTCGCGGTAGGAGTAGATATTGACTTCCCCGCTCTGGGCGAAGGCTGGGGCAGCAAGGCCGGTCAGGGCAACCGAACCCAGAAGGGCCAAGGCGATGCGCGTGGTATTGGTCATGCGTGTTCTCCCGATGTCAGGCGGGGTCAAGGTCCCGCTGCAATGGGCGCCTTGTTATCAATACTTGCCTTCAAGTCAATAATGATAAGCAATATCAATCACTTGAAGTCTAGAACGATTCAAAGAAATATCGACATAAACGAGCGAAATCAGCCCATTAGCTGATTGTGTCAATCCACTTTTATTTGCAGGGTTCTATCGTTTTCCGATCGCGGCGACTATTCGGCGACGCTGGGGGTCTCATTTGCGTCCACAAGATCGGGCGGAATGATCAAGGTGAACAGCATGCCCTGCTCGCCCGCCGGATCGACGGATAGCGAAAAGGCATTCACCGCCAGCAATGACCGGGTGAGGGCCAGCCCGATGCTGGAGCGGACCGGAACCATGGCGCGACCGTCCCGCCCGGGGCCGTCGCGGAACACGACGAACCGTTCCGCCATGTCCACGGCATTGTTGGAACTGTCGCGCACATGGATGGCGATGCCGCCATCGTCCTCCCGCTGCGCCGAGATCACGACGCCACCGCCCGTTGGGGTCTGATCGATGGCGCTGGCGAGCAGGTTCAGCACGGCCTGCGACAGCGAGGCCCGGTCGGCCGTGACCCGCGGCAGGGTTTCCGAAATCGCATTGCGCACGATGACGCGAGCGCCGCTGGCCTGGGCGCGGATGCGCACTACGCAGCTTTCCAGCAATTCCGTCAGGTCCACCCTGGCGCGCTGCGGCAGGTAGCGACCGTCGCGCAGGCGGGCGTAGTCTTCCAGTTCATCCACCAGCGCGGCGATTTCCTGCCCTGCGGTGGTGATGTCCTGGGCATAGCTCTCATAGCGCTCGTTCTGCAGCGCCCCGAAGGCCTCCGAGCGGATCAGGTCGGCAAAGCCGATAATGGTGTTGAGCGGGCGACGTACCCCCCGGCTGATCCGTGCCAACAGCGCCGGATCGGCATCGGCCGGCGCGGCTAACCGTGCCGGCGCCGTATCGCGGCCGCGCACGAGCCCGAAATAGCCGGTGATGACACCCGCCTGCCCCTGGGCGAAGAGCGTGATCTCTGCCTTGCCCGAGAGCGCGCGGACCGCAAGGCTCGGGCGCTCCGTCTCGGCAAAGCGGGCGGGCCGATCGAGAAAGGCGCGCAGCGCGGCGACATCGCTGCCCGCCACCAGCGTCGAGAGCGCCACGCCCTCGAGCGCCCCCTCGACATCGAGCAGGCTGGCGCTGCGCGGCGTGATGGCACTGATCACCCCGGTGCGCGTCGCCTGGAAGAAGCCGTCACCCCGCATGTCGGCAAAGGCCTGGGCGAACGCCATGACGGCCGCCTCGTGGCCAGTGCGCACCTCGGTCGTGCTGGCCGAGAGCATGAGCGCCGGGCGGCCCTGCCAGGAGATCGACTGCAGCCGGGCCGTTACCGGCACCATCGTGCCGTCACGCTGGACCAGGTGGTTGACCGGTCCGGCCTCCTCGCCTTCCGGGCCGACGGCGGGGAAGACTGACGACAGGCCCGCGGCCCGCAGGTTCTCCACCGAGTCATAGCCCACCATTTCGGTAATGGCGCGATTGGCGAACAGGATCTGCTGGTCGCGGAAGACCAGGATACCGAGTGGCAAGCGGTTGAGGACCAGCGTTTCCCCGCCCAGATTGATCAGCGCGCCGCCGCGGGGCGGTTCGGTCGTCGGTTGGGGCGGGCGCGACTGGCTCGTCTCGCCGACGCGGTCGCTGAGAATGCGGGCCAGCTCGTCGAAATTGTACCGCGAGACGCGCTCCACCGATTCGGTATCGGCGGGCCTTGGCGTCAGTTCGGCCAACGCATCGGCCATGCGCTTGACCTCTGGATCTGCGTCAGCGGGGGCAGGCGAGGGCGCGGCTTCATCCGACTCGGCATCCAGCGCCTCAAGCTCAGGCAGGTCGGTCTCCGCGTCGGTCACCTCGGCACCCGGTGCTTCCGATGTCGGCGCGTCCTCCATCGGGACCGGTGCCGCAGTCTCGAAGCTGTCGTCCGCGTCGTCCTCTGTCGCGCCGGTAGGCGGCGCGTCGTCGGCGGCGGTCAGGGGGGCGAACAGGGCATCATCGGCGGCGAGCCGGTCAACAAGCTGGCTCAAGCGGCTGACCGACGGCACGGCACTGTCCGTATCCGATACCACCGGGCCGGTCTCGTCATCGGCGGGAGTCGGGTTGGCCGCAACAGCCTCCTGCGCGCTGTCGGCTTCCGCCTCGCGCCAGTTTTGCAGTTCCTGCGCATAGGCGGTCTCGTCGGCCGTGATGATGGCCCCGACCGCGTCCTCCGCCGGCGGCGCTGCCGTATCGTCGTCCGCAACATCGCCCTGCGGCACAAGCTCATCTTGCGCTGCCGTGATCGCCGCCTCGGGTCCTTGGCCGATTTCCAGCGGTGCGGCGGGCTCGATGGTCTCGGGTTCTGTCGCTTCCGCTTCGCGGCGCGCGGCGTCCAGTATTTCGGGCGCGATCGGGTCCACGCCCACGATCAGCAGCACCGTCTGTCCATCCTGCCACTGCAGCGGCGTGGTCGCGCAGGTGGCCGAAGCGGGCTTTTGCCCGGCGGTAAACTGGATACGTGCAAGGCTTGTCCGCCCCACGGAGCCGAGCCGGATGTTGCGCGCGATCTGGCCCTTGATCGGCACGGCCGGTGCGGCCCGCTTCAGCCCATGCTTCTTGAGCTTGGCCAAAAACAGCGGCGCTGCGTCATTATGCCAGAGCAGCAACTGGCCGTCCTGCGACCAGAGCCACGCCGGTCGCGAATCCCCTGCATGCTGCTGCACGCGGCGGGCGCTTGGCGATGTAATCCAGTCGGCATCCATTACGCGACAAATGTCTCCGTCCCGCCGCGGACGCATTGTACCATTCCGGCACAATTGCTGCGGGAAGCTTAAGCTTTCTTCAATATAGACTGCGTTCGGCAGGGTCCAGTGCGGCGCCTCGCCCGGGCCTGTCCTTCCTGCGGAATGGTTAAGTCGCGGGACTGGCGCTTCTCTCGTCCGGCGTCGAAATCGGTGCTTGTCATCCTCACATTCTCGACCTATGTTCCGCCCGCTTTCGGGACGAGCCTTTGGCCCTCCCTCGTAGAGCCTTTGCCGCCTTAGCTCAGTTGGTTAGAGCGCTAGATTGTGGATCTAGAGGTCCCCCGTTCAATCCGGGGAGGCGGTACCATTCCCCATTACAGCGCCAGCCGCAGCGCCGTCAGGTCGTCGGCAATATCCTCGAACACGGCCTTCAGTTCGCCCGGATCCTGCGGGAAGTAGGCCTTGTCGCGGGTGCTGGCACAGTTGGCGAGCATCTCTTCCACGACGGCCTTGGTGCTCTGTTCCGCCTTGGATGTGGCCAGCCCGATGACATAGACCGTGATGCCTGCCGCCTTGGCATTCTCGCAGGTCTGGTTGGTGCGCTGGTTCATTGCTGTGACTAGGTCTGCATTCGAGGAGAAGCTGCCATTGTTATAGCTGCCCAACCGCTCGACATTGCCGCTGCTGGTAGAGGAGCCGACATTGTTGCGCGAATTGTATGGAAACCCGTAGGCGGAATTGTAGCAGCTGCCATTGAGGTTACGCGGCCCGCTGCAATGGCTCGACAGGTTATAGGCCGTGTTCTCGCCGTCGGTCATGACGATCATGATCTTGGAGGTCGCCTCGTCATAGGGCGCCCCTTCGGTAAATGGCTCGGTCGGCGACAGCACGCGCATGCCCCAGACGGTGCCCTCATGGATATTGGTGCCACCCTCGGCAATCATGCCGTCGATCGTGCTGATCGCGGTGCCGGGTGCCTCTGTCAGGGGCAGGATGGCGGTGCGGGTGCAGTCGGCACTAGGCCCGGATGAGAAATTGGTGCCGCCGACGCCTGCATAATACTTGCAGATGCGCTCCTGGTATTCGCGCGGGCTGAGGCCAGTGGGCACATAGCTGCCCGTGCACGAGCCGGTGCGAGTCTGGGTCTGATTGCCATTCGACCAGTTGCCATAGCTGGGATTGCGACAGCTGCAGCCCGGCGGACGGTTGCCATAGAAGCCATTGGGATAAAGGCTGCTGCTGGTGAAATTGATCGAGCCGCCGCTGGGCGTGCTGCTGATGATCGTGGGGCTGGTCCAGTTGCCCCAACGGTCCTTCGTGCGCTCCTCGGTGAATTCGCAGCGCGCGCCACTGGTGGCTGGACGGTCGCAGACCGGTGGGCTGTCGGCAATATAGCTGTTGCCGCCGACACCATCCGGCAGGTCCGCCGAAAACTGGGGCACGAACAGGCTGTTGCCGGCGACCGGCGGGGTATCGTCGGTATCGAGATAGGCGGTGGCCAGCGTGCCGCTCTTGATATGTGGGCGCGCCTCGACGCAGCCGCGCCAGCTTTCGCCAGTCGCCGCGAACAGGCCGAAGCGCGTTGGCATCGGACGGTTGGGCAGCGTGTGTTCATCATCGTCATTGTCAAAATTGTCGTTGGCCGTGATCGAGGCATTGTTCTGGTCGAGCCAGGCCGCGTCCCGGTTGCTGGCCCCGACATTGACGAACATGGTGAAGGGAACGATCCCCACCTTCACATCTTCGAGCAGGCTCGCGCCGCCGGCGGGAATGCAGGTATCGCGATTGCGCGGATCATCCACCACATCCTTGTAGAACAGGATATTGACGGCGCATTTTGCGGCGTCCTTGAGAAACTGCATGCGCTGCCGCGTGCCGCTGGCGCCCGCGCCCGTGTAGGACATGGAGCCCGAGTTATCGAGCACGAAGGCCACTTCCAGCGCCAGCTTCTTGCGCGTTGCCTCCGACTGCATCCGGGCGCTGAGCGAGTTGACGCCGACCAGACCTACGAAACTGGTGGGCATTTCGATGAAGCCGGCCAGATAGAGCGAACCATCCTCGACCGTGATCTTGATGCCGTCCACGCCCGAGGCGATCCGGGCGTCCCCGATCCGGTCGCGCACTAGGTCCTGGGCCCGCAGGCGGATTTCTTCCTCGGTTACCGTTTCGTCGAAAATTTCCGGCTGCAGCGCCAGAGCTGCCGCATCCAGCGCGATCTGGGCGCGGCTGCGTGACTGTTCCAGCGACACATAGTCCACCGCTGCGCCGCCCAGCGCCACCAGCACGATGGCCATCAGGCCGAAGACCACGGCGAAGACGCCGTCTTCATTCCGGCCGAACCGGGCGATCAGGGCAAGAAACTGAGTCATGACGCAGGCACCCATGGCTTGTCCGCTCCGCTGCGAAGCGCTGTGACCTTGGTGCAAAATCCTTATTAAAGGACCACCACCTTGCTATGAAGTTTAACCCGGCCATAGAGGTCGATCACATCGGCATTGGTCATGCGGATGCAGCCCGAGGATACATTCTGCCCGATGCTCCAGGGCTCCGTCGTGCCGTGGATGCGGTAGAGCGTGGAGCCCAGGTAGAGTGCCCGCGCGCCCATCGGATTGCCCGGCCCGCCCGCCATATGGCGTGGCAGTTCCGGTCGGCGCCTCAGCATTTCGGCCGGCGGCGTCCAGCTGGGCCACTCCGCCTTGCGGGTCACCTGATGCGTGCCGCGCCATTCAAATCCGGTCTTGGCGACCCCGATCCCATAGCGCAGCGCCCGGCCGTCCCCCAGCACGAAGTAGAGAAAATGCGCCCGCGTATCGACGACGATTGTGCCGCTGCGCTCCTGGGTCGGATAGCGCACGACCTGCCGCAGATAGATCGGGTTGACCTGCGTGTTGCCCTGCAACTGCAGGGCATGCCGCGGCCTGCCCTGTACCATTGTAATTCCCGGCGGCGGCGTGAAGCGCCAGCCCGGCTGCAGGCCCTGGCCCGATGCCGGCACCAGGTTGGCGAGGACAATCAGCAATGCCAGCAGTCCCTTGCTGGCCGTGTTCATTCCGATCATGGCAGTATTCCCAGCCTGCCGGACAACCCCGGCTTCGACCGACAGAGTGGTTCATAAGGACCAAAATGCCGTGAATCCGCATGGTTAAGCCATTGATCTGCATGATGGTTAGCGCGAGCCTAAGTCAGCGGCTCCGATCCGGATTCCCACCATGCGGCCGCTGGTCTATGCCTTTCCTCGCGTCAAGGAGCGTCAACCATGCCCACCGAGTCGGTTCCCGATGGCCTGCCGCGCTGCCCCTGGGCTGGCGACGATCCGCTCTATCGCCACTATCATGACCGCGAATGGGGCAGGCCAGTCACCAGCGACACCCGACTGTTCGAAAAGATCTGCCTCGAAGGTTTCCAGTCCGGCCTGAGCTGGATCACCATCCTGCGCAAGCGCGAGCGCTTCCGCGAGGTCTTTCATGGCTTCGACATTGCCAGGGTCGCCGCAATGACCGAGGGCGATATCGAGCGTCTGCTGCTCGATCCGGGCATCATCCGTCATCGCGGCAAGATCGCTGCCACCATCAACAATGCCAGGCGGGCTCTCGAACTGCAGCGCGAGTTCGGCTCGCTGGCGGCCTATGTCTGGCGCTTCGAGACCCGACCCGAACACCGTCCAGCCGATCTCAGTTGGGACAACCTCCGCCGTCTCGCCCAGACCGACGCCTCGGTCAGGCTCAGCAAGGACCTGCGCAAGCGCGGCTTCGCCTTCGTCGGACCAACCACCTGCTACGCCTTCATGCAGGCCATGGGGCTGGTCAACGATCATGTCGAGAGGTGCTTCTGCCGGGACGAGGTCGAAGCCGAGCGCACGGTGCTGGTGCGCCCGCTCTAGCCTGCAGTCACCTGTTGCACTTGCGCAACAACGCCAAGTATCTGCGACAAGCTGCCACATCTATTCTTGCGGATCACGAAGTCGCGAGCTAGAAGCGACATTGTCCACAACAGCCAACCCGAGGGAGGCATCTACATGACAGTAGTATTCAAATGCCACCGGCCGGGTCCCACTCTGCGACATCACGGCCGAGCCTAGCTCCGCCCTTTCGTCGCCTCGGCTCACCAGCCGTGGACCCCTTCCTGACCAGCAGACCGTGATGCGCTGAAACCGGGTCGCCTTGTGCGCTCGATTCCGCGACATCCACCAACCCAACAGAGGCCGGATCGCGTCTTGGCGCGCCCGGAAACCATCATGTCACACTCGACCCTTCGCGAGGGCAGCATCGTCCTGCGCCTCGAATTCTCAATCGCCGATGCGGTGCATCAACGTGGTCTGCTCGCCGTCGTCGGCGCGGCAATCCATGCCTGGTGGAACCGGCCCCGGCTGCCTGCCAACCTGCCCGCCTACCTGCGGGAAGATGTCGGCCTGCCCCCCCACGCAAATGCGGCCCACTGGACCGACATCCGTGTGGGCTCGGGCATCCCGGATCCGCTGCGAAGGCCGGGCATGTAGCAGCCGGGGAGGTGGGCCGCAGCCTGTCTCCCCGCCAACCCAGTTCAAAACGGAAGGTCGGCGCGCCCTTGGCGTCGCCGGAACCCCAACATGACCTTTGATACAGTCTTCCAGGAGCGCGCCGCCCTGCGGCCCGACTTCGACATCGCCACGGCCGTCTATCGACACGGCCTCGCCTCGGTCCTGCGGGCGGCCATCGTCGCCGCGTGGAACCGTCCGCGCATACCGCCCGACCTGTCGCCCCGCCTGCGGGCCGATATGGGCCTGCCACCCGCCAGGGACTCGCTGCTCTGGCCCGACATGTCCGAAACTCCAGGCGTTCCCCTGATCGTCTGGCGGCTCGGCCCATAGCGCCCAAAGGAAGCCGGGAGCAATCCCGGCTTCCGCCTTCCAGCCGTGGGCCACCCTCCACAGATGCGCGGAGGTCTGGAACAACCCGCTGGCAGGAGCCAGGCGGGCACCTTGGCGCACCTGTTGTCTCAATCCCCCCGATCCGTTAGGAACGGCGCGACACGCAGGACTATCCTAATGACCGAAAAGACCAAGCTGATCGCCCCGCGCCTGCCGCGCGGCTTCGAAGACCGCACGCCCGGCGAAATCGCCGCAGTTGGCGCCATGATCGACAAGATCAAGGCGGTCTATGAACGCTATGGCTTCGACCCGGTCGAAACCCCGCTGCTCGAATTGACCGAGACCCTCGGCAAGTTCCTGCCCGATACCGACCGGCCCAATGCCGGTGTCTTCTCCATCCAGGATGACGACGAGCAGTGGATGAGCCTGCGCTACGACCTCACCGCGCCGCTCGCCCGCTATTTCGCCGAGAATTTCGAGACCCTGCCCAAGCCCTACCGCTCCTACCGCCAGGGCTATGTCTTCCGCAACGAGAAGCCCGGCCCCGGCCGCTTCCGCCAGTTCATGCAGTTCGACGCCGATACGGTCGGGGCAGGCGGCCCCGAAGCCGATGCCGAAATGTGCATGATGATGGCCGACGTCATGGATGCACTGGGCCTGGCCGGGAAATACGTGGTCAAGGTCAACAATCGCAAGGTGCTCGACGGTGTCCTGGCGACCGCCGGCGTCACCACCGACGAGCAGAAGCTCACCGTACTCCGCGCTATCGACAAGCTCGACAAGTTCGGCCCCGAAGGCGTGCGGCTGCTGCTGGGCGCCGGCCGCAAGGACGAGAGCGGCGACTTCACCAAGGGCGCCGGCCTGACCCAGGCGCAGATCGACCCCATCATTGCCTATACCGAGAGCGGCATGCCTGCTGCCGGCATCGAGCGCGGAAGCAATGGCCATGTCGTGTCGACGATCAATGCCTTGGCCGGCCTCATCGGCGGCTCCGAGAACGGCCTCCAGGGCGTGCAGGAACTGGCCTCCATCTTCGGCCTGGTCAGCGCCGCTGGCTTTGGCGGGCGGGTCATCCTCGACCCTTCCGTGGTGCGCGGCCTCGAATACTATACCGGCCCGGTCTTTGAGATCGAGCTGACCTTCAAGGTGCAGAACGAGAAGGGCCAGGACGTGGTTTTTGGCGCCGTCGGCGGCGGTGGCCGCTATGACGGCCTCGTCTCCCGCTTCCGTCGCGAACCGGTGCCGGCCACCGGCTTTTCGATCGGGGTGTCCCGCCTCGCCAATGCGCTGAAACTCACCGGCAATCTCGATGCTGCCGAACCGGTCGGCCCGGTCGTCGTCCTGGTCATGGACAAGGAGCAGATGGCCGGCTACCAGGCGATGGTCGCCGAGCTGCGCAATGCCGGTATCCGCGCCGAGATGTTCCTCGGCAATACCAAGAATTTCGGCAAGCAGGTCGCCTATGCTGACAAGCGCAACTCGCCCATCGTCATCATCGAAGGCAGCCAGGAACGCGAGCAGGGCATCCTGCAGATCAAGGATCTGATCGCCGGCAAGCAGGCTGCTGCCGCGATCACCGACAATGCCGAATGGAAGGCCGCGCGCCCCGGCCAGTTCGAAATCAAGCGCGACGAGCTGGTGGGCGCGGTCACCAAGCTTCTGGCAGAGCAGAAATGAGCGGGACGGCCGTCCGTCGGGCCAATCTCGAGGCGCTGGTCGAAGCCCAGGGCGCGACCCGTGCCACGCCGCCCCTGTTGCTCCCGGCCGATCCCTATTTCGATCTGGCCGGCGAGGAATTCGGCCGCCGCCTATTGCTGACCACCGATTCCACCGGCGCCGAATTCTGCCTGCGTCCCGACTTCACCCTGCCTATCGTTACCGCCTATATCGCCGACGGCGTGGGCCAGCCGGCCGCCTTTTCCTATATGGGCCCGATCTTCCGTCAGCGCGAAACCGGTGCCGCCGAGTTCGACCAGGCGGGCGTCGAACTGCTGGCCCAGCGCGATGGCGACGTGGCCCTCGATCAGGTGCTGACCTTCGCGCGGGCCGCGCTCTCGATTTTCGGCGTTGCTCCCGATATTCGCCTTGGCGGCGTTGGTCTGTTTGAGGCGCTGCTGGTGCAACTCGACATGCCCGATGCCTGGCGCCCGCGCATTCGCAACCGCTTCGGGCACACCGAGGCAATGAACCGCCTGCTGAGCCGGCTCGAAGCTGCGCCCGACGCGCCCCGCGAACAGCAGCCCAGCCGCTCCGATCTCGTCGAGAACGTCACCGAGCAGATGGTCGCGGCCGGCCTGAGCCTGTCGGATAGCCGTAGGCCCGAGGAGATCGCTGATCGCTATCTCGAACAGCAGGCGCTCGATGCGGCCCACGTTCCCGCCGCAACGCTCAGGCTGCTGCGCGATTATCTCGCCATTTCCGGCCCGGTGCTGCAGGCGCTGACCCAGGTCGAGGTCTTGGCCAACCGGCACAGGCTGATGCTCGGCGCCCCGATCCGCGCCATTCGCCGTCATCTCAGCGGCCTCGGGGAAGCCCGCGTCACCTTCGATGCCAGCTTCTCGCCGCGCCTCGACTATTATACCGGCATCGTCTTCGAGATGACGGGACCGGGCGGCGAGGTGCTGGCCTCGGGCGGTCAGTATGATCGCCTGCTCGAGCGGCTGGGTGCCACCGCACCCATCGCCGCATCGGGCTGCTCGGTCTGGGTCGATCGTCTGGAAGCCGAGGTCCGCTCATGACTGCCATTACGCTCGCCGTGCCCTCCAAGGGGCGCCTGGAGGAACTCACTCGTGAGTGGTTCGCCAGCCATGGCATGACCATTACCCGTCCCGGCGGTGCGCGTTCCTATCTCGGTGCGATCGAGGGCATGCCCGACGTCACCGTGCGCTTCTTTCCGGCTTCCGAGATCGCCCGCGAACTCATTCGCGGCACCATCGATCTGGGCGTTACCGGCCTCGATCTGATCCACGAGACCAGCGAAACCGGCCCGGCCAGCGTCGCCATTGCCGGCAAGCTCGGTTTCGGCAGTGCCGATGTCGTCGTCGCCGTGCCCGATGCCTGGATCGACGTCACCCACATGCACGATCTGGCCGATGTCGCCTCCGACTTCCGCGCCCGCCACGGCCGCTGGCTGCGCATCGCCACCAAGTATATCACCATCACCCGCCAGCATTTCGCCAAGGCCGGGATTGCCGAATACCGCACGGTGGAAAGCCTCGGCGCCACCGAAGCTGCCCCCGCCTCGGGCGTTGCCGATTTCGTGGTCGACATCACCACCACCGGTTCCACCCTGGCGGCCAATGGCCTGCGCGTGCTCGAGGATGGCGTCATGCTGCAAAGCCAAGCCTGCCTCATCGTCTCCCGCACCGCCGATTGGCCGGTGGAAAAGACCGGTGAGCTCCGTGCCTTCCTCGATCATCTGGGCCTCTCGGCCGGGCTTGATCTCTAAGACTTGCCCCAACCCGATCCAGGACCAAATGCTCGATCCACTTATTCTGCTGGCCCTGGCGGGCGTTGGGCTCCTGGCCGGCTTTGTCGATGCCATTGCCGGCGGCGGCGGCATGATCGCGCTGCCTGCCCTGCTTTCGATCGGCCTGCCGCCGGTTTCGGCGCTCGCCACCAATAAGCTGCAATCGGTGTTCGGCACCGGCATGGCCGCCGTCACCTATTGGCGCCGCGGCTTCGTCTCGCTGCCACGCCTCGTGCCCGCCATCGCGCTTACCTATGCCGGGAGCCTCTTGGGCGCTCTGGCGGTCAAGCAGATCGACGTGAGCCTTCTCGATGTCGCCGTTCCGGTGGCGCTGATCGGCATCGCGCTCTACTTCCTCTTTGCCCCCAACCTCTCCGATGCCGACAAGCATGCAAGGTTGCCGTTTGCCCTTTTCGTGCCGGTCATGGGCTTCGTCATCGGCTTCTACGACGGCATTTTCGGCCCCGGCACGGGCTCGTTCCTCACCATCGGCTTCGTCATGCTGTTCGGACTGGGACTGACCCGCGCCTCGGGCCATACCAAGATCCTCAATCTCACCTCCAACCTCGCAGCCCTGACCATCTTCATTCCCGCCGGGGATGTGGTGTGGCCTGCGGCGATTGCCATGGGAATCGGCCAACTGGTCGGCGGCTATATTGGCGCCCGCACCGGCATCCGCTATGGCGCGCGCATCATCCGGCCGCTGGTCGTCGTGGTTTCGATTGCGCTGGCCTTGCGCCTGCTGTTCTTCCGCTAGGCCGGATCGAGGCCAGCGGCCTTGCGCAGCGCCGCATTGATGCGGTCCTGCCAGCCGGGGCCATCCTCCTGGAAATGCTCCAGTACCGCCCGGTCGAGCCGCAGGGTCACCATCTCCTTGCCCTCGGGCGGGGTGGTTGCCTTGGGCGGCGCTGCCGCCGGCTTGCTGGTTACGCTCTTGAAGGCAGCCTCGGCCTGGTCATAGGCACTGCCACGTCGCGGTGTCCGCATCGGGTCCTCACGTTTTGATTTTGCCAGCCTAGTGGGCAATCGGGATAGGAAAAAGGCGCAGTGTTTCCACTGCGCCTTTCCACGATGTTCGTGACTGGGAAGAGACGAACATCGAAGCTCTGATTTGGACTTCCGGGAAGTCCATGCCGCCATTCGAGCCGGATTGACCGGCTCGAACACTTTGCACTCTTGGGCGTTGGACTTCTTAGAAGTCCATACCGCCCATGCCGCCCATGCCGCCGCCGCCCGGCATTGCCGGTGCTGCTTCCTTGGGGGCTTCGACGATGAGGGCTTCGGTGGTGATCAGCAGCGAAGCAACCGAAGCTGCGTCCTGCAGGGCGGTGCGAACCACCTTCACCGGGTCGATAACGCCCAGAGCGACGAGATCGCCATATTCACCAGTTGCGGCGTTGTAGCCGAAGGTGATCGAGGAGTTCTCGAGGATCTTGCCGACAACCACGGAGCCTTCGGCACCGGCATTGTTGGCGATCGTGCGCACGGGCTCCTGCAGAGCGCGCTTGACGATGGCGATACCGGCAGCCTGGTCGGCATTGGCACCCTTGACGGTCATGGCGTTCGAAGCACGCAGCAGCGCAACGCCACCACCAGCAACGATGCCTTCTTCAACGGCAGCGCGGGTCGCGTTCAGGGCGTCGTCGACGCGGTCCTTGCGCTCCTTGACTTCGACTTCGGTCGAGCCGCCGACGCGGATGACGGCAACGCCACCGGCCAGCTTGGCCAGACGTTCCTGCAGCTTTTCCTTGTCGTAGTCCGAAGTGGTCTCTTCGATCTGCGCCTTGATCTGGCCAACGCGGCCCTGGATGTCTTCGGCCGTGCCGGCACCATCCACGATCGTGGTGTTTTCCTTGGTGATTTCGACGCGCTTGGCGGTGCCGAGCATGTCGATGGTCACGTTCTCGAGCTTGATGCCGAGATCTTCCGAGATCACCTGGCCACCGGTCAGGATGGCGATGTCTTCGAGCATGGCCTTGCGGCGGTCGCCGAAGCCCGGAGCCTTGACGGCAGCAACCTTGAGGCCGCCACGCAGACGGTTGACGACGAGGGTCGCGAGAGCCTCACCTTCGATGTCTTCGGCAATGATCAGCAGCGGACGCTGCGACTGCACGACCGATTCAAGGATCGGCAGGATGGCCTGGAGGTTCGAGAGCTTCTTCTCGTGCAGCAGGATCACCGGGTCCTCGAGGACGGCGGTCATCTTCTCGGCATTGGTCACGAAGTAGGGCGACAGGTAGCCGCGGTCGAACTGCATGCCTTCAACGACATCGAGCTCGGTCTCGGCGGTCTTGGCTTCCTCGACGGTGATGACACCTTCGTTGCCGACCTTCTGCATGGCTTCGGCAATCATGTCGCCGATGGCGGATTCGCCGTTGGCCGAAATGGTGCCGACCTGGGCAACTTCGCTCGACGACTTGATCTTGGACGAAGCGGCCTTGAGCGACGCAACGACTTCCTCGACGGCGAGGTCGATACCGCGCTTGAGGTCCATCGGGTTGAAGCCGGCGGCAACAGCCTTGACGCCTTCGACGACGATGGCCTGGCCCAGAACGGTCGCGGTGGTGGTGCCGTCACCGGCAATGTCGTTGGTCTTGGAAGCGACCGAACGCAGCAGCTGGGCGCCCAGGTTCTCGAACTTGTCTTCGAGTTCGATTTCCTTGGCAACGGTCACGCCGTCCTTGGTGATGCGCGGAGCACCGAAGGACTTTTCGATAACGACGTTACGGCCCTTGGGACCAAGGGTTACCTTGACCGCATTGGCGAGGACGTTGACGCCGCGCAGCATCTTGTCACGGGCATCGGTGGAGAACTTTACTTCTTTGGCAGCCATGTGAGGCGCTCCTTAAAGTGCGTTGGAAACAAATGGGCTTCGAAAGGGGCTTAGCCTTCGATGATGCCCATGATGTCGGATTCCTTCATGATCAGCAGGTCTTCACCGTCGACCTTGACCTCGGTGCCGCTCCACTTGCCGAACAGCACGCGATCGCCGGCCTTCACATCGGGAGCGATGTGCTTGCCATCCTCGTCGCGGGCACCGGGGCCCACGGAAACAATCACGCCCTCGGAGGGCTTTTCCTTGGCGGTATCGGGAATGATGATCCCGCCTTTGGTCTTTTCTTCGCTGTCGAGACGACGGACGACCACGCGGTCGTGCAGGGGACGGAAGCTCATGATTGCTCCTATTAGCATCAAGATGAAATGCAATTTCGCGCTATTAGCACTCACAAACGAGGAGTGCTAACAGGTGTCGGGGATATATGGCTGCCCCTCGTCGGAGTCAAGATCGGGTGAACCCGCTTTCCTCTCATGCGTTGAACCTCGACATCCCAAATCTGGTAAATGGCAGGACATCATGACGCGTCAATGTCTCGACAAGGACATCAAGATCAGGCCGGCCAAGGGCCGGGTCCATGTGCTGTTCGATGATGCCGAAATCGGCAGTTCGCTCAGAGCACTCGAACTAGACGAACCCGGGGCGCCGCTGCGCATCTATTTTCCACGCGAGGATGTGCGCGAGGACGTTCTTGAACTCTCCGAAACACGCACGACCTGCCCCTACAAGGGTGAGGCGCACTACTACACGATCAAGACCCTTACTGCCGATGGCCCGGACCAGGTCTGGTACTATCCCGATCCATGCCCGCTGGTTGAACCGATCCGAGACCATCTGGCTTTCTGGGGTGATCGGATCGAAGTTCGCTACTCCGAGGTGTAGGCGCGTCAAGGCCCCGCCTGCATGCGGCTTTAATCAGGCGCGAGTAGTTGGGCGGCCAGTGGGCCAGGAACTGTCGATCCACTTTACCCCTTCCACGCCGCGCCAAGCTGGGTCATAAGGCAGGCATGACCCAGGACAATACCCTTCAGATCAAGCTGCGCCTCAAGGGCGGCAGCGGCCCCAATGCAAACTGGCACTGGGAAATCCACGATGCCGCCGGCAAGGTGGTCAAGACCGGCTCGGCCGTTGGCCCCGAGCACAAGGCCTTCGCCACGGCACGCATTGCCAAGGAAAAGCTGGAGCAATCCGCCGGCCGCTGATCGGCTCGCTGACAAGAGGCCGTAGTGACTGCTTCAGCGCCTGTCGATGCTCCCGGCGTCACCGGGCACAGGGACGGCCCCATGCGGGGCATCGTGCTCAAGGTGCTCTCGGTCTGCTGCTTCGTGGTCATGGCCACGATGCTCAAGGCAACCGGCACCATTCCCGCGGGCGAGCTCGTCTTTTTCCGCTGCTTCTTTGCCATCCTGCCGGTGCTGGCCTGGCTGCTCTGGCGCCGGCAATTGCGCGTGGCGCTGCATACGCGCAATCCTGGTGGGCATGTCCTGCGCGCTGTTGTCGGCGTCACCTCGATGGGTCTGGGCTTCTTCGCGCTCACCCGTCTGCCGCTTCCTGAATCGACCGCCCTTGGCTATGCGGCGCCACTGATCGTGGTCATGCTGAGCGCCGTTCTGCTCAAGGAGCGGGTGCATGTCTTCCGCTGGACCGCGGTCTCCGTCGGCCTGATCGGCGTGCTGATCATATTGTGGCCCCGACTGACCCTGCTGCAGGGCGGCGATGCGCTGGGCAACAGTGAAGCCATTGGTGCCATCGCCGCGTTTGGCGGTGCCTTCGTCACGGCACTGGCCATGATGCAGGTGCGCAAGCTGACGCTCACCGAACGCACCGAAGCCATCGTCATTTATTTCTTCATCAGCGCCAGCGTCATCTCGCTGGTGACGCTCCCCTTCGGTTGGGTGCGGCCCACGCCCGAACAGGCAGCGCTGCTGATCGGTGCCGGTTTTGCCGGCGGCATCGGGCAATTGCTGCTCACCTCATGCTACCGCTATGCGGACATGTCGGTGATCGCGCCCTTCGAATATGTCTCGCTATTGCTCACCTTGGTCATCGGCCTGGTCGTCTTCGCCGACGTGCCGACGCTGAGCATGATACTGGGCGCGCTGATCATCGTCGCCTCGGGCATCGCGGTGATCCTGCGCGAGCACTATCTGGGCCTCGATCGCGCCAAGGCCCGCCAGGCCAATACGCCCTAGCGCAGATCCATTCAGCTGGCGGCGGCCATTTCACTCCAGCCCTGCCGCTTGCGGTAGATGGTGGACGGGCTGATTTCGAGCGCCGCGGCGGCCAGCGAGACATTGCCACCGAAGCTGGCGATCGCCTCCTCGATGATGCGCTGCTCCTGCTGCCACATCGGCAGGATGACCGGCCGGCGCTCCTGGCGCACCGCCGGCTCGGGCGGCGGCACCAGACCACGCGATTCGATATCGGCATTGGCCAGCATGGGCATGGTGATTTCGCCGCCATCCCCCATGACCACCAGGCGCCGCACCAGGTTCTGCAGCTGCCGCACATTGCCCGGCCATTCCGCCGAGGTGAGCAGGCTCGCCACATCGGGGGCAAAACCGGTGAAGCTCTTGTGTTCCTCCTGGGCATAGAGCGCCAGGAAATGGCGGGCCAGGACCATGATATCGGTTGGCCTCTGCCGCAGGGGTGGCAGGTGAATGGGCAGGACATGCAGCCGGTAGAACAGGTCCTCGCGGAACTTCTTCTCGCTGATCAGCTGCATCGGATTGCGGTTGGTGGCGCAGATCACGCGCACATCGACCTGGCGAACACCCGATTCGCCGACCCGGCTGAGCGTGCCGGTCTGGAGGAAGCGCAGCAGCTTGGATTGCAGCGACAGGTCCATCTCCCCGATCTCGTCGAGAAACAGCGTGCCGCCATCGGCCAGCTCGGCTGCGCCCTTGCGGTCCTCATGCGCGCCTGTGAAGGCGCCGCGGGCCACGCCGAACAGTTCGCTTTCCATCAGGTCGCGCGGAATGGCGGCGCAGTTGATCGCGACGAGGCGCTTGCCATAGCGCGGTCCCTCGGCATGCAGCGCCTCGGCGCAGACATCCTTGCCGGTGCCGCTCTCGCCGGTGATGAAGACCGGCGCCGAAGAGGAGGCGATGCGCCCGATCTGCTCGTAGACGAACTGCATTGCGCTCGAGGAGCCGATGAAGCCGGCAAAGTCGGAGCGGCCCGCCGCATGCGGTTCAATGGTGAGTGCGCGCGCCTTGCCATGGCGCTCGGCCAGCTCGCCGATCCGGCTTGCCATGGATGGGCCGCTGATGGGCTTGACCACATAGTCATGCGCGCCGGCGCGCATGGCGCCGACCGCTGCCGACACCGAAGCACCATCGGCGAGCGCCACGACCAGCGCACCATCGGCCAGCCGCACCAGCCGTCCTACCGCGTCATCGCTGCGTTCGCTGAGATCGCGCAGGCTGGGCAGGTCGGCCAGGACAATATCATAGCCGCGCTCGCGCAGCAGTTCCGCCGCCTGCCGACCACCAGCGGCAATGGTGATGCGCAGGCTGCCGCCCAGGCTCTCGGCCAGCGTATCGGCCACCAGCGGGGCGCCGGCATTGTCGCCGTCGATCAGCAATAGCCGACCATAAGGCTCGCCGTCGCTTCGGGTGTGCATCGCCATGCGGCCTGGGTCCTTGCGTTTGGATCAGTCACTGTGCCGGTTGTCTGCCGCCGCCGCGGCTGTCCCGGTGTTGGCGCGATTGTTCAGCAACAGGGTAAATAATCCGTTCCGCGCCGTCGCAATTTGCACACATCGGCCCCACACTTGTCGCTTGATCGGCCTGTGGCCTCTCTATTAGTTCGGTGACATGCAAAAGAACTTCGTTGCCGATGGTTCAGAGCCCCCCGCACGCGGCTTCGCACAATCCGGAGTGCGGCTTGCCAATGAGCGCGCGGTGCTTGGACTGATCGCCATGCATCCCGGCGCCTCCAATGCCGATCTGGCAAGACTGTCGGGCCTGGGGGCCCAGACCACCTCGCGTATTGTCAGCGATCTCGAGACGCGTGACCTGGTCCAGCGTGGCGAGGTACTGCGCGGCCGGCGCGGCCAGCCTGCAACGCCGCTCTTCCTCAATCCCGATGGCGCCTATGTCATCGGGGTCGAGATCGGCTGGCGCCATTTCGAGGTCTTGCTGCTGGCCATGTCCGGCAAGGTGCTGGTCAGCATTCGCCGCACCTACGCCTACCCCAACCTCGATTCCATCTTTGGCGAGATCAGCGCCGAGATCGCAACGCTCCGCGCCGGCATGAACCGGCAGCAGGCAAGCCGCCTCGCCGGTATAGGCCTGGCCACGCCCGGACGCTTCGAGACCGCCGTCGAACGCCTTGGCGCCCCCGGCGAACAGGCGGAACGCTGGCGCGACACCGACTGTGCCGCGCGGCTGGCGGCCTGCACCGGGCTCGAGGTGAATTGGGTCAATGACGGCAGCGCCGTCTGCTGGGGCGAATGGCTGGCCCTCGCCGTGCCGCGTCCACGTGCCTTTGCCGCTTTCCATGTCAGCACCTTTGTCGGTGCCGGTATCGCTACCGATGGGACGGTCTGGGAAGGACGCACCGGCAATGCCGCGAATCTGGGTTCGATCCTGGTCCCGGACGCCGCCGGTCGGCCCACCAGCGTCCATGAGCTTGCCTCCCTCATGGCCTTGCAGCAGCAGCTGGAGCAGGCCGGCCATGCCCTGCCCGAGGGCAATCCGTTGAGCTGGGACTGGGCAGCGCTCGAGCCGGTGGCAAGTGCCTGGCTGGATGTGGCTGGCCGGGCGCTGGCCATCGCCATCGTCAGCACCCGCGCCGTCATCGAACTCGACCGCATCGTCATCGACGGCGTCATGCCGCGCGCCGTGGTCGGCCAGCTGGTCAATCGCATCAGCGCCCATCTGGCCACGCTCAGCGTCTGTGGCGAAAGCCCCGCCGTGGCCATGGGCCATCTGGGCAGTGCCTCCGCCGCGATCGGGGCCGGCCAGATGCTGCTGTTCCGCCGCTTCTTCTCGCGTGGCTGGAGCCTCTTTGCCACCTGAGCGGGGAAATGGTTGGGACAGCGCTTGCTGCGCGCTTTTGCCCACCCCTGCGGGATGCTAGAAGAGGAGGCCGAATCCCGGCTTTCGAGAGGTCCCGTGCAGGCACTGGTCTACACGTTCATCGCCCTGGCAGCGGCCGCCGTTGGCGCCGCGGCCTATTTCGGGCTGACCTTCACGCCGGCCCACGCCATTCTTGCGGCGGTGGTTTTCGGCTGCGTCTGCGTGGTGCTGCAGGAACGCCTGCTGCGCCAGCGCGCCGAAAGCCGGCTGGAGCGCGCCATCGAAGATCTTTCGCGCCTGCTCGCCACCGATGCCCAGGCCGGCACCGTGCTGGGCCAGCGCATCAACGCCCTGGCCGATATCAATGCCGGACAGCGGCTCGAAGCCGTCGAGGCCGATATTTCCGTGCTCGGTACGGTGATCCGCCAGGTCGCCGAGGCGGTGGCCGACCTCGAGGAGAGCAACAAGCGGCAGGCGCCGGCGCCGCGCGCGCGCATGATCGCGGCCGTGCCGACCCCCGCTCCACCCGAGCCCGAGCCCAGTATCGGCCTGCAGCATCTGCACCGGGCGCTGGACGAAAACCGGCTTGTCTACCACGCCCAGCCCGTGGTCATGCTGCCCCAGCGCCGGCCGCAGGGCTATGACCTCGTGCCCCGCCTCATCCTGCCCGATGGCGAGTTGGCCGATCGAGCCGATTTCATGCCGCGCCGCGGCGGCGAGGATGTGCTGCGCCAGATCGAGGGCGTCGGCCTGCTCGAAGCTGTCACCATATCGCGCCGGGCCCGCACGGGCGGTCTGCCCCTGACGCTCTATGTTCCGCTGTCGCGCGCCACTCTGGGCGATGCGGTTTCCTCCGAGCAGCTGATCGTGACGATCGAGGCCAACCGGGCCATCGCCTCGAGCCTTGTCTTTGCCATCAGCGAGACCGACTGGCACGGCCTCACCACCAGCGAACGCGCCATTGCCGATGCCATGGTCCGCAAGGGCGCCGGCTTTTCGCTCACCAATGTCCGCTCGCTGCGCGTCGATGTCGGCGCCATGGCCACCCAAGGCGTGCGCTCGCTGCGCGTGGATGCCGCGCGCTTCCTCGACGAGCCGGAAGCCTTCACCGATTTCCATGCGTCCGACATTGCCAATTACCTCGCCCGCTTCGAGGTGACGCTCCTGGCCACCGGCATTGCCAACGAGCGTCAGATCGTCGAGCTGCTCGAGGACGGCATCCTGCTGGTCCAGGGCCCCCATATCGGCGGTCCCGCCGCCATCAGGCCCGACCTCATGGCCGAGCCGCTGCGCCAGGCCGCGCAATTGAGACGCGCCGAGCTTTAGGCGCCGACGGCCTTGCCGGCCGGCATGCCACCAATGCAGATGTCCGTTTCCCCTTGATCCCGAGGGGCAAGCTGACACATAGAACGCCATCCTGTTTGCATCGGAACCCGACGATGACCAGCCCGCTACCTTCCATTTCCGGCCTCTCCGACCTCGCCAACCGCTATGATGCGGTGCTGAGCGATGTGTGGGGCGTGGTGCATAACGGCGTCGAATCCTTCCCGAGTGCCGTCGAGGCGCTGGCAGAATTCCGCAAGGCCGGCGGCAAGGTGGTCTTCATCACCAATGCGCCGCGCCCGTCCGGCCCGATCGTGGAAATGCTCGACCGGCTGGGCGTGCACCGCGATGCCTATGACGCCATCGTTTCCTCGGGCGATGCGACCCGCGCCATGATCGCCAAATATCGTGGCCGCGCCATCCACCATGTCGGCCCGGCGACCGAAGATGACGCCCTCTATGAAGGGCTCGACGTTCGCCGCACCGGCGCCGATGAGGCCGAGGTGGTGGTCGTCACCGATCTCGATACCGATGACGATACGCCCGAAATGTACCGCGAGCGCGCCAAGCTCTGGCTCAACCGCAAGCTGCCCATGATCTGCGCCAATCCCGACCGCGTGGTCGAGCATGGCGACAAGATCATCTATTGCGGCGGGGCGCTGGGCGACCTCTATGCCGCCATGGGAGGCATGGTGCTGATGGCCGGCAAGCCGTACCAGCCCATCTACGAGGAGGCTTTCCGCCTGGCCGAGGAGGCCGCCGGACGACCGCTCGACAAGGCGCGGGTCCTCGCTATCGGCGATAGCGTGCGCACCGACGCCACGGGCGCGGCCAAGTTCGGCATCGACCTGCTCTTCGTCACCGGCTCCATCCACGCCGCCGAGCTGGACGCGTTCGGCAAGCCTGATCCGCAGGCCATCGTCGACCTGGTGGCGCCCAGCCGGGCGCATATGGCCGGCTTCCTGCCGCGCCTGTCCTGGTAAGGCAATGGCCGGTTTCGTCCGCCTCTCCGATCTCGATGCCGTGCCCGCAAGCCTGCGCGGCGCCTATGTCGCCATCGGCAATTTCGACGGCTTTCACCGCGGCCACCAGAGCGTCTTGACGACGCTGCGCGCCCGCGCTGCCGAAGCCGGCGTGCCGGCGATGGTGCTGACCTTCGAACCGCATCCACGCGACGTCTTTGCGCCGGCTCCCTTCATGTTCCGGCTTACCGACGGCGCTGCCAAGGCGCGGCTGGCGGAGGCCTTCGGGCTCGATGCCATTGCCGTGCTCGGTTTCGACCGCGCATTTTCCCAGATCGAGGCCGAGGATTTCGTCTCGCGCTTCCTCGTCGGCGCGCTGGACGTGACCGGCGTCATCGTCGGCTCCGATTTCCATTTCGGTCGGCAGCGGCGCGGCACACCCACTTTCCTCAAGGCGTCGGGCGAGGCGCAGGGTTTTGCCGTCGAAACGCTCGACCTGATGGACGAGGGCGACGAGGTGATTTCCTCTTCGCGCATCCGCGCGGCCCTCTCGGAGGGCGCGGTCACTGCCGCCAACCGGCTGCTGGGCTATCACTGGTTTTTCGATGGCTGCGTGGTCAAGGGCGACCAGCGGGGCAGGGAACTCGGCTATCCCACCGCCAACACCATGACCCATGCCAATTTCCAGCTGGCCCAGGGCGTCTATGCCGTCCGCGCGCGGCTGGGCGATCGGCTGTTCGATGGCGTGGCCGCCTATGGCAAGCCGATGTTCGACAACCAGCGGCCGCCCTTCGAGACCCATCTGTTCGATTTCGACGAGGACATTTACGGCCAGACCATCACCGTGGCGCTCATCGCCCACATCCGTGGCCAGGAAGTGTTCTCCGGGCTGGACGAGCTCATCGTCGCCATGGACCGCGACAGCCGCAAGGCGCGGCAGGCACTTGCCGAAGCCAGACCGCTGAGCCCGCTGGATACGAAGCTGGGATTTGTAGGGTAGGCCCGAATTCTCAGTCGACTCCCTCCCCCTTGGGGGGAGGGATCAAGGGTGGGGGTTCTGCGGTTTCCACTGACACAGCGGTTGGGGAGAGGCCGGAACCCCCACCCCAACCCCTCCCCTCAAGGGGGAGGGACAGATTGCGCTTCGGGCACCAACTCGGCTCAATCACCAGCCGGATTCCTCCCCCTGACAGGGGGAGGTTAGGTGGGCGTAGTCGCCTCAGCCAAATCATCCTTTGCCCCATTGGCCCTGCCTTGCTAAAAGGCGGCCAAATCTCCCTTACCGATTGCCGTTTCCATGACCGATACCGCCACGGGCGCCTCCGAAACCGACTACTCGGCCACGCTCTTCCTGCCGGAAACCAACTTCCCCATGCGCGCGGGCCTGCCCGATCGCGAGCCGGGCTGGCTCAAGCGCTGGGAAGACATGGACATCTACGCGCTGCAGCGCGAGCAGGCCAAGGAACGGCCGCTCTTCACGCTGCATGACGGCCCGCCCTATGCCAACGGCAACATCCATATCGGCCACGCGCTCAACAAGACACTCAAGGACATCATCTCGCGCTCCATGCAGATGCTGGGTTTCAACGCAGCCTATGTGCCGGGCTGGGACTGCCACGGCCTGCCAATCGAGTGGAAGATCGAGGAACAGTACCGCGCCAGGGGCAAGGACAAGAACGAGGTTCCGGTGGTGGAATTCCGCCAGGAATGCCGCACCTTTGCCGAGCAGTGGGTCGATATCCAGCGCGACGAGTTCAAGCGCCTCGGCATCCTGGGCGAATGGGACAATCCCTACCTGACCATGAGCTTCGACGCCGAAGCCCAGATCGCCCGCGAGCTGATGAAGGTCGCAACGACCGGCCAGCTCTATCGCGGCAGCAAGCCCGTCATGTGGTCGGTGGTCGAGCGCACGGCGCTCGCCGAGGCCGAGATCGAGTATGCTGATTACGAGAGCGATACGATCTGGGTGAAGTTCCCGGTGGTGGCCGGAAAGACCACGGATGCCAACCTCAACTTGGTTGGGGCATCAGTTGTTATTTGGACCACAACTCCTTGGACTATCCCGGCCAACCGCGCTGTCAGCTTCTCTTCGAAAGTTGCTTACGGCCTCTACGAGGTCGAGACGGCCCAAAACGACTTCGGGCCTCAGCCCGGCGAGAAGCTCATCTTCGCCGACAAGCTGGCGGCCGAATCCGCGATCAAGGCCAAGCTGACGTTGAAGCGCGTCGCTGATGTCACCGCTGCCGACCTAGGCGCGATGACCCTCTCGCACCCGCTCAAAGGTTTCAGCGGAGGTTACAACTTCGACGTCCCCCTTCTCGACGGCGAACACGTAACCGATGACGCCGGCACCGGGTTCGTGCACACCGCGCCTGGCCATGGTCTCGACGACTTCGAGATCTGGATGAACTCGGCGCGCCTGCTCGGCGAAAAGGGTATCGACACCGCAATCCCCTATGTGGTGGGCGACGACGGCTTCTACACGTCCGAAGCCCCCGGCTTTGGGCCGGACGCCGAAGGCGGCGCGGCGCGTGTGATCGACGACAATGGCAAGAAGGGTGATGCCAACCAGCGCGTCATCACCGCCCTGATCGGGGCGAACAAGCTCTTCGCCCGTGGTCGCGTCAAGCATCAGTATCCCCATTCCTGGCGCTCCAAGAAGCCGGTGATCTTCCGCAACACGCCGCAATGGTTCGTCTATATGGACCGCGACATCGAAGGCGCTGCCGGTGACACCCTGCGCCATCGTGCGCTCAACGCCATCGACGCCACCAAGTTCTATCCCGCGGCCGGGCAGAACCGGCTGCGCGCCATGATCGCCGACCGTCCCGACTGGGTGCTGAGCCGCCAGCGCGCCTGGGGCGTGCCGATTACGGTTTTCGTCCACAAGTCGACTAACGAAATTCTCAAGGATGAGACGGTCAATCACCGCATCGCCCAGAGCTTCGAGGAAGAAGGCGCCGATGCCTGGTACAAGCCGGGGGCCGCACAGCGCTATCTCGGCGACGCCTATAGCGTCGACGACTACGAGATGGTCACCGACGTGCTCGACGTCTGGTTCGACAGCGGCACCACCCATTCCTGGGTGCTGCGCAACAAGCAGAAATGGCCGCATCTGAAGTTCCCGGCCTCGATGTATCTCGAAGGCTCCGACCAGCATCGCGGCTGGTTCCATTCGTCCCTGCTCGAAAGCTGCGCCACCAATGGCCACGCGCCCTATGACAGCGTGCTGACGCATGGCTTCACCATGGATGGCGAAGGCCGCAAGATGAGCAAGTCGCTGGGCAATACCGTCGCCCCGCAGGACATCATCAAGCAGTATGGCGCCGATATCCTGCGCCTCTGGGTGGCCTCGTCCGATTATTCGGAAGACCTGCGCCTGGGCAAGGAAATCATCCAGACCACGGTCGACAGCTACCGCAAGCTGCGCAACACGCTGCGCTGGCTGCTGGGCAATATCGCCCATTACCAGAAGTCGGACGAGGTCGCCTTCGCCGACATGCCCGAGCTCGAGCAGCTGATGCTGCATCGCCTGGCCCAGCTCGATCAGCAGGTGCGTGGCGCCTACAAGGAATATGATTTCCGCCGCATCGTGACGCTGCTCACCAATTTCATGAATATCGAGCTCTCAGCCTTCTATTTCGATATCCGCAAGGACGCGCTCTATTGCGATCCGATCAGCTCGACCCGGCGCAAGGCGGCGCTCACGGTGCTCGACCAGCTGTTCAACTGCCTCACCGCCTGGCTGGCCCCGATCCTGGTCTTCACCATGGAAGAGGTGTGGCTCGAGCGCTATCCCGAGGCCGGCAGCAGCGTGCATCTGCGCCTGTTCCCGGACGTGCCGGCGGAGTGGCTCAATGACGATCTGGCCGCCAAGTGGACCCTGATCCGCGCGGTGCGCCGTGTGGTAACCGGGGCTCTGGAAATCGAGCGCCGTGAAAAGCGCATCGGCTCCTCGCTCGAGGCGGCACCAAAGGTGTTCATCACCGACGAGCGCTACCTGACGGCACTGGCCGGCGAGGACCTGGCCGAAATCGCCATCACCTCCGCCATCGAGATCGGCAATGCCGAGGCGCCACCCGAGGCCTTTACGCTCGACGACGTGCCCGGCGTCGCCGTGGTGCCGGGCCTGGCCGAAGGCACGCGCTGCGCCCGCTCGTGGAAAGTGCTGCCCGAAGTGGGCTCGGACCCGGACTATCCCGACGTCACCCTGCGCGACGCGCAGGCGCTGCGCGAACGCGCCGCGGCCGGCCTTTGAGTACCCAGATGGACAGGGCCGCCCTGGTGAACGCGTGGCTGCGGCCCTCCGTTTATGTCTCGCTGACCATGGCGATCCTGGCCTTTGGCCTCGACCGCGCCCACAAGGCGTTCCAGGTTTCGTCCGAATGCATCGCCGTGGGGTCCGCGCTCTGCGTCGAGATCTTCACCAGCTATGTGCCCTTTGCCATGACCGGCTGGCGCGGCGGCGAGATCGTCCGCGTCACCGATTTCTTTGACTATGTACTGGTCTGGAATACCGGCATTTCCTATGGCCTGCTCGATGGCATGCCCACCTGGGTGCTGGGCGTGGTCATGCTGGCGGCCATTGCGGCGCTCTCGGTCTGGTGGGTGCGGGCGGATTCAGCGCTGGTCCGGGTCGGGCTTGCCTTCTGCATCGGCGGGGCGCTTTCCAATGCCGTCGACCGGCTGATCTATGGCGCCGTGGCCGATTTTTTCCACTTCCACTGGGGCACCTGGTCCTTCTACATCTTCAACATCGCCGACATCGCCATCACCATCGGCGTCATCCTGCTGATCCTCGACCTCACGGGGCTCGGCCAGCGCTTCCGGCGGGCCGGTTGACCTGCTGAACACGTTGCTGCCAGAATCTGGTCTTAGCTGGCGGAATGCGCTATAAGCGCCGCCGACATCTCGAAGGACGTTTCATGCGTATTGGATTGACCGGCCGCCAGACTGCCATTCAGGCGCTAGCCCGCACGAGCCTGGCCTCACTGGGCGTCATCCTGGCCCTCGGCTTGGCCGCCTGCACCACGGTGGAAGGCACCAATGCCCTGACCGATGTGGGTACGTTCGAGCGCGAGGTGATGTCGAGCACGGCGCGCGGCGTCGGCCTCATTCCCGGCGAGGCGCCCAAGGAAGACCTGACCGCCGCCCGCGCACCGCTGGTGCTGCCGGCCTCGGGCCAGGCGCTGCCGGCGCCTTCCAAGGCCACGGCGGTGGCGCAGTTGCCGGCCAATAGCGATACGGTGCGGATCGACACCACCAACCTCACCGAGGCCGACATCCAGCGCCTGCGCAATGCCAAGGTGGTCGACCTGCGCACGCTGTCGGGTCGTCCGCTGACCGAGCAGGAAGCCCGCTCGCTCACCGCCCGCATGCAGGCGGCCAACATGTCCGTCTCCACCAATTCCAATCGCCCGCTCTATCTGCCGCCCGATGAGTACTTTACCCGTGTCGGCGATGCCGAACTGGTCTGTGCCACGCCGAGCGGCGAGGTCGTCGCGCTCAACGACGCCCGCTGCCCCGACAATGTCCGCAAGGCCATCCGCGCCCAGCGTGCGGCGGCAACGCCCAATCTCAGCAGTTCGATGAGCAGCAACCCGGGCGTTGGGTTGACCAAGAAAGAAATTGGCCTGGAGTAGTTCCTGGCCACTACCAATGACTGCAGGCGGCCGGTCGATCCGGCCGCCTTGCCTTTTCCGCGCCGCCCATTTGGGTCCCGCATGATAGAAAGCAAGCCAGAATGAGCGACACTGCTCCCGCCAAGCCCGATACCGGTGACCGCCTCGCCAAGGTCATTGCCCGCTCCGGCCTCTGCTCCCGCCGCGACGCCGAGGTGTGGATCACCGAGGGGCGTGTCGTGGTCAATGGCAAGAAGGTGCTGACCCCCGCCTTCAACGTGACCGACCGCGACAAGATCATGGTCGATGGCGCCCCGCTCGCCGCCCGCCAGGGCACCCGCGTCTGGCTCTATCACAAGCCGGCCGGCCTCGTGGTCACCGAGAAGGATCCCGAGGGCCGCGAGACCATTTTCGAGCATCTCGAGGCCCATGGCCTGCCGCGCGTCGTCACCGTGGGGCGCCTCGATATCAATACCGAAGGCCTGCTGCTGCTGACCAATGACGGCGGCCTCAAGCGCGTCCTCGAACTGCCCGCCACCGGCTGGCTGCGCCGCTACCGCGTCCGCGCCCATGGCACGGTCACCCAGGCCGCGCTCGACAAGCTCAAGGACGGCATCGAGATCGACGGCATCAAGTATGGCGCCATCGAGGCCACGCTCGAGCGCGAGCAGGGCGCCAATGTCTGGCTGGTGCTGGCGCTGCGCGAAGGCAAGAACCGCGAGGTCAAGAATGTGCTGGGCGCGCTCGGCCTCGAGGTGAACCGGCTGATCCGCGTCAGCTATGGCCCGTTCCAGCTGGGCGATATTCCGGTCGGCGCGGTGGAAACGGTCAAGGCCAAGATGCTGCGCGACCAGCTGGGCAAGAAGCTGGCCGATGCTGCCGACGTCGATTTCGACAGCGACATGCCCGAGGCCAATGCACTGGTCGGCAAGCCGACGCGCGACCGCCTGACCGGGCGCGGCACCAATACGGTCGAGATCGCGCGCCAGCGCTTCCGCTTCACCGATGGCGCGGAAAAGACCGAGGAAGAACTGCGCGCCGATCGCCCGCGCCAGGATCGCCCCGGTCGCTTTGACAGCCGCAAGCCGGCGGCCAAGCGCGACCAGCGCCAGGACGACGAGTATGCGCCGCCGCCGCGCCACATCCATTTCGACGAAGACGGCCGCGCGCCGGAAGAATTCGTGGAGAAGCGCCACACCCGCGTCGTCAAGCGCCCCGATCGCGACGACCAATCCGCCAGCACCTATGGCAAGGCCGCGCCGCGCCCGGCCAAGCCAGCCGGCGGCAAGAAGCCGTTTGGTGACAAGAAGAGCTTCGGCGACAAGAAGCCGTTCGGGGACAAAAAGTCCTTCGGTGACAAGCCGCGTGGTGCGCGTCCCGAAGCCGGCGCGCGTCCGCCCCGGGGTCGTGAATTCACCGGCACCCCGCGCGGTCCGCGCCGCGAGGATGCCGGCGCTGGCGAGCGTCCCGCCTTCACCCCCCGCCTGCGGCCCGAGAGCGAGCGCGGCGAGGGCGCGGCCTTCAAGGGCGAGGCCAAGCGTCCCGGCCGCAATTTCAGCGACAAGCCGGCCCGCTTCCGCGCCGAGGGCGGCCGTAGCTCCGCCCAGCGCGATGAGCGCCCGGCCCGCGGCCAGCGCGCAACCCGCCCCGGCCGCGACGAGTTCGGCTCCGAGGCCAAGACCTATGGCAAGCCGCGGATGCGTCCCGATGGCAAGCCCGCGCCCAAGCGCGATGGCGCAGCTCCCGCGCGTGGTCCACGCCCCGGCGGCGGCAAGCCGGGTGGATTTGGCGGCAAGCCGGGCGGTCGCCCCGGTGGCGGCGCTGGCCGTCCGTCCACCGGGGGTCGTCCCGGTGGTGGTGCGGGCCGCCCCTCCGGTGGTGGTCGTCCTGGTGGTGCCGGTCGCCCGACTGGTCCGCGCCGTCCCAAGGCCTAGGTCATGCGCATTGTTGCCGGCAAGTTCCGCGGCAAGCAGCTCAATTCTCCGTCGGACGATTCCATTCGCCCGACGGCGGATCGTGTCCGCGAATCCATGTTCAACATCCTTGCGAGCCGCATTGGTCCGGTCTTTGACGGGGTAAGGGTGCTGGACCTGTTCGCCGGCACCGGCGCCCTGGGTCTTGAAGCATTGTCGCGCGGCGCCAGCCACGTCACCTTCGTGGAAACCGGCGCCGAAGGCCGCGGCTTGATCCGCGATCATATCGAGGCCTTCGGGGCAGGGGGCGTGACCAAACTGCTGCGCCGCGACGCCACGGACCTCGGCAAGCCCGGCACCTTCGGGCAGTTTGACCTGGTGTTCCTCGACCCGCCCTATGGCAAGGGCCTGGGCGAGCAGGCGCTGGCCCATATCGCCGCCAATGGCTGGCTGGCTCCGGACGCGACGCTGGTGTTCGAGGAAAGCGTCGATGCGGCGGTGGAAATCCCGTCAGGCTTCACGCTCGATGATCGCCGCGAATATGGCGTCGCCGCGGTACATTTCCTGCACTTCGACCCCAAGGATTGAACGCTTTTCGCCCGCCTGGGTTATCTGGTCTTACGAGGCCAGGCGCGAGGGCGGGGTCATGGCGGACAAAGTCTATACCGGTGGATGTCTCTGCGGGGCGGTACGCTACGAGGCGCGAGGCGAGCCTTTCAAGGCCGGCGTCTGCCATTGCCGCGACTGCAAGCGGGTAACCGGCACATCCTTCCTGGCCTATGCCGATTGGAAGCCGGACGCTTTCACCTATAGCGGGGAAGTGGCCACCTTCGACGGCCGCTCCTTCTGCCCGCACTGCGGCTCACGGCTGTTCAGCATCAGCGACGATCAGTCCGAAATCTATCTCGGCACCCTGGACGAGACGCCCAGCAGCATCGAGCCGCAGCTGGAGGGCTGGACCATTCGACGCGAGCATTGGCAGCCGGCGCTCCCCGGTCTGCCGCAATACGAGCGTGACATTCCCTAGGCAGCGTTGAGGCAGAGCTCGCATTTGCCGCGGATTTCCATTGTGGTGCGCTCCACCTTGAAGCCCTTGGCGCCGGCCCAGTCGCTCAGGCGCTCCTCGATCACCGCATCGGCGAACTCGTCGACCTTGCCGCAGCCCTCGCAGATGGCAAAGGCGATCAGCCCCTTGCGGTGGCAGTGCTCGTCCGCACAGGCGACGAAGGCATTGAGCGATTCCAGGCGGTGGGCGAGCCCGCGTTCCACCAGCTTGTCGAGCGCGCGATAGACCTGGAGCGGCGCGCGCAGCCCGTCGCCGCGCAGCCGGTCGAGAATGTCATAGGCGCTGAGTGGGCCGTCCGAATGATTGAGTGCGCCCAGCACCAGTCCCTGATTGCGCGTCAGGTCTGTGGGAAGGTCGTGACTATGTGCCATGGGGCACCCTCCTGCCGAACAGCCGCGTGACGGGCACCGCCAGCGACACCAGAAATACAATCAGCGCCATCACCACGATAGAGGGACCCGATGCAGTGTCCCAGGTGCGGGAGCCGAACAGCCCCCCGACCACGGCAATGGTGCCCAGGATCGCTGCCACCACGGCCATCATTTCCGGCGTCGCGCTCAGCCGGCGCGCCGTTGCCGCCGGAATGATCAGCAGCGAGGTGATCAGCAATACACCCACCAGCTTCATGGCAATGGCGATCACCGATGCCATCAGGATCATCAGCACCAACCGGCTGGCCTCGGGCCGCAATCCTTCGGCCTCGGCCAGTTCGGGGCTCACCGTCGAAGCCAGCAGCGGCCGCCATGACAGGATCAGGATAGCGAGGATGGCGATGCCCCCGCCATAGATGATGGCAATGTCCTCCACCGAGACGGCAAGGATATCGCCGAACAGGAAACCCATCAGGTCGATGCGAACGGTAGTGAGGAACCCCACCAGCACCAGCCCGACGGCCAGGGTCGAGTGGCTGAGAATGCCCAGCAGTGCATCGGTCGAAAGCGTCGCCTGCCGCTGCAGCACGATCAGTGCACCGGCCACCAGCGCCGCTACGGCGAACACACCCAGTGTCATGTTCATCGACAGGATGATCGAAAGTGCCACGCCGAGCAGCGCCGAGTGGGCCATCGTGTCGCCGAAATAGGCCATGCGCCGCCAGACCACGAAACAGCCCAGCGGCCCAGCCACCAGCGCCAGGCCGATGCCGGCTATCAGCGCGCGGGAGAAATAATCACCGAGCATGCTCGTGCCCCTCATGCTGGTGGTGGCCGCCCTCGTGCGCATGGACGTGCTTGTGTCCCTCGGCCGTCACGCAGCCATCGTCGTGGTGTTCGTGATCGTGGTGGTGCTGGTAGATGGCCAGCGTGCTCGCCGCCCGTTCGCCGAACAGGCGCAGATATTCGGGGCTGCGCTTGACCGTCGACGGGGTGCCGCGGCAGCAGACATGGCCATTGAGGCAGATCACCGTGTCGGTCTCGGCCATCACCACATGCAGGTCGTGGGAGATCATCAATATCCCGCTCTGTGTCGTGTCGCGGATCTGGCGCACCAGTTCGTAAAGCGCCACTTCGCCGGAAAAATCGACGCCCTGCACCGGCTCGTCCAGCACCAGCAGGTCCGGCTTGCGGATCATGGCGCGCGCAAACAGCACCCGCTGGAATTCCCCGCCCGAGAGCTCCTGCACCGCGGCCTTGAGCAGCCGCGAGGCGCCTACCGCCTCGAGCGCCTCGTCGATCGCGCGTGCCGAATGATGGCCGGTCAGCGTCATCAACCGTTGCACCGTCAGCGGCAGCGTCCAGTCGATGGTGAGCTTCTGCGGCACATAGCCGATCCTGAGCCCCGGCTTGCGTTTCACGCTGCCGGTTGTCGGTTTCAACACGCCAGTCGTCAGCTTGGCCGTGGTGGATTTTCCGGAGCCGTTCGGGCCTATCAACGTCACGATCTCGCCGCGTGCAATGGTCAGGTCGACCCCGCTCACCAGCGTACGGCCGCCCTGCGTGACCCCCGCATTGCTGAGCGTGATCAGCGTTTCTCTTGGAACGATGGCGTTCATGTTGGCCTGCACATTTTTCAGGGAAGTCCCTTGACGGCTTTCAATACGTTATAGCATAACAACGCCGCAAGCGTAATAACATAACATATCATATCACGAGGCCGCTGATGAAACTGCTCGCCCCCTTCGCCCTCTTGGGCGCGGCCTTGTTGACCACGCCGTCTGTCGCGGCGCCCAATGTGGTTGCCTCGATCAAGCCGGTCCATTCGCTGGTGGCTGCCGTCATGGCCGGCGTCGATGAACCGACGCTCATCGTCAAGGGCGCGGCCTCGCCCCACACCTATGCGCTCAAGCCATCCGATGCCGGAGCACTCGAATCGGCCGACATCGTCTTCTGGACCGGCCACGGCATGGAACTGTTTCTGGCCGATGCACTCGAGACCCTTGCTGCCGGGGCGACCGTCATTGAACTGGCCGAGGCTCCCGGCATCGAACTTCTGCCCGTTCGCCAGGGCGGTGCCTTCGAGGCGCATGTGCACGAAGGAGAGGAACATGAGCACGAGCATGAGCATGAGCACGGCGAAGGTGACATGCATTTCTGGCTCGATCCGCACAATGCCGCGCTGATGGTGACCCAGATCGCGGCCACCCTGTCCGAGGCAGACCCGGAGAACGCCGCTACGTACACCGCCAATGCCGAGTCACACCTCGCGGCGCTCTCGGCGCTAGAAACCGAGCTTGCCGCCACGCTGGCACCGGTACAGGACAAGCCCTTCATCGTCTTTCACGACGCCTACCAGTATTTCGAAGCCCGTTTTGGCCTAAACTTGGCCGGGTCGGTCACCGTCACGCCCGACGTCATGCCGGGCGCCGCGCGTATCGATGAGCTCAAGGCCAAGCTCGCCGAACTGGACGTGACCTGCGTCTTCGCCGAGCCCAACTTCGAACCCACCATCATCTCAGCCATCACCGAAGGCACCACCGCCAGGGCCGGCGTGCTCGACCC
>JADKLW010000034.1_pt1 | contig 96158 bp, 80 predicted proteins | sample 8641881 | NCBI WGS metagenome assembly JADKLW01 (sample SAMN16272185, study PRJNA661076) | feces metagenome | isolation source: fecal sample from diarrhoea affected cattle B | host: Bos taurus | place: South Africa: Lokaleng Village, Mahikeng | collected 2019-09
GCATATAAGTGTTAAGTACAAGAAATAACAATAAACCATCAGCGCTTTTCTTATGAGCTTCGTAACCAAACAGATTAAAACAGCTCCATTGAATAATATGGAAGACAACCAGTATACATCCAAAAAACAGATAATATATTGCGGATAGGGGAATTGCTATTAATTTCTTCATTTACACAAGAACGTTGAATTTAATATTTAAGTTTTGATGAAATTTGATATTCATGGAGTAAAGGTATATAAATTTATCGACTTGTTAATCTGTAAAGAATGCAATTGATTTAGTTTTTTATGTAACATAATTAGGCAAATTATTATCCATCTTTGTTTTAGAAATTATTAATTTATAGGTTATGTTAAAAGATAGTAGTGAAAAAGGTCGGGAGGTAAAAAAAGCCCCTCAAAAGAACTTGAAAGAAAAACGTGCTGATAAAGCTAATAAACGAGTAGATAAGAGCAGAAAGGGGTTGGATGATTTGAAAATGAAGTAGCTGGCAGATAGAAGGTAGTTATAAGTTTTCGATATTGATTTCCCTTTTTAGTCCATGTGTTTTGTAAAAAGTCAACGTGTAACCTGTTATTTTCTTGAATTGATTAGACAGGTGTGCGATACTACTGTAATGCAATTCGAAGGCGATTTCAGAAAAAGATAGTTCATTGTATTGAATAAGCTCTTTAACACGTTCAATTTTATTCTTGATAATAAATTGAGCAATTGTAATACCCTCCGACTTTTTAAACAAATTGGATAGGTATGTGTAATTTAGCTTTAATTTATTACTAAGGAAGGTTGAGAATGGGACTTCTATTTTATTTTCCAAATCATGAATCACTTCAACGACCGCATTCCTTATTTGTTCTACCACGATATCCTTTTTATCCTCTATAAGTTCTAATTCGGTACTAAATAAAGCCTGCTTTAATGCATTTCTTTGTTCTTTTGTTAAATCATCCTGTAAGTCAACTATCCCTAAATCAACAGTATTGTACCGGAGCCCTAGTTTTCTCAACTCTTGCACTACTGCCATTTTGCATCGATGACTTACCATATGTTTAATATATATCATCATATTCGGCCTTCAATGTAGCAATTATTTCTCTCACTGTCGATATTTTCTTTGCTAAATAAGCATTGCTTCCGGCAAATGCATACCCCCTTTTCATGTTTCCTCTAGAAGCATTATATAGCGCCCTCATTATGCAATAAGGACTTTTCTGATAATTGCATGTTTTTATACAGTGATAGGGACAACTAACGGGTTTTTCCGTACCTGACTCAATTTTGTTTATATATTCATTACGTATCGCTCTCCCGGGCATCCCAACAGGACTTTGTATTATTAGGATGTCTTCTTGTTTCGAGTCGATATATGTTTTTTTAAATGCGTAAGGAGCATCACATTCCTCAGAAGTCACAAATATAGTTCCCATTTGTACACCTGATGCCCCCAGATTAATAAACCGATGTATATCATGGCCTGAATAAATGCCACCGGCAGCAATAATCGGTATAAGTTTATTGTTTTTATAATGTTCCGTTATTTGAACAACCTCTGTAACTATATTTTCCAACTTGAAGTTATCATCTTCAATTTGCTCCTTCTTAAAACCTAGATGACCTCCGGCTTTTGGGCCTTCCACCACTATTGCATCCGGCAAATAATTATAGTTATTCTGCCACTTTTCACAAATAATTTTTGCAGCGCGTGACGACGAAACAATGGGAACTAACTTTGTGTTGCTCCCCGGAGTTAGATACGATGGTAAGTCGAGAGGAAGTCCTGCGCCTACAAAAAGGAAATCAACTTTCTCATGAATTGCTGTGCGTACCATATCAGAGAAATTTGTGATAGCAGACATTATATTGATGCCTATTAATCCATTGCTCTTTTCACGTGCTTTTCGTAATTCTTCCTTCAAGCCCCATATACAGTCTTTGAGAAAGTCAGCTGGTTTCCGTCGATAAAGAAGACCTAAGCCGGCACATGAGATTACTCCAATACCACCTTCATTGGCAACGGCAGAAGCTAATCCTGAAAGTGATATTCCTACTCCCATCCCCCCCTGAATGATAGGGAGCTTGATTTGTAAAGATCCGATGTAAAGTGGTGTCATCATTGTTTATATTTTTATGACTACAAATCATTAAAGATGACATTTATTACATAAATAACTGTTACATAATTATGAGAATAAGTTACATATTTCACATTTTCCTTGCCACTTCAATTTTTATTTTTTTCCTTTCATCTTTTCATTCTTAATATTAGCTAACAACTTCTTCACAACCGTTAAAAAGAGAATACCCGGCACCGAACTACTTAGCATAGATATTCACTTCACATTGAAGATCATGCATTTTCAATCAGAAATAACTTAAAAGAATGAACCGTAGATTAGCCCGGTGAAGGTAGCCATAATTACCACTAAAGACACATACACCGCTGTCTTTTTCGTTCCCATCACTCCGCGGATCACCAGCATATTGGGAAGTGAAAGCGAGGGGCCGGCAAGTAACAGTGCCAATGCAGGTCCTTTTCCCATGCCGCTGGCAAGGAGACCTTGTACTATGGGTACTTCAGTAAGTGTGGCGAAATACATGAAAGCCCCAGTGAAGCTGGCAAAGAAGTTGGAGAAAAGAGAGTTTCCACCTACTGCCCACTCAATCCACTCGTTGGGTATTACACCTGGGATAGCCACATTATCGTGTGTAGATCCAAGCAGAAAGCCTGCGGTCACAACACCGATTGCCAGTAAAGGCATAATCTGCTTAGCAAAACCCCAAGATGATAAGGTCCACTCCTTGTTCTCTTCATCGTTCTTATCAAAGAGGGTCACCACAGAAAGAGCAGCTATTCCCACTATCATGGGCACCATAGGTGCCAGCTTTGGATTGGGAATAAACTGGTTAGCCAGAAGTGCCGATAACACTGTAGCAACTACACCCATCATTACCCATTGCCACTTGATTTTTAATATTTTTATAAGTGACCAGGCAAGCATCAACGCCAAAAAGCCGGTGATGTACCATTTGTAGTTGTAGATATAAAACCAAACGCTCGATGTATCTCCCGATGCGGGTGCACCCCAGTTGGCAGCTACCAGTATCAGCACTAACGTAAAAAAGTGGAACATGGTATGTGTTATTGGCCGTTTTGCCGGCGGTGCTTCGAAGTTCATCTGTTCCTCCTGTTTTACTTTCTCCTCCTTGCGGAAGATAAAAGCCATCACCAGTCCGATGATGACCGAGAAGAGTATGGCCCCCACCATGCGGGCAACACCTATCTCCGTGCCAAGAATACTCCAGGTAAGAATTATGGATAGAATACTTATGGCCGGACCTGAATACAAGAACGCAACAGCCGGTCCTAATCCTGCTCCTCTCTTGTATATACTTGTAAAAAGAGGGAGTATGGTACATGAACAGACTGCCAGGATGGCTCCTGAAACAGATGCCACTGTATATGAAAGCCACTTATTTGCGTTCGCTCCAAAGTACCGGATCACCGATCCCTGACTTATAAACACGGCGATAACCCCGGCAATAAAGAAAGCCGGGAGCAAACAAAGGATCACATGCTCCTGTGCATACCATTTAGAGAGATCGAGTGTGGCATAGATGGCGGTCATAAAGCGCTCACTGCCAATAGGCAGAAAAAAGATCAACCCAAAAATAAGCACCATCCACCCCAGATATTTTAATTCTTTTTTTGTTTCCATTTTCTATTTTATTAACAATGCAACTCCTTCCCACATCAGTGATGTGAGTTGCTAAATATCAGTTTACCAGATATCTATACTCCTAATATTTTTTTTATTTCTGCTTCTGAAGGTACATGGCCTTTCAATTTTACTTCACCATCTACCACCACAGCTGGTGTCGACATCACGTTATACTTCATGATTTCCATAATGTCTTCCACCTTGCGGATTGTCGCTTCAGCTCCGGTTTGCTCTACCACTTTTTTGATAGCATCGTAAGTCAATACACATTTTTTGCAACCGGGGCCCAATACCAATACTTCCATAATTTTACTTCCTTTTTGATTTTGTAATTTGTTGATGTTATATTTGTTTTGTTTATATTTTTATTTTAACATTATGATCAGACGGAATTCGCTATCATCATGTCCTTGTCTATAACTGATTTACATGCTCGAAATGATTTACATGCTCGTTTCATTTTCATCAGAAGTTTATTAGGATATAATAAATACCCACAATGATAAATACTGCTGCAACTACACGTTTGAACCACTTCTGGAAACTATTCATACGGTTGTAGAATTTTCCGATGTTACTTACACTATAAGCCAGCAGCCAGGCGATAATGATCACAGGAAGGCCTGTGGCTATTGCGAAAATTGGTGGTAGCAAGAGTCCTGACGTGGAAGCAATCGTCATCGGGATCAATCCTCCAAAATATAGCATCCCACTGTAGGGACAGAATGCCAGTGCGAACAGCAATCCCAGTAGAAAAGCATCCCAATATGTTTTTTTTCCTTCCTTATTACTGAACTTCTCAGTCAATTTTCCTACCCCTGGCAGATTCAAGTGGATGATGTCGAGCATGAAGATGCCGATCAACAGCAAAGCTACTCCAAGCCATATGCCACCGATGCTCTGCATAAGGCCGGCAATCTTAAACTGATTTGCTCCGAAGAAGAATAGCATACCGAGTGTTGTATAGGTAACCATTCTTCCCAGTGTATAAAAAAGACCATTAAACAAAACACGATTTTTAATGCTGATATCTTTGCTCAGATAGGCTGTGGCAGTAATATTCGTTGCCAGCGGACAAGGGCTGATGGCTGTCATCAGTCCCAGCAGGAACGCAGTGAGCAGTGGCCAGCTGGAGCCATCAGTGAGGCTCTGCAGAAAATTCATCATAGTTTACTTCAATTTCTTGTCTATTATCCCCGGTCTTTGCAACCAGGGAATTAAAAGTTGTCTGTTACTATCAGAGCCTCTTATCTATTTCACTCTTTAGCAACTCTTTCACTCCCTGTGGATTGGCAAAAGCGTTTTGTGTCATGTCTATATGGTTGTCACCCTTTGCAACGATCAGCGCATTCCATGTCACGCCATACTTTTCTACAAGTTCTTTGTTGCCTGCTTCATCGGTCTTAATTTCCATAAAATGTACATTTTGATTATCACCATACATCTGCTTCACCGCTTCTTGAGCAACATCCTGGACTGCAATACAGGTCTTGCACCGTTGTTTGCCATGGAAATAAAAGACATATACTGAATTGGGGTCATCATTCACAACTAAGGTTTTCACAGAACTGTTTCCTGAAATCTCGGAAGAAGCATGCGGTGCATCTGTTTTTTTCTCGTTTCCGTTTCCGCAAGCAGTTACAATAAACGCAGTGATAAGCATTATAAGAAATTGTTTCATACGTCTTAAATTTTTAATTGTTAAAAGAAAAGTATTTCGTTTGTGTTTCGAATCAATTCATTTTTCAGTTTATTTCAGAAGAATAATAAATTAACAATAGCTTTTTACGGTGCTATCTGATCTATAAAAGATACCAGCAGTTCACTTATAATCTCCCATTTATCTTTGTTAATACAATACTTTACAGTGGGAGGAGTAAATTCTCCCTGTATCAATCCCGCTTCTTTCAACTCGTTAAGGTGTTGAGATAGCGTGCTCTTGGCCACCGGGATTACCTCCGACATATCACCGTGATAACAGCAGGTTTGATCGGCTAACATCTGCATAATAGCAATCCTGACTGGATGTCCCAGAGCCTTTGCAATACGTGAAAGCTTAATCTGTTCTTCTGAGAATTCTTTCTTTACCATGAAATTATAACATAAATTATTTAATTTGTTTCAGTTCGTAAATATACGAACTAATTTTTTGAAATTTATACTTAGGTAAATAAATTTCAAAATTATTTTGGTTTTATTATCTTACAAGTGATTTAGCTTTGTTGGTAACCACCTTATAACTTGGATCATCCATAACATTTACTTCAATAATTGCATCTGCATTATTTAGTAGTATCTTGCAGTCATCACTAAGATACCTGAGGTACACTGTTTTTCCATATTTACGGTATCTCTTGGTAATGCCGTTAACTGCTTCAATTGCTGACATATCCACTATTCGGCTCTCCCTGAAGTCGATAACTACCTCATTTGGATCTTCAGTAGGGTTAAACTTTTCGGAAAAAGCTTTAATGGATCCAAAAAATAGTGGCCCATAAATTTCATAATGCTTCGCACCATTTTCATCTATTGATTTACGGGCACGTATTCGTTTAGCATTTTCCCATGAGAAAACAAGAGCTGAGATAATTATACCTATCAGAACGGCAACAGCCAAGTTATGCGTAACAGCCGTTATGATGGTTACAATAACCATAACTAAAACATCTGATACAGGCATCTTTCTGAATGTTTTCAGGCTTGCCCACTCAAAAGTTCCTATTGCCACCATAAACATTACTCCTACTAATGCTGCCATTGGCAGTTTCTCGATTACGCTTGAGCCAAACATAATAAAAACAAGCAGCATAACAGAAGCAAAGATGCCCGATAACCTGGTTCGTGCTCCCGAAGAGGTATTAATTAAACTTTGTCCAATCATAGCACATCCACCCATACCAGATAAGAATCCTGAAGCAATATTTGCTGTGCCTTGTGCTATACATTCTCTGTTTCCATTACCACGCGTTTCAGTAACTTCATCAATAAGGTTTAGAGTTAAAAGACTTTCAATAAGCCCCACACCCGCCACAATTGCTGCATACGGAAAAATTAGTGTTAATGTCTGCCAGTTAAATTCAATAGCTGGAATTGTTAATGGAGGAAAGCTGCCTTTAATTGTCTCTCCCGGCGCCAATGTATCGGCAACAGCTGTAGTATGTATCCCAAAAAGAACAACAATAGCCGAAACTAAAATAATTGCAACTAATGAAGATGGTATCGCTTTAGATATCTTAGGAAATAGCCATATAATCAGCATGGTTGCTACTACAAGACCTACCATTGTAGTCAGTTCACTAAAGCCACTGTTTAGTAGTGCACTATCAGTAACGCCCGTTCCGGAAAAAAACTCTGTCAATGAAGGGTTGCCTTCAATTATTGATGTAAAATTTGGAAACTGAGCCATAAATATGATTATAGCCAGACCGTTAACAAAACCATACATAACAGGGTGGGGGACTAATCGTATAAATTTACCAAGTTTGAGCACTCCTGCCAAAATCTGTAACACTCCTGCTAAAATAACTGTTGCAAAAACAAATTGCATAATTTGTTCATTACCTATACCCAGCATTTCACTACGCAACTGAGTAATGAGACCAACAAAAATAACAGCAATTGCACCTGTAGCACCAGAAATCATAGCAGGTCGACCTCCAAGAATTGAAGTAACAAACCCCATAACAAACGCAGCGTATAATCCTGTAAGTGGAGAGAAACCAGCAATCATTGCAAAAGCTATTGCTTCAGGTACTAAAGCTAAAGCAACTGTTAGTCCTGATAAAATTTCAGTCTTGTAATTCACAGGTTTTGACGATCCCAATAACTTGGGAATAGAATATTCCATAAGAAGACACCTAAAAAGTTTAACCTAAAACAATCAAATTGCTGCAAAGAAAGTGATTTTGGCTTTATTACAAAAATCAACTAAAGTGCTTCACATAAAAATCATAAAACCCATTTTTTATCTCATCCCTTACAAGAATATATTCCGAATGTATAAACTCCGGAGTTCCTGTTGCATCAGACGGGTCATCAAAACCAATGTGCAAGCGATGTTTAACTTTACCAATAAATGCAGGGCAGGCCTCATTAGCGCCCCCACACACTGTAATAACATAGTCCCACTCCTCGCCAAGGTATTTATCCACATTGTCTGACGTGTGATGTGAAATATCCACACCCGCTTCTTTCATTACTTCCACCGCTTTAGGATTCAGTCTTCCGCTTGCCTCAGTACCGGCAGAATGAACATCCAATTCAGCATCAAACGACTGTAGGAATCCGTGCGCCATCTGACTGCGGCAACTATTACCTGTACAAAGAATTAATATTTTTGTTTTCATAATTTTATAATACTCAATATGATTTATAAATAAATAATAATTGTGATTTTTCTTTTTTTGCTTTTACCGTTGAGGTTTGGGTATGAATTTTGATTTAGATATTTGATTCGACTCAACTGAAAAGGCTGGCTTTGGAAACCAATGACTTGTTTTATTTGCTATATATACTAAAAACAGCATTAACGGCACCTCTGTTAGTACACCTACAGTTGTGGCTAATGCAGCGGGGGAGTTCATCCCAAACAGAGCAATTGCTACTGCTACAGCCAGTTCAAAGAAATTTGATGCTCCAATCATACCTGCTGGTGCTGCAATATTGAAGGGTAATTTCATTAATCTTGCTGCCCCATATGCAATAAAGAAAATAAAGAATGTCTGAATAGTAAGTGGTATCGCAATAAGCAAAATATGTAATGGATTATTCAAAATTGTTTCTCCCTGGAAAGAGAAAAGAAGCACCAGCATCAATAATAACCCTGCAGTTGTTGCACCATCAAACTTAGGTAAAAAATTGTTTTCAAAATACTCTAATCCTTTTCTCTTAATAACTCTTATTCTGGTTAAAATACCTCCTGCTAGTGGAATTACAACAAAAAGAACGACTGACATTATCAGCGTATCCCATGGAACAGTTACATTGCTCACACCCAGCAATAACTTAACAATTGGTATAAATGCTACTAAGATGATTAAATTATTGGTTGCCACCTGAACAACTGTATAAGCCGGATTACCTTTTGTTAAAGTACTCCACACAAATACCATTGCCGTACAAGGTGCCGCTCCCAATAAAACTGCCCCTGCCAGATATTCAGTTGCAAGTTCAGGAGTTATAAAGTTTTTGAAAACTATAAACAGAAAAAATGAGGCTATTGCATACATCGTAAAAGGCTTAATCAACCAATTTACAACCCATGTTAAGTATAACCCTTTAGGATTTTTACCTACATATTTAATGCTCTGAAAATCTACTTTCATCATCATGGGATAAATCATAACCCAGATAAGTATTGCAGTAGGAATAGAAATATTCGCATACTCAAACCTGCTTAAAAACTCCGGTATTACAGCAAAATACCTTCCTATCAAAATACCTGCAGCCATACACAATATCACCCAAACTGATAAATATTTATTGAAAAAGCTGATACCGGATGTACTTTTATTATTTTCCATATTTTTATTTCAATTAATTTAAATCAATCTTACCTCCAAATAAATTACGGATGTCAGAATTTATTATTTTACTTTAAAAGATTTTTTAGACCTTGTCCTTTCAATTCTTCCGGAACCCATTTTATTAATGCTATATTCCCCCCGGATGTCTCACTTATCTCTTTAATCCATTGAGTTTCATTTTCTGCTTTAGCTTTTAAAATGTTGTTGGTAGAATCTGTAGCATAAAAACTTGAATTGATGATCCACCATTTACTGAATATACCGGCTCTGTTTAAATCTTCCTGGAGTCTCATAGCCTCATAAAATGGAGTTGCTTCTGCCAATGATATAATCAGTACTTCAGTGAATTTATTATCTTTAAGTTTCGGGAGTAATTTCTTAACAGAATCTGGTGTTTCACCTTTTGTACGCATAATTTCCTTGTTATAGCTTTCTGTAGATTCCAGTAATAGAACTGTATGTCCTGTTGGTGCAGTATCTATCACAACTATTTCATCTTCAGATCTGTCAACTATTTCTGCAAATGCTCTGAATACAGCGATTTCCTGTGTACACGGACTTCTTAAATCTTCTTCTATATAGTCGATATCGTCTTGAGATGCATTTGATTCTTTTGCTTTTGCTATTACTTCTTTCTTATACTTTTCTAACTCTTTTTCTTCATCAATAAAGCTCATTGTTATTCCCTGACTTTCATCAATTACATATTTCAAATGTGCTGCGGGGTCGGTTGTTGTCAGATGAACTTTCTTTCCTTTTTCTGCCAATGCAAGTGCAATGGTTGCAGCAATAGTTGTCTTTCCAACGCCACCCTTTCCCATGGTGAATATCACTTTTTTATCTGAGTTATACAGATCATCTACAACTTTCTCCAAAGTTGCAGTATTTTTAATATCTAAGCCGGTTGTGTTTTGAGTCTCCTTGTTTAACGAAGCACCAATTTTTTCTTCTGCCCCATTTAAGAATGCTCTTAGTTTATTTATTCCAGTAACGTTGAATGGTTTTAAAGCCAATATATAGGTTTCAAGACTTTTAAGCCCTTCCGGCATATTTCTCATCACCTCGTCCTGTTTATTGAATATTAGTGTTGATAATTCATCATCATGCTCCTTTAATACACCATTTATTATCTGTATTTGATTATTAATACCCAATTCCTGTAGCTCAGAAGATGTTCTATCGGCTTCCGCTAAGGCAGAAGTCTGAGGTCTGGACACTAAAATCAATCTAGTTTGTTTACCGTCAGCCAGATTGTCCACAGCTTTTTTATATATTTCTTTCTTATCATCTAAGCCTGATAACTGACCTAAGCAAGATGCACCATGAGTACTCTTGCTTATGAAATCTGTCCATGCTGATGGAAGTTGAAGCATTCTCAAGGTATGTCCTGTAGGTGCTGTGTCAAAAATAATATGATCATATTTTTCTGCAATCTCATCATCCGCAATAAAATTTGTAAACTCATTAAAAGATGCAATTTCAACTGTACAAGAACCTGACAATTGCTCTTCCATGTTTTCAATAACAACATCTGGCAATTTACCTCTGAAAGGCGCAACAACACTTTCTTTATATTCAGCTGCTGAAGCCTCCGGTTCAAAGTTTGCAACTGTAAGATTTGGAATCTCTTTTATTTTTACTCCCTTATTATTCAATTCAGTTTCAAATACATCTTGAAGATTAGAGGCCGGGTCGGTGCTCACAAGCATTATATTCTTACCACTGTCAGCCAGATTAACTGCAATACTGCTGGCTAATGATGTTTTACCTACACCACCTTTTCCTGTGAAAAAAAGGTATTTTGTTAGTTCAATATCTTTTATATTAAAATCTTTATACATGATTTTTTTCCCTTTAACTATTTACTTTTTTTAAAATCATTTTGTACACTATTACTCTTAACAGCAACTTGAATTATCATTATTAACTACTTCAATTTTTTCTGTCTTATTCGAAATGATATATTCTTGTGGAATCTCAAGAAAACTCACAAATTCTTCGTCAGTAGGGTATTCACCTGTTTTTTTAACATATCCATCCACAATTGTAATTGGTAAAACTTCAACACCTTTGTCATTTAGCAATTTATTCACCTCTACGTTGTCAATGTATGCCTGGGGATTATCAGACAGATTATGCCTTTCAATCTTCACTCCTTTTTTAATTAAATTGTTTACTGTAGTTGCCACTCTAAGTAAATTTTTATCAACAGACGGACCACATACACCAGTTGAACAACACATTGCCGGGTCATAAATCATCATTTTTTTCATAATAATTCTCTTTTCTTTAATTAATTTATATTCTGTTTATTGTTCGCCGAATAACGAACGTTATTGGCAAAAAAATATATTTTATTCAGCACACCAAACCATCTCCATCAAAAACATCAAATAGATTATAGAATAATTTTCGGGCAATTTCCCAGTTCTGCTTGTGAATACAATACCTTACTTTGGGTGTTTCAATTTCTCCTTTTATAAGACCTGCATCTTTCAACTCTTTAAGATGCTGCGATACGGTGGACTTCGCTATAGGGAGTACGTCATGAATATCACCAAAGAAGCAGCTATCCTGAGATGAAAGAAATACAAGAATCTCAATGCGGGTAGGGTGACTCAAAGCTTTTGCAAACCTTGCCACCGTCTCCTGATCAGCTAGACTTATACTATCATTTACTTTTTCCATAATTTCTTAATGTTCGCAAATGTACGAACATTATTTTTATTTGCAAATTATACAACATTATTTTTTACTTATAATTGTAAATGTTAGAATAGTCTATTTAAGTGGTTTTTATAAGATATCTCATGGCGGTGTGTTATAAAACAGGTACAAGCAAAACATTATTAAACTTTAATCTGTTTTCATTTCATATAAATATAAGATTAAAAATCCCTTTTTGGAATTTTTGAAAGATTAATAAAACTAACAAAGAAAGCAAGTGTATCTCACTAATCTCATAAAAGATAAAATGTAAAACATAAAATAAGTACTATGGAGCAAAAAGAAAAAAAGAAATTATCGTTTCCTGTCCTTATAAAAATCATAAAAAAAACAATTCAGGGAATTGGTGAAGACAGAGTTGTAAGAGTAAGCGGATCATTGGCCTTTGCCACCTTATTTTCTATCATACCACTATTCTCAATTATAGCAATTATTGGATCTATTTTTCAATTTGAACTTGATGTTCGTCTTTTCAACGAGTTACAAGCAGTTCTTGGTCCTGAGGCAGTTGAGCAGCTTCAACCAATATTGCAAGAATCAGTCTCTACTGAGTTTACCAACCTTACAGCAATAATAAGTCTTGGTGTTACCTTGTTTGGAGCAACCACAATATTTGCAGTTTTGCAAAGCTCGCTCAATGTCATTTGGCATATCAAGCCAGTTCCCAAAAAAGGGTGGCTCAAATTTCTTAAAAATAGGTTGCTGTCTTTTTCTATAATATTGGTATTAGCATTCCTGTTATTGGTAACATTTACTATCACAAACTTCATAACCAACTTCACCGACAGGATAATGGCAGATTTCCAAGATGTTGCTCTTGTGTTTGTTAAGATAATTGGAACGATATTCAATATCGGAGTTACCACTTTCATATTTGTTCTAATTTTCAAGGTACTACCCGATGCTAAAATTAAGACTAAAGACGTATTAGTTGGTGCAATTGTAACCACTGTTCTCTTTCTCGTTGGTCAGTGGGGAATATCAGTCTATTTTGGTTTATCAAACGTAGGCAGTGTATACGGAGTTGCTGCATTCCTGGCAATTTTCCTAACCTGGATATATTATTCAGCAATAATAGTTTTTGTAGGTGCCGAGTTTACACAAGCATGGGCAAACGAAATGGGCAGCAAAATATATCCCGATGAATATGCAGTTGCAACCAAAGTTGTTGAAATAAAAAAAGAAGGCAAACCGATTACAAATAATTAATTATGTTACCACTTGAGTTTTTTAGGGCTACAACTAATATCATATTTAAGATTTATAAATGTAAAGATTCAGAACGATCTATTTGGTTAAATAATTATAACTCAGTTCTTAATACTTGAACAATAGAAATATAACCATAGTTATAAGGATAGTATCTGAACGTTTCAGATCACTTAAAGAAATAAATTATGGACTCAAAGAAAAGCGCAGGCAAGGACTCGAAATCGGGCTCTTCTACAAAAAAAGCCGATGATAATAAGAAGTCCGGATCCGACAATAAGTCGGGTAACAAAGGTGGAGCTACAAATAAATCTGATTCTGACAAGAAAAAGTAAACATTTTTTATGGGAGTAGAGTAATTCTGCTCCCATTTATTTATTTACATTAAACAAGAACTTTCTATGAAAAATGATGAATTAAACTATAATGATGACGTTGAACCACGTCGTCCAACAATACCCGGAAAGGGAAAAGAGCCGGCAAAAGTATCAAAGCTTGATTTAAAGGATCCCGATCCTGTAGAGATGAGCGAAGCAGATAAAAAGGTTTCTCGTGAAACACGCCCCTCTACTCCCGATAGTGATAAACAAAAAGACCTGGCTGTAAATAAAGGTGGTGGTTACAATAGACGATTAACAACCAACCAAGGGCTAAAAATTAATGATGATAGCAATACTCTAAAAGCAGGAGAGAGAGGCCCATCACTGCTTGAAGATTTTATCATGCGTGAGAAGATTACTCACTTCGATCATGAGCGTATCCCAGAGCGAATAGTGCATGCAAGGGGATCAGGTGCACATGGTGTGTTTAAGGTAACCAATCCCATACCTCAATTTACAAAAGCCGGGTTTCTATCAGAAAAAGGTAAAGAAACACCTGTATTTGCAAGGTTCTCAACAGTGCAGGGTAGTCGCGGCTCCACCGATTTACCTCGCGATGTAAGAGGTTTTGCCGTTAAGTTTTATACCGAAGAAGGAATCTATGATTTGGTAGGTAATAATATGGCTCCTTTTTTTATACATGATGCTATAAAATTTCCCGACTTTGTTCATGCAGTTAAACCTGAACCCCGTAACGAAATACCCCAAGCCGCATCTGCACACGATACTTTTTGGGACTTTGTTTCTACCTCTCCAGAAACATTTCATATGGTAACGTGGCTGATGAGCGATAGGGCTATACCTCGCAGTTTACGCATGATAGAGGGTTTTGGAACACATACTTTTAGGTTTATCAACGACAAAGATGAATCCACATTTGTTAAATTTCATTGGAAGCCCGTTTTAGGAATGAGTTCTGTAGTTTGGGACGAGGCACAAAAGATTTCAGGGATGGATAGTGATTTTCATAGAAGAGAGCTATGGGATTCTATTCAAGCAGGTGAATTTCCGGAGTGGGACCTTGGTGTTCAGCTTATACCCGAAGAGGATGAGTTTAAGTTCGATTTCGATCTTCTCGATCCCACAAAGATTGTTCCAGAGGAGTTAGTGCCGGTTACTATCGTGGGTCGCATGACTCTAAACCGCAACCCAGATAACTTCTTTGCAGAGACTGAGCAAGTAGCTTTTCATCCAGGTCACATAGTTCCTGGTATTGATTTCACTAATGATCCACTACTACAAGGTCGCCTGTTTTCTTACACCGATACACAATTATTACGATTAGGAGGGCCAAACTTTCACGAAATTCCAATTAACCGCCCAATTGTTCCGGTCGTAAATAATCAACGTGATGGCTTTCATAGAATGACAATTGATGTTGATGAAACAAATTATCATCCCAATACAATTAGCGATAATTACCCACTACAATCGTCAAAAAAGGAGGGTGGGTTTGTTAGTCACCACGAACGAATTGATGCACATAAAGTAAGAGCCAGGAGTAAAAGTTTTCTAGATCACTACTCTCAGGCAATATTATTTTATAATAGCCAAACCGAAGTAGAAAAACGTCATATTGGCGATGCATTTAGTTTTGAGCTAGGCAAAGTAAAAAGGATAGAGATAAGACGCAATATCTTAAAGATGATTCGCATCGTTAATAAAGACCTTGCAAGATATGTAGCAGATATTTTGGGACTACAAATTCCTGAGGGGATCCCTGAAAATATGCAACATAGTCCAGATGCCTCTCCCGAAGAGTACGAAACAATATTCGTTAAGCCAACTCTTCAAGAATCACCAGCATTAAGTATTCTGAAGAATCAAAGGAAAGACAATATCAGAACCCGAAGAATTGCAATTTTGTGCAACGATGGTGTTGATGGTAAAGAGGTTGAAGTACTCAAAAAAACTCTGCTTGGTGAAGGAGCATTTGTTAGAGTGGTTGCCCAGCACTTTGGTACGGTAACCGATATGAATGGTGATGAAGTAAATGTAGATGACACTGTTCTCACCACCTCTTGTGTTTTGTTTGATGCTACAATAGTTGCTAACGGAACACAAGAAATGATTGATACAATGACTTCCGATGTTCGGTTTAAAGAATTTGTCAGAGATACATACCGTCATTACAAACCACTAGCCGGTAACGAACTTGCTGCTAAATATATCAAAGGAGTTGTTGGTGATGATTTTACCTCCGATAATGGAGTTGTATACAACGGCACTCCCGAAGATATTGTTGAAGCAATTAAACAAATCAGATTCTGGAATAGGTAAGATAAACACTATCTGAGTTAAGCATCGTATCCCAAGAGGATACATATAACCAAAAATGAGCTTCCGAAGCATTCCAATGTTTTGGAAGCTCAACTATTGCTTTACCATCAACTCTGTTATTGGGAGACTTTCTAAATATTTCTTTCGGCAGAGCTTCATTAAAGCATACAATATTTACTCTATCATTTGCTTTGGCAAATTTAACCTTAGAGTCAGTTTCATAATCCCAATTAAAAGTTACAGTATTGGTTATTTCGTCAATCTGTAGCGTCATCGTAGATAATGGTTGAAGTTTACCCTCAGCAATTTGTATCTTGCTGTAATCAATCTTTAAGTCAGAGTATTTACTTATAACAGCCTCTCTATTCACTTTCCCGCATACAGTACCATAAACAAGATTATCATTTTTATACCCTAATTTAATTTGTGCATACAGAGGAGAAACCATTTTACTAACAAACCCAAATCTGGAACGATGTGCGGTTTGTTTAGGTGTTTTAGGATTTCGAGGTTCTGTGAAAGTCCTGAATCTTTGCTTTCCATTTACTACATATGCCACAATGGGACCCATCTTACCTGATAATCCCATTTTAGATAAATCTATATTTCCCATGCTATCATTATTTATAATAATCGTAAACTTAACAATTATTGTTGATAAAAGCAAAAGTCAAAAGACCAATATGCACCTAACTAAGTCTTGATTAACTATGTAATTTATCAGTGTTGATACAGAGATAATACAGAGATGGTACAGTGTTAATCAGGACTTGGTCCAGCCTATATATTAGTTATCTAAGTGGTCTAAAATGAATTGTCTATAGTTTGGTGTGTTTTATTATTTACTATATTATTCCTTTGTCATACAAAATATTTACTCTATTTTTGAATCATATATTTTTACTGTTGAAAACAATAATTATAATATCGGGTGATAAAGGAAGTGGGAAATCTACCTTTCTATTAGAGGTCTTATCGCTTTTAAGGAATGATGGGGTAGTAGTGAAAGGTTTTGTAGCTATTCATGAATTTGAGACCGACTCATATTTGATAAAAAATGAAGCTACCAACGAAGAGGCTTTAATTTTACAAAGGGTGGGGGGTTATGAAAAACGACCTTACCATTTTTATATTTTTGAAGAGGGAGTAGAAAAAGGACTTAGTTGGATAGAAGAAATATTGGAGCAACCTCCAAATATTGCTGTTATAGACGAAATTGGTGGTTATGAATTGCAGGGTAATATTTGGTGTAATTGTTTTACTAGATTGGTGGAGTCTGATATTCCTCTAATTTTTACAGTTAACACAAAGCATCTCGAGCAAGTCATTAAAAAGTGGAATATTGAGGCTTCTATCATTTTAGATTCTGATGATTTTGATGATCCTAACAAAGCATTTGAAAAAATAAAGGAATGGATACTACCAACACTGCAACAATAAGAGACTCTATAATAACAGGAGTAATCCTTGCCGGAGGAAAAAGTAGCCGTATGGGATTTAATAAAGCCAGTGCTGAGATTAATGGCGAAACGATGCTCAATATAATGATTGAAAAACTGTGTGAAGTTACACCCAATATTATAGTTAGCAGCGGCTCCATTTCTTATCCCGATATCCCTTGGCTACAAATACCTGATGAGTTTCCTCAATATGGTCCTATGGGCGGAATATATTCCATTTTGAAAACTTCAACTACTAATTTAAATTTAATTGTTTCGTGTGATATTCCGTTGGTATCTGTATCTCTATTAAAATATATTGTTTCAGAAGCAAAAGAAAACGGTGCATTAATCACCGTTCCTGTTGATTGTACTGGACAACCACAAATGTTGTGTGCTGTATATCATAAGGATATCCTATCGATATTAAAACAGCAAATTGAATCAAATCAACTTAAGATGAAAAGCTTACTCTATTTAGTGACTGTTGGATATATAAATATCTCTAAAGAACATCCGATTTATAATGAGTATGATTTTATCAATGTAAATACTATAAGTACTTTAAAAATAGCCCAAGAGCTATGGAACAACAAGTAAGAAAAGTTAGCGATAAATGGATCAAAGCATCTGTATTAGCTGGTTTGTGGGCTGGTGTTGAGATTATTGCGGGTAGCTTTTTACATAACCTCAAAATACCTTTTTCAGGAACATTCCTTACGCTTATTTCTATAGTACTAGTTATAGGCTTTTTTCAGATCTGGCCCAAATTTGGAATTATATGGCGTGCAGGTTTGATAACTGCATTAATGAAATCTATTTCTCCCAGTTCTGTTATTTTGGGGCCAATGATAGCAATTGCCATAGAAGGTTTTATTATGGAGTTTGCTATTCGAGTTTCTGGTAGGAATATCTTTGGATATATAAGTGCAGGAATGCTTACAATGGTGGGTATTCTATTGCATAAGGTTGTGCGATTGTATTTACTTTATGGTTGGGATATATTTTTGATATATGAAGAGATGTTTAATTTTGCAACTAGGAATTTTGAATTTCTTCATACGCAACCTATGAGGGCAGTTCTAATGCTATTTGTTATTTACGCTTTATTTGGAGCATTGGCTGCATTGCTTGGATACAAACTTGGGCAAAAAGCAAAATTTGAACAGCTTAGAGAGATTTCATTTTCATCTGAATCTAAAAATGATATTTGGGATAAACCGTCTGAAGAGATCTCTTATTCCACTAGGTTTTTAATTATGCTAGTTGTACTTATACCTTTACTACTATTTGGGCTGAATAATCTAACATTAATTCCTGCACTAATAATAACTATTCCTTGGTTCGTTTTTGTTTTTTGGCGCTATCATCATGCATTGCGTCAATTGAAGAAATGGATTTTCTGGATGCAACTTGTTATAATACTAATTTTAGCATTCTTCTTTAGTAAGACAGTGGAAACCGGACTAGAAGGTCGCCTTATAGCATTGTCATATGGGGTTATAATGATTCTTCGCGCTCTAGTTGTAGTTACAGGATTTGCTGCCCTAAGCACAGAGTTGCGAGCACCACTAATGCAGCGACTGTTTTTCCGTTCAGGTTTCAGGCAGCTTTATCTTTCGGTTAATCATGCATTTGGAATACTACCCATGGTGATAAGTAGTTTTACAACAGCGCGCCAGTTTATAATTCATCCGGCACGCTCTATTGTAGCTAGTTTGCGCTATGTAAACAGTTGGCATCTTCACCTGGTGCGACTGATAGATGATGATCTTACAAGCTGATAGCCCGATCTGAAAAAATAAACATATGGAAATACCAGCATATGCATTAGTTTTGTATAAGGGAATATCATGAAAATAAAAAGCCCTAAAACTATATGAAGTTTATACTGCAAAGGATGATTAGCTAATATAAGTCCTGCATTTGGCTGAAACGTTACAATAGCCTGCGACCACTCGCTTAGTGCAGCATAAGTGCCTATTGGCTCTACTGCTGTTTTAGCCGCCGCAGTAAGTCCAATCACAGCTTCTACTAACAACAGTACAATTATAAGATAGTCATTAAAGCCACTGTTGTATTTAATTCGAGGTGCGGTGAAGCGTCTGATTACCAGAATAATTAAACCTATAACTGCCATTATTCCAAAAATTGAACCCATAGATAAAGCTATTACCCTTTTAGTTTCCGTAGTCATTACCATATGATAGAGCCACTCTGGAATGAATAGTGTGAGATGCCCAAAAAACACAAAAATTATTCCCACATGAAATAAATTGCTAGCTAATTTAACTTTTTTATCGGCAAGAAATTGTGATGACTCTGCCTGAATTGTTTTGTTCATCCATACCAGTCGCGTAATTACCCCAAAGAAGAATACTGCCAGCGCAATATATGGAAAATATGTAAATAAGAAATTGTTAATATAGTTATCCATGTTAGGTGATTTTAATATTTAGAAGTTCAAATTGATTTACATGTTGGCATTACATGCCCCTCCTCCAAAAGTTACAGGTTCTTCTTCATATTCAGCATCCAAGTCCAATGGCTTCTCATTTTTAATCATCTCCCTTGTAATAGCTTTATCCGGTGTTTTTGAAGATAATGAAATAATAGCCTGAAAGATTGAGCTGTACATGTTTCCACTTTCGTTTAATGCCTCATTAATTCTATCCAAAACATGCACAGTTTCTCCAAGCAGTTCATCTGCCTTTTCGGGGGTAAGTGTAGAAAGAAATTCTAAGAATGCAGGAATATAATCTGGTAACTCTTTAGTTGTAAGCTGCATACCACTTGCTTTGTAAAACTCCATTAGATTAACCATGGCTTGCCCGCGATCTCTCGAATCACCCTTAATATGTTCAAAAATATGCAACGAAACGCTTCTGGAATAATCAAATAGTTGCACATACTCTTCCTGCCAATTAATTAGATCATATTCGCTAAACCTATTACAGAATTCAATTAGCCCACTTATTTTATCTTCTTGCAACAAAGAATCCTCTCTTAATATATTTTCCACTTGAGGTAAAAACTCTTGCAGCTCATTTTTGGGATAAGAGAGTAAAAGAGATAGAACTTTATATGTTTTTATCATAATCAGATTCCTCCAAACAGGTTTTTTAATTTTTCATTATCAGTGCAGTCTCCTTCCGGAAATCCGCAACTAGATTGATTCAAATAAACATTCTTTACCTCTTCTCTGTGGCTGGTAGGTATCACAAAACGATCTTTGTAATTAGCAATAGCCATAAGATGATACATCTTTTCCACCTCTTCGGGAGTGAGGCCGGTTCCTTCCAAAACTGCAAGATTCTCTTCCTTGTCAACTGTTTTGCTTCGCATGTATGCTCGCATCGCAAGCATCCGTTTAAGAGCATCTTTCACCGGTTTTTCGTCACCCGCTGTAAACAAATTAGCCAAATATTGATGAGAAATGCGCATATCATCCACATCGGGTAAAATGCCATTCATACCAATGTCTCCACTATTTGCAGCCGACTGAATAGGAGAAAGTGGCGGTACATACCACACCATAGGCAATGTGCGGTATTCGGGATGCAGAGGAAATGCAACCTTCCAGTCGATAGCCATTTTGTAAATAGGTGAGGCGGCGGCTGACTTTAATACATTCTCAGGTATCCCCTGCACACGTGCTTCTGCTATTATTTCGGGATCGCGAGGATCTAAAAACAGATTAAGGTGCTCCCCATAAAGATCTTTCTCATCGGGAGTTATTGCCGCTTCTTTAATTTTGTCGGCATCATAAAGCATCATTCCGATATATCGTATTCTACCAACGCACGATTCGCTGCAAAGTGTTGATTCACCTACCTCTATACGTGGATAACAGAAAGTGCATTTCTCAGATTTTTTTGTCTCCCAGTTGAAGTAAACCTTCTTATATGGGCAACCACTTATGCATTGACGCCATCCTCTACACTTATCTTGATCTATAAGAACTATTCCATCCTCTTCGCGTTTGTAAATTGCTCCTGACGGACACACAGCTACGCAAGTAGGGTTGAGACAATGTTCGCAAATGCGGGGTAGATACATGATAAAAGAGTTTTTGAATTCACCATAGATATCTTTTGGAACATTTTTGAAGTTTGTCTCTTTACTTCTTTTTTCAAACTCACCACCTAAATCATCTTCCCAGTTTGGTGTCTTTTCAATTTTGTCCATCACTTTCCCGGTTAAAATAGAGTGGGGACGTGCAGTGGGAGGAGTTTTAAACTTAGACCCTGAATGTAAAATAGAATAATTAAATGTAAAAGGTTCGTAGTAATCATCTATCGTGGGCATAGTGGGACTGGCAAAAATGTTTTTAATAATACCTGGTTTGCTGCCCATCAATGGTGTGAGGCGTTCTTTGTCGAGTTTCCAGCCACCTTTCCATCTATCCTGATTCTCCCACTCATCGGGGTAACCAATACCCGGCTTTGTCTCTACATTATTGAACCACACATATTCAACACCCTTGCGTGAGGTCCACACGTTTTTACAAGTAACCGAACATGTATGGCATCCGATACACTTATCGAGGTTCATCACCATTGCTATTTGTGCACGTATTTGCATAGTGTTTAAGATTTATAAGATTCTTCTATGGGCTGATCCATCCATTCAACTTTGTTGAGTTTACGTATAATGATAAACTCATCGCGGTTGGCACCGATAGTACCATAATAATTTATACCATAACTTAATTGAGCGTATCCACCAATCATATGAGTTGGTTTAAGACATAGTCGGGATACAGAGTTGTGTACACCACCACGGTTTCCGGTAACCTGGCTAACAGGCATATTCACAGTACGTTCTTGATTATGATACATTATTAAAACTCCATTGGGTATTCTCTGCGAAACAACTATTCGTACTACAGTAGCACCATTTTCGTTAAACACCTCAACCCAATCGTTATCAACAAGATCTATTTTTTTTGCATCGTCCTCGCTCATCCATGCCACCGGACCACCACGCCCGAGGGTTAGCATTATCAGGTTATCCGACCAGGTGGAGTGAATTGTCCATTTGTTGTGAGGAGTCATCATATTCAGGATCATGTATTTATCATCTCCTTCTAACTTGTCAATCATCCCCTTCAACGATTTTGTGTCTATTGGAGGCTTGTAGCAAACTAAGCTTTCACCAAAATCAATCATCCATGGGTGGTCTTGGTAAAGCGACTGGCGCCCTGTGAGAGTTCGCCATGGAATAAGTTCATGAACATTTGTATATCCTGCATTATATGAAACTTCATGAGATTCAACACCGCTCCAGGTAGGAGAGGTAATAATTTTGCGAGGTTGCTGAAGCAAATCTTTAAACCTAATCTGTTCATCTTCACGCACCGATGCTAGATGGCGATGCTTGCGACCTGTGATTTTTTCTAATGCTTCCCAGGCTTTTACAGCTACTTTGCCGTTGGTTTCAGGTGCAAGAGTTAGAATCATTTCGGCGGCATGAATATCGGTCTCGATAAGCGCACTTCCATTTGACTTATACCCATTCGAAGAAATATTCAGCTCTTTAAGTAACTTCACCTCATCTTTTGTATCCCAACTGATTCCTTTTCCTCCGTTGCCCAGTTTTTCCATTAATGGACCAAGAGTAGTGAACCTCTTGTAAGTATCAGGATAATCACGAATCACCTCAATGATATCTGGCATATTCTTACCAGGTTTAAGCTCTATGTCTTCATCTTTCCAGTCTTTGGCATAAACAGTTTCTGAAAGTTCCATTGGTGAATCGTGTTGCATAGGCAGCATTACAATATCTTTTTCCTTACCGAGATGTCCGGGAGAAAGATCAGAAACCTTTTTTGCCAGACCTTTAAAAATATCCCAATCAGTGCGTGCCTCCCAAACCGGATCTATAGCATTGGAGAAAGGATGAATAAACGGATGCAAATCTGTTGTACTCAAATCATTCTTCTCATACCATGTAGCAGCAGGCAGTACTATGTCAGAATGAAGAGCAGATGTAGACATTCTGAAATCGAGCGTAACAAGGAGGTCGAGCTTACCCTCCGGAGCTTTATCATGCCATTTAACCTCTTGAGGTAGTTGATGCCCTATTGATTTTAAATCTTCGCCAAGCACACTGTTTTGTGCTCCCAACAAATGCTTCATAAAGTACTCCATGCCCTTGGCACTAGATGCCAGAAGGTTTGATCGCCATATAAACATGTTTCTTGGGAAATTCTTTGGATTATCAGGATCTTCAGAAGCTATGGAAAGCTCGTTGCTTTTTAATTTTTGTGTAATAAAGCTTTTAACATCTTTACCTTGATCATCAGCTTGTTTACTTAATTTAATAGGGTTGTCGCTTAACTGTGGGCTAGAAGGCAGCCATCCCATTCGTTCTGCTTTAACATTGCAATCAATAATAGACAACTTTTCCCACTTTTCTTTATCCGCTAAAGGAGAGATAAGTTCATCTACCCCAACTTTTTCGTAACGCCATTGATTGGTGTGCATATAAAAATAAGAAGTAGCATTCATATGTCGGGGCGGACGGTGCCAATCAAGTGCAAAAGCTAGAGGCGTCCAGCCGGTTTGCGGTCGCAGTTTCTCTTGACCCACATAATGTGACCAGCCTCCACCCGACTTGCCTACGCAACCACAGAAAACCAACATATTAATGGCACTTCGATAGATCATGTCGGTATGAAACCATTGATTTACACCGCAACCAATAATAATCATTGATCGGCCTTCGGTTTTTTCAGCATTCTCAGCAAATTGTCTAGCTGTTGAAATGATCTGCTGGGCGGGAACACCAGTAATTTTTTCCTGCCAAGCGGGCGTATAAAGAGCATCATCTGAATATTCTGGAGAAGGAGCTTCACCCGGTAATCCTAAAGCCAAGCCATAATTGGCAACGGTTAAATCAAATACAGTACAATAAAAGTATTCTCCTTCAGATGATTTCCGCACCGGTATTTTTCGGTATAATATCTCTTCCTGAGAAGTATCACCAAAATTGGGGAAAGCAACCTCTACAATATCATCAAAATCATTAGCAAACGAAAGTTGAGGCGATATCTCTTTGCCGGTTAAAACATCAACCATTTCTAAATTCCACTTCTGACTCTTATCCCACCGTGAGCCAATTGTACCATTTGGAATCACCATCTCTCTGCTTTTCTCATCAACTAGAAGCGGTTTCCAATCGGCATTCTCCACATTGGCATATTTAGCTTTCATGTCGCTGGCTCTAATTATTCTTCCAGCTTGAAACTTACCATCTTTTTTATCAACTCTCACCAAAAATGGGAGGTCGGAATATTGTTTCACATAACTCTCAAAATAAGGAGTCTTTTTATTCATGTAAAACTCCTTTAATATCACATGTCCCATAGCTAATCCTAAAGCCGCATCAGTACCTTGTTTTGGTTTAATCCATAAGTCGGCAAATTTAGAAGCTTCACTAAAGTCCGGCGATATATTGATTGTTTTGGTGCCTTTATACCTAACCTGGGTATAAAAAGGAGCATCAGGTGTTCGGGTAACAGGAATATTAGATCCCCATACCATTAGAAAAGAAGAGTTGTACCAGTCGGCACTTTCCGGAACATCAGTTTGCTCACCCCATGTTTGAGGCGAAGAGGGTGGAAGATCGCAATAAAAATCATAAAAACTTAGCACTGTTCCCCCCAACAGACTCAGATATCTAGTGCCTGAAGAATAGCTCACCATTGACATAGCCGGAATGGGAGTAAATCCTGCGAGACGGTCGGGTCCATATTTTTTGATAGTATAGATATTGGCTGCAGCAATTATTTCTTGTGCTTCATCCCAATCAAGACGAATGAGACCACCCAATCCTCTTTGACTAACATACTCTTTGCGAGTTTCAGCATCCTTCATAATACTTTCCCATGCAACCACCGGATCTTTATGGATCTGTTTGGCTTTTCTATATGCTAATGCTAGTACACCACGTATCATAGGATATTTAACCCGGTTGGCACTATAAAGATACCAAGAGTAACTTGCACCACGCGGACAACCTCTTGGCTCATGATTGGGAAGATCAGGTCTTGTTTCAGGGTAATTGGTATTCTGTAATTCCCATGTAACCAATCCATTCTTTACAAATATCTTCCACGAGCAAGATCCGGTGCAATTCACGCCATGCGTTGAATTCACAACCTTGTCGAACTGCCATCGATTACGGTAAAAGCGCTCCCAGTCACGTGGAGTATCGGTTGTGACTATGTGTTTGTCGGCACTGACAGTAGCGTTTCTACTAAAATAGATAAGTTTATTAAGTAGACTCATAATAAAAGCGTGTTAGGTTAGAATAAGTGTAGGCTTAACGCTTACAAGGGTATAACAATAACTGAAAGTATTTTAGAAATATTTTATAAATATATAATATAAAAACAAATGAACATACAGGAATCCAGGTATTTACAAAACATTAAGACTTATTTAGTTAATAGGTAGTCTTTACCTATCGAGTAAAACATACTGATAACTGCTACCAGCCATGCTGCTAATGCTATAAATATAAAAAGTGAAGGAATTGTCATCAAAAATGGGAGTTGGAGAGCTTGAGAAAGTTTTACTGTGCAAGCGGTATACATTCCTAAAGGGAATATCATTCCCCAGTATTGAGGATGATATTTCAAAGGAAATTGTTTGTAAAGATGTCTCCATATACCTAAAATAATAATAAGGGGTATCCACCAAGTGCCAATGGCCCAGAAAAAGAGAGTAAAACCTTTTAGGAAGGGGAGTATTTCTTGAATAAACGACCACTTATTTGCGTTTAATATTAAATTAGAACCTGCTAAAGTGGAGATGGCAACAGCACCCATATTAATCCAATAAGCCGGTGCAAACTCCTCTGCACGCATCTCGAAAAAAGACATTCTATAAACTATAAGTGTAATAATAATAATATAAAACATACACCCACAAAGGAACATAGCCAATGTAAAAAACAATACGATATTCTGTGAGAATGGAATATAACTACTGATTTGACTACCAAGCACTGAAATAGACTGTGTTGATACAATTATTAACAACCACACACCGCTGATGGCTTTGTTTATTGGAGGTTTATTATCTTTGACAGTAAATACCGTAAAAACAGTGTAAATTAGTATCAACCAAGCAGTAAAACCAATGTAGAAGAGTACCGTAGCTAAAGTATGATTACCGGCGATAATTACGAACTGACTACCCAAGACGCAACTACCTGCAACAAAAGTTAGTAATCCGGGACTTTTAGCATGGTCTTTTACATCGGAAAGGAAATTTGAGGGAAATAAAATAATTCTTAATGCATAGAGGATACATAGAAAGAGATAAGCTATAACATTAAAATAAAAAAGAAGTTTAGCGATAAGATTGAAATTAAAGTAGAATGAAGCAATGGATACTATGCCTGTTGCCATAACCAATGCAAAATATGCAGTTGGTAAATTAGACAGATCGCGTTTGAAAGTATCAGTAATCAACATCTTACGTGTTTTTTAGCAAATTTAAAAAATTATATTAGAATAATGCGTATATTATATAAAAAAAGACATGATTTGTCAAAAACCTTAAATATCTTTGACAAATCATATTACAGATCATTATGACAGCACAGCTTACAAACAATATCTTAATTGAAGGGCATGAATACTCTCTTGCATCAGATCCTCTAAAACCATACCTAGAAGAGAATGATATAAAAGTTGAAGGATATATAAATGGTTCTTGTAATGGGTATCTTTCAGATTGGGATATTACTGATAATAAGCTTTATCTAATTGATGTATTTCCTTGCTATACCGATGAAGTAGGAGAAAAGATAATGTCGATGGAAAATCTATTCCCTGAGCAGGAAAAAGTATTTGCAAAATGGTATTCTGGAGAAATAACCATTCAAAAAGGAGAATTGCTCAATTATGTACATATGGGTTATGAATCGACTTACGAAGAGCATGTCTATATTAAAATAGAAGATGGGATAGTTGTTGATTCCCGGGTTGAAGATAATAGGGGCAAAGAGTTTGGTGAATGATTAATATATAATAAGACACTCTGTTTTGTCGATAAAACAGAAACATAATTTTTTTGTTTGGTGTGTAAAACAAAAAATTGCATTATTAATTATTCTCTTACGTATTAGTAAAACATTTAAAATTTAGAATAGCGTTTCGATTACATCAACCCTATTTTTAATCTCTGGTATATTTCTATTTTTCCTTGAATTTCCTGCATCGGTACTAATTGTGTGTGCTTTCATCAATTCAGTGGAGTAGGGTTTCATCATTTGGTTCACTAAAGCGATATCAGTTGTGGGGTCTACCCATGCCTCAATAGAGCTTTTGGGTATAATGAGTGGCATTCGTCTTTTTGTATTGTGAATCTCTGCCATAAGGGGATTAGCATCAGTGGTGATGATGGAGAATGTATCACGTAGTTCTCCAGTTTGTTTATTAATCCAAGTGTTGAAAATACATCCCATATAAAAGACGGTTTCATCTGAAGGGTAAATATAATAGGGTTGTTTAGTTTTTCCATTGTGTTGCCATTCGTAGAAACCATCGAGTGGGAGTATGCATCTATACTTATTTATTGAATTTTTGAATGAAGGTTTCTGGTGTATTGTGTCGCTCCTGGCATTGAGGGTCATGTTAGCTAGTTCTTCTGCATTCTCTTCATCTGAAGCGAAAGAAGGGATTAAGCCCCATTCTGAAATTTCTACAGATTTATACTTAAACACTGGTAGCTTGGGATGTGAGAATCCGGAAACCAAATAATATAATTGATTAAATTCTCCTTGCATCTTTAGCTCTGGGTAAGTCTTTAGATGTTCTTTTACAGCATTTATTGCTTTTCCTTCAAATGATACAGTGAAGCACATATTGTTAGTTTTATTAATTATGAAACATATAACTCTTAATTATGTTTCTAATAGATTTAGTTAATCTATCATCATTTATTGGTATTGCTTGTTATACTGTTATGTAGTAATTTTAGAACTTGTTTAATCATTTAAATTTTATAATAATATGTATGTAGTTACACGTAATATGAAGGTTGCAAAAAATCTTACAGATGCAGTTTTAGAAGATTTAAATCATAAATCTGCTGTTGTTAGATCGGAAGGTTTTATTCGCAGAGATGTTTTGCTTAACTCTGAAGATGAAGAATTTGATTTAATTAAGGTGGTGATTTATTGGAAAGATAAGGACTCGATGATTACATGGCAAGGCAGTAAAGAGCATCAGCAAGGGCATATTGATAGACATAAAGAGAGGAAAGCTTCGGGGAAAGAGCCAGTTAATCGCAAAGAACTAAATCTTACAGTTGAGGATTTTGAAGTGATGTTTTCGTTAGAGTCTGAGTTGTAAATCAATTGGTGCTTGGACAATTATAAAGATAAAGCTTGCACAATTTTTATTCCTCCCCATACAGATAATAGTCCCAAAATAATGCTCGATGTAGTGTAGAGGACAAATAGGCCCCATTGATTCATTTCTATCAACCGCATATTCTCAAATGCAAAGGCCGAAAATGTGGTGTAACCTCCACAGAAACCTACAATCATTAGTAAGCGGAATGATTGGCTTTCGGGATGGTGTGCGAATATCCAACCTGAGAATATTCCAATTAAAAGGCATCCTCTTATATTAGCAACGAGGGTTCCAAAAAACAGCCACTCTCCTTCTACAAAGAGGGATACTATACGAGAGGTAATGAATCTAAGCATGCTACCAAAGGCTCCTCCTGCTCCAACTAAAATCAAATCTTTCCACATAGATTTTAAATATATATTACTTTATCAGTTTAGAGTTCCACTTATACTAACTATCTTTTTTAACTCTTGTATTAAAATTTGGGGAGGTATTATTATGTTGTTATTTCAATTGATTGCTTTTTTATTATCAATAGATCTGTAAGGTCTTGAGCAATAATAATATGTGGGTATTTTTCCAACTCTTCTCTGGTAGTTGCCCCGTTTAAGACTCCGTAGAAATCTACACCGGCAGCTTTAGCTGCTGCGGCATCTATGGTGCTGTCACCAATATAAAGACAATTGTTTTTATCGGAATTTAATTGCTTTATCGCAAAGAGTAAACCCTCTGGTGATGGTTTATGAGTAATTACATCTTCACCTCCAACTACAACATCGATAAGGTCGTCATCAAATTCTCTTTCCAGTACCTCTTTAATGCGATAACGAAATTTGGTGGATACAATACCAATCTTATTACCACTATCTTTTAAAGATTTAAGCACTTCGGCAGTCTCGGGAAACAATATTGTGTTATCGGTCATACATGTATCTGCCTTTTTCACATACTCCTTAACGTAAATAGAGAGTTTCTCTTTATCAGATACTCCTGTGAGTGCATTAAAGGAGTTTTCTAACGTCATTCCAATTGTTAGCTTTATCTCATCATCGCTTACATTTGTAAATCCGTGTTCTTTAAGGACATGTTTAAAACAGAGAACAATTCCTTTAGAAGAGTCTGCTAGCGTGTAATCGAAATCAAAAATATAAGTATTGTAATTATTCATTACTACAAAAATAGTGATTTATTCTTGAAGTTGTTTAGTTCTTCAATTAATGGAATAGGTTGCTAGCTCAATATTTAGTATTTAATCTTCAATTTCTGAGTCTTCTGAAGGAGTACATATTTTGTCGGTAAAGAGTATTCCGTTTAAATGATCAAACTCATGCTGAAAGATGATTGAAGTGAAATCATCTTCTCGACTATAGCCCATTAGCTTTTCCTTATGAAAGTTTCCGTTTTCGTCCCAATACTCTACTTCTACCCACGGAAATCTAATAGAGTTTGTACTTATATTTGGGATTGAGAGACAGCCATCTCCTTCAAAACAGATAGTTTCGTTGGGGTGATTAACTATTCTGGGGTTTATAGCAACTTGAACAGGATATTCTGGGTTATCGAATCTTACGAATAGAAATATATTCTTGAGTACTCCCACCTGAGGTGCAGCAATTCCAACTCCACCGGCTTCGTTCATTGTCAGAATTAATCGCTTAATTAAAAGCTGCAAGTCTTCATCATTCGTGATTGAGTCTTGATTAATATCTGAAGACTGCATCCTAAGTGTAAACGAGTCAATCGCATCTGTTATAAGAAGTACGCGAAAGGTAGTATCTGTATCTCCATTGCGAATTATTTCTAATTCTCTTTCTGTAAATGCCATTGATAATTGTATTGAAATTATGATTATAAATATTGTTGTAATTGTTCTCATTTGATTATTTATTGATAATCTTTAAACAAATATAATAGACAAAAAGTTATTAATGCAGGAATATCAGACTGTAATCACAATGTGTTTTTAAAAACAATTATAATATGGCAAAATATTCAAAAAAGGCGCAAGATAAGATTAGCGAAGTTATGAAAGAGTTTAAAGAGGGAGATCTTAAAACATCTGCCGGGGAGAAGGTAACAGACAGAGATCAAGCAGTAGCAATTGGAATTTCTGAAGCTGAGCAAAAAGGATATAAAGTACCTAAAAAGACTTCGAAAGGTAAAGATTCAAATAAATCGACAAAAGAAAAGAAGTAATAATTATAAAATATGGGAAACAGATCAAACGGTTCGTCAAGTGATGCAGTTTATGTTTTAGGGGTTATAGGAGCAGCAATATTTTATATTTCCGGTGCTACCAGCTTTTGGATGGGCGTCATTGGTTTTATAAAAGCTTTGGTTTGGCCTGCTTTTTTGGTGTATGAGGTTTTAAAGTATATGGGATGAAATGCAAAATGTCTCAAACAAACTGATGTTGGAGACATTTTATACTTTTAGAGGTAACTGCTTTACATATTTAGAGAATTCTCAATAGTAAATGAATAGTAATATTCTTTATTATCGAGTAAGAACTCTCTATGCGTTCTTGGTTGCCAGCTGTTGTCGCCACCCATACCCGATTGTTTGAAGTCGATATGCAGCCATGTTTTATCACCTCGTATTGGGTTGTCGGATGGGATAGCTCCCGATGGCTTTGAATCGCTCAACGCTTTGGTTGAGTAGTTCTGAATATTGAAATTAATCAATGGCATACCGCTGAAAACAACTGCTTTATTATCTGAAATTGCTTTTACCCATCTTACATCGGTTTTATTGCCATTCTCTTGCGGCATAACGTGCATGAAATGTTGGTCTTCTACTTTTCCGTAATAGATCCCTACGAAAGCCGACTCTTTACGGTCGTCATACGATTCGTGTGGCCCTCTGCCATACCATTCCACTTCATCATAATTCGAGGGAAGGGCAGTTCTAAGTCCCACTCTAGCTAATGGTGGAATTCCATCGGGGATATTAAACCAATTCTCTACGGATATTTTGCCATTTCCATTAACTGTAAAATGTGCTTCATAAATTATAATTTCTGGATCGGTTTTAATAGTGTTTTTTACATTCACAATTACCTGACCATCATTAATGTGGTTATATGTAATGCTAATTGGTTGGATATCGTTTTTATCAAGACCGGCTTGTCTCCAACGATCTGCATAGCTTCGTATACCTCCTCCTTCGTCATTGTCTGTGGGAACTCTCCAAAGATATGGAAGCAATGCTTCTGAAATAACATCTTCATTGTTATAAACTAGTTTGCTTAATCCTCCTTTATTTTTGTCAAACTCGGCTGAGAAGCTGTCACTTGAGAGTTGTATGAGATTATTTTTTTCTGAAACCTCCAGTTTTGGTAGAGAATTGATATCTATTCTCTCTTTTATATAACTACTTAAGCCAAAATCTATTTGCTCTCTTGCAACAATAAATCCTGCATCGGCCCAGAGCTTATTTTCTTTTAAATGGAAGCTGAAGTTCATGAAGTACTCATTACCGGAGATAATTGCTGATCTATCAAACTTAATTTCCATAAGTTGGCTCTCAAGTGGATTGATGTTTAGTGTATCAACTCTTCCTGATTCAATAATAGTTCCATTTTCAATTATCTCCCATTGTATATAAACATCATTTGCATTAACAAAATAGTTCTCGTTGGATATTGAAATGATTCCGGTATTGATATCAATATTTTTTACATTATAATACTGATACACTTTTTTAAGCTCCTCCATTTCGGGTTGAGGCGTATGGTCAGGATTTATTAATCCATCGTTTGTATTTGATCCATCGCTATGGTTAATGATATTCCAGAATTCTCTGCCATTTTCGTCTTTTGAACGTAAGGCCTGATCCATCCAATCCCATGTGAAACCACCCTGGAACCGATCATACTCGTTATACAAATTCCAATATTTACGAAAGTTGCCAAGACTGTTACCCATGGTGTGAGCATATTCGCAGATAATGATTGGGCGCTCTGAGTCCCAGTTGTAATAATCCTCCAGGTGCTTAATTGAAGAGTACATATCAGATATTATATCGTAACGATTTAGGGAGTGTGCATAGGCCGGGTTCTTTGATTCGTAATGAACTGGACGTTGTTCAGGGTCTGCTTCTTTCATAGCCGCATATGCATGATCAAAATTTACGCCCCAGCCCGATTCGTTACCCATGGACCAGAACACTATTGAAGGATGATTTTTATCTCTGAGCACCATATTAACATTTCGCTCAACAATCATCTTTTTCCATTCTTCCTTTTCCCCAATATAATAACCTTTTTCCCACAGGCCATGGCTCTCTACATTGGCTTCGTCCATAACATAAAGCCCATACTCGTCGCAGAGTGAGTAAAACTCGGTATTGTTGGGGTAGTGACTAGTGCGAACTGCATTTATATTGTATTGCTTCATTAATACAATATCGGCAATCATGTCTTCGCGAGTGACGGTGCGACCGTTATACATATTGAAGTCATGCCTGTTTACACCTTTAATTTTAATGGGCTTGCCGTTCACAAGAAACAATCCGTCTTTTACTTCTACTTTTCTGAATCCTGTGTTGATTACGAACGACTGTATTGTTTCACCATTTGCTTTCTGTAATTCAATTCCTAACTTATAAAGGGTTGGGGTTTCTGCTGTCCATTTTAAAGGGTTATTAATCTTGGCTGATAGGTTAATCTTTTGCTCTGAAGATTTGTTGATTTTAAATGGGGAGCTTTTAGTTGTAGTGATAGTTTTGCCTGAGTAATCTTTTAATGTAGTTTGTACTATATAGCTTTCTTTTGCTCCTACATTAATATTTTCAACATCCACTTCAATATTTAAAACTGCATCGGTATAATCATTTACTAATTCTGAGTATACTGTGAAGTCACGCATCCTAACATTTGGTGTCGTAAATAAGTAAACATCTCTATAAATACCACTTAATCGCCAATAGTCCTGATCTTCTAAGTAGCTACCTTTTGACCAGTTAAGAACTTTTACTGTTATTTCATTCTCTCCTTTTTTGATATATTGGGTGATGTTGAATTCAGAAGGAAGCATTCCATCTTCATGATATCCAACCTCTTCTCCGTTTATCCATAAGGTCATTGACGATTGCACACCTGCAAAGTGAATATAGACTTGATTACCATTCCAATTGTCGGGAATAGAAAAAGATTTCTTGTATACTCCTGTTGGATTATAATCTTTGGGTACAAATGGGGGATTGGGCTCAAATGGATATTTTGTATTTGTAAAATACGGGGGGTCGTATTTACCATCATTTTGTAACTGCCAGTTGGAAGGAACATTGATATTGTCCCAATTACTATTAATGCTTTCTTTTGATATACCTTTTGGGACTAATCCTGGATTTTCGAAGTATAGAAATTTCCATACTCCATTAAGCATTATAACTTGTTTAGAGTTTTCGAGGCTGTTGTTTTCCCAAGCGGGTTTGTTGAATGGGATATAAGAAGAATGAGCTTTTTCGGCATTCACCTGCGTAATATTGGTGTCTTCCCATATGTTTTGAGCGTTTATAGTAAATGCTACAAAGACAAAAGTTAGTAGTTGTATTGTTCTCTTAACCATTTTATCTATTTCAATTATAATTCTTTATTAATTCCTTTTTCTTTTCATTGTTATTTATTTGATCAAAAAAGAGGCCAGTCGGGATCTTCAGTTCTTGCTTCTTTCATTATAGTTTTTAACTCCTCAGAAATATCTGGAAACTGATCTATGATATTATGATTTTCTGAAGGATCAGAAGCAATATTGTAAAGTTCATATGTTCCTCCATTTCGAATATCAAGATGCAGAAGTTTCCAATTTCCTTTTATAACCGCTTGCCTGCCACCCATCTCCTGAAACTCGAAATAGAAAAAGTCTCTTTCGTGCTGTATGCCTTCTCCCAGTATGGTAGGTAGAATACTTATACCATCTGTTTCTCCTTTAATTTCAGTTTGAAGTATATCGGCAAAAGTGGGAAGGTAGTCCCAGAAAGCGAATGGAAAATTGCTCTCTTTGCCTTCAGCAACTTTTCCCTGCCATGAAATTATTGTGGGTACACGAATGCCACCTTCGTACAGATCGCGTTTGTAGCCTCTATAGATGCCATTGCTATTGAAGAAGTCGGGATCGCCACCTCCTTCTCTATGGGGACCGTTATCACTTGTAAATATAATTAGGGTGTTGTCAAGCAGGTCATACTCATTTAATTTGTCTAATATCTGAGCAACATAAACGTCAATTCTCTTTACCATAGCAGCATGGGTTGCTCGAGGATAATCTTGCGACATGTACCCACCTTTACGGAAATTGGGACCGGAGTCGGTGCCCATATATGGGGTTTCAGGAAATTTTCCTCTAAGGTTTAAGATAATGCTATCTTCGGGTACTACTAGCTCGGCATGTGGGAGCACCATTGGTATAAATAGGAAAAAGGGATTATCATTTTGCTCTTCAATAAACTGCAGGGCTTTTTCTTGAATTAAAGCTTGTGAGTATGCTCCAAAGCCGCCATCGTCGTTTTCAGATAACTCCACTTTTGTGTTATTGTGCCAAAGGTGACTTGGGTAATAATTGTGAGCCATTCTTTGGCAGTTATATCCATAAAACTGATCAATGTTTTGATTGACAGGGTCTCCAGAAGATCCTGGGTGGCCTAATCCCCACTTGCCAAATGCTCCGGTTGTATATCCGGCATCCTTGAAGAGAGTGAAAATGGTGTAGATATTGGCAGGAAGTGGTTTTTGGCCTTCAGGTTGAACTTCCATATTCCCCCTAATTGGTGTATGGCCTGTATGTAAACCGGTTAATAGGCTTGCTCGAGAAGGCGCACTAACTGTTGTGCCTGAATAACTTCTTGTGAACCTTGTGCCATTTAAGGCAAGTTGATCTATGTTGGGTGTTTGAAATTTTTCTTGACCATAGGAACTCAAATCGCCATATCCTAGATCATCTGTTACAATAAATACAACGTTAGGTTTTTGTTGTGAACTTAATGATGTTGCAGCAACGCCTAAAAGTAGGCTTGAAAGAACTCTTCTCATTGAAATAGTTTTATAATATTGAAGTTAATTCTTATTATATACAGCAGTAAATTAATAAGCAAAGATAATTTTTTTATTTAATGTTCCTATATTTTAAACTTCAACTTTAATAACAGCTGTTAAAATTCAAGTTAAGGTTGTGTGGATAAAATACTCAATGTATTTATATTTGCATATTTAAATTCTACCAATTTTACATGATTGTTATCTTTGCAATGGATTCATTAATAAAAGAAGAAAATTACGCACATTGATTTTTATGAAATCCAACCAAAATCTTAACTATGTTTTTATTTTTTCGTAGTGATTACGGAGACTTAAAAGCATAGTTTTTTTCTTCTATATAGTAGTTAGGTCATCTTATTGTAGATAGGAAAACATTATGTAGAAATATCATTTTATGTAAATAGGCTAAACTTCAAGTATTTCTCTCTAATTTAATATTACATTTGTCATACTGGATACTATAAATTAAAAAGCATGGGATTCGAAATAGAGAGAAAATTTCTGGTTAGTGGTGACTATAAGTCAAAGTCTTTTAAAGCTTACCCTATTAAACAGGGTTATCTTTCACTTTCGGGTGTGAGCGTTGTTCGTGTACGTGTGAAAGGAGAAAAAGCTTATATCACTGTTAAGAGTTCGATTGCTGCAGGTACAATAAAACGAAATGAATGGGAGTACGAGATACCGGTAAATGATGCAGAAGAGATGCTGAAACTCTGTGAAGAGGGATTAATTGATAAGAAACGGTATTTAGTTAAGGCTGGCAATCATGTATTTGAAGTGGATGAGTTTTATGGAGAAAATGAAGGTTTATTAATTGCTGAAGTTGAGCTTGAAAGCGAAGATGAGCAGTTTGAAAAGCCAGAATGGCTAGGAGAGGAAGTTACAGGTAACGTTAGATATTACAATTCGTTCCTCTCCATTCATCCTTATAAAAAGTGGAATAGCTTAAATGATTAATCTCAGCGCTACTCTACAATTGTTACCCAACCATATTTATCAGACTCGTCACCATATTGTATAGCACGTAGTTGATTATAAAGTTTAAGACTAATCGGTCCTGGCTCTCCATCTTTACTAAAGACGTAAGACTTGTTTTCACTTATATCATCAATTCTTAAAATAGGGCTAATTACAGCAGCTGTTCCACATGCTCCGGCCTCTTCAAAAGTTTCAAGCTCTTCTTCTGGAATTGGTCGCCTTTCAACCTTTAAACCCATATCTTCTGCCAGTTGCATCAAACTTTTGTTGGTAATTGAGGGAAGGATAGAGGTAGATTTTGGTGTTATGTATGTATTGTCTTTAATAGCGAAAAAATTAGCAGGACCACACTCATCTATATATTTCTTTTCTTTTGCATCCAAATATAGAACAGCAGAATAGCCCATTTCGTGTGCTTTTTCACCTGCAACAAGACTTGCAGCGTAGTTGCCACCAACTTTGTAGGTGCCGGTTCCGAGGGGTGCAGCACGATCGTATTCTCTAAGAATTACCATTGGTGTTGGCTTAAATCCTGCTTTGAAATAAGGACCAACAGGGGTCACAAAAATAATGAATGTATACTCAACTGATGGTTTTACACCAACTTGAGCGCTTGTGCCAATCATAAGTGGACGAATATATAAAGAAGCACCACTTTCGTAAGGCGGTACAAAATGTTCGTTTTTCTTGACCGCTTGAAGAACCATCTTTTCAAACATTTCAACAGGTAGTTCGGCCATTTTAATGCCTCTGCAAGATGATTGTAAGCGTAATGCATTTTCGTGCATTCTAAAAATACGAACCTTACCATCTTTACCCCTGAATGCTTTTAAGCCTTCAAAAACTTCCTGCCCATAATGTAGGGTTGTAGCTGCCATATGAAGATTGATATACTCCGAGGTTTCAGCTTCCGGTTCACTCCATTTACCATCTCGATAATGACTCCTAATGTTGTAATCGGTTTTTATGTAGCCGAATGATAGTTTCGACCAATCAACTGTGCTCATATTAGAATTTATTATAGTATTTGAATTAAACTTGTCCTTTACAAATGTAAGAATATATTTCCTATAATCTCTTTTTTAACAATATAAATAAGTAATTTCGTGCTTCTGAAATGATTGATCATATTACAATTGGACGTATTCAAGATGCCGCACAGATTGCAGAAGTGGTGTCTGATTTTGTTACACTTCGACGAAGAGGTGTGAATATGGTGGGGTTATGTCCTTTTCATGACGATAGAAGCCCTTCCTTTTATGTTTCTCCGGCTAAGAATATTTGTAAATGTTTTTCTTGTGGTGAAGGAGGTTCTCCTATTCACTTTGTGATGAAGCATGAGCAAATGTCGTATTATGAGGCATTGAAGTATCTTGCTCGTAAATACAATATTGAGATTGTTGAAAAAGAACTGACTAACGAAGAAAAACAGCAACAGAGCGACAGGGAGAGTATGCTTATTCTTAATGAATATGCTTGTAACTATTTTGTAAAAACGTTGCATTCTCACCCCGAAGGTAGATCTGTTGGACTTACTTATTTTAAAGAACGGGGAATTAGAGAGGATATAATTAAGAAGTTTCAACTGGGCTATAGCTTAGAGGAGCGTAGTGCTTTTTCTGTTGAAGCGCAAAAAGCTGGATATAATATAGATTTTTTACTGAAAACAGGCTTATCGTTTGGAGGTGAGCAAAACCGACCATTAACAGATCGATTTAGAGGTAGGGTGATATTTCCTGTTCATTCAATTTCTGGTAAGGTAGTGGCTTTTGGGGGTAGAATACTTAAGAAGGTTGAAAATGTTGGTAAATATGTAAACTCCCCAGAGAGCGATATCTACTCAAAAAGTAAAGAATTGTATGGTATTTTCTTTGCCAAGAGTGCAATAGTTAAACAAGATAAATGTTTTCTGGTAGAGGGCTACACGGATGTTCTCTCTATGCATCAGTCAGGGATTGAAAATGTTGTTGCTTCTTCTGGTACTGCACTAACGCATGGGCAGATACGTATGATTCATAGATTTACAGAAAATATTACTGTTCTTTATGATGGCGATACAGCAGGTATTAACGCTGCCCTGAGGGGAATAGATTTGTTATTGGAGGATGGGATGAACGTAAAAGTGGTGCTTCTTCCAGAAGGTGAGGACCCTGATTCATTCGCCAGAAAACAAAATGCTGAAAGTTTTCATAGATATATATCGGAAAACGAAACTGATTTCATTCGCTTTAAAACAGATTTGCTGATTGAAGAGGTTGGTGACGACCCAATTAAGAGATCGGGAATGATTTCTAATATAGTAAATAGTATTGCAATTATTCCCGATGCTATAACTCGTTCTGTGTATGTACAAGAATGCTCGCAATCGTTAAAAATGCCTGAAAAGGTTCTTATTTCGGAGATTAATAAAATAAGAGCAAGAGAGTGGGATAAGAAAAAAGAACAAAAGCATAGAGAAGAGAATAGATTATCTGTTGGTAACAGTATCTTGCCAAAAGCAAATAATGACTTAAAATCTGATACTGCGATAAGTACTAAGACGGTTATTACTCCGTTTGATAGATTTGAACGTGAAATTATCAGATATATTGTTAGGTATGGTAATTTTCCCATTTATCAGAAGTTTGAAACTCAAAAACGAAAAGCAGGAAAAACTGTTATAGAGGAGCAGGTATTAATAGAGGAGGGTCCTGGCGTTACTGAGTTTGTTCAATTTGATCTTGATCGTGATAACATTACCTTTTCGAATGATATTTATAGGTTAATGTTTGAGAAAGCAGTTGAGCACATTGGTGATAAGGATTTCAACTCTGGTAATTTTTTTCTTAACTACCCGAGTAACAAGGTGAGTAAGCTTGCTTCTGATTTGCTCAGCGACAGATATCAATTGAGTAATATACATTCTAAAATTTTAGGAGAAAAAGTAGGAGATAAAAGTTCGCGTTTGCTTGAACAAAACCACTTGAGTAACTTCGTGCCACGTGCAACAACAGAGCTAAAGAATGCTTATGTAATGCAAAAGATAGATGAGGTAAAAGAAGAAATTAAAATCAGCGATCATGACAGGTATCCCGAATTAATTACACAATTGAAACAACTTCAAGATATAAAAAGAGTACTTGCAAAGGAACTTGGTGAAAGAATAGTACTAAAATATTAAATTATGTATTTAGAAACACAAAATGTAGTTAAGCAGTATGCAAACCATTTGGCGTTAAACAGAGTGAGCATAGAAGTGCCACGTGGTACGGTTTTTGGACTACTTGGCCCTAATGGTGCAGGTAAGACCACACTTATCAGAATAATTACCAGAATAACTGCACCAGATAGTGGTAATGTTATTATTGATGGGAGGCCTTATAAAAAAGAAGATATATATAACATTGGGTATTTGCCAGAGGAAAGAGGGTTGTACCGTAAAATGAAGGTAGGCGAGCAAGCAATGTACATGGCACAACTGCGCGGTATGTCAAAAAAGGAAGCTCATCATCAATTAATGGTGTGGTTTAAAAGATTTAATATAATGGATTGGTATAACCGTAAAGTAGAGGAACTGTCGAAAGGGATGCAACAAAAGGTTCAGTTTATCTCTACGGTAATTCATAACCCTGATCTACTTATATTTGATGAGCCTTTTAGTGGTTTTGATCCTGTGAATACTGAAATTGTAAAAAATGAGATGCTGCGTTTGAAGGATGAAGGAAAAACAATAATTCTTTCTACTCACAATATGGGCTCTGTTGAAGAACTATGTGATAATATTGCCTTGATACATAAGTCTGAGGTTGTATTGAAAGGTAACGTTTATAATATCAGAAAAGATAATAGACCTAATATATTTCGATTCAGGATAATTGGGAGTGATTTTGATTTTTATCATCCTTCTTTTGAATTGCTTTCAAAAGAGTTGTATCATGAATATATCGACCTAAGAATTAAGAAGCTTGAGGGAATTAGTAATAATGAACTGGCGCAATTAATTTTTGATAAATATGATGTGGTGAGTTACGATGAAGAGCTTCCTACAATGAATGATGTCTTTATTAAAACTGTAACAAATTAAGTAACATGAATAGTTTAAATTTAGTTATACAGAGAGAGTATCTTACAAGGGTAAGAAAGAAATCATTTATAATACTCACAATTCTGATGCCATTTTTAATGGTTGCATTGTCTGTATTTCCTTTGTGGCTATCGACGCTAAACGACGGGAGTGTAAAAAATGTAGCTATTATTGATAATACAGGTATTTATGCACCTCTATTGAAATCTACAGACCTATATCAATTTCAAATTATAGGTGATGCCGATAAACATGAATCGGAGTTGAGAGTGGGAAAAGATCTATTTGCTATTCTTCAAATTACAGATGATTTAAGTAAAAATTCAAATGCAGTTGCCATAACTTCAGAAAAACAGACTCCGCTTGATCTGCAGAATTTGATTCAAAGAACATTAAATGATAAGATTACTGAACAAAGACTTGATGAGCTAACGGTTTCCGGGACGATGGACAATGAAGCCATCATCAAAGTAAGAAATATCATCGAAGATGGCAGTAAAGTATCACTTAGAACATTAAGAATGAGTGACGATGGTAGCGTTAAGGAATCTTCTACCGAAATTGCTTCAATAATTGGAATGATGTTTACCGTTCTTATATATATGTTTATTTTGATGTATGGTAATATGGTTATGCAGGCTGTTCTTGAAGAGAAGAAAAGTCGTGTTGTAGAAGTTATGGTCTCCTCAGTAAAGCCGGTAAACCTCCTGGTAGGTAAAATAATTGGAATTGGTTTAGTTGGTCTTACACAACTGGCAGTATGGATAGTAATGACCACGGTTTTGATGACTGGAGTTTCTTTATTTATTTCTTCTCCCGATCAGGCTGTAGCAATGTCTCCGGGAATGGGTGATTTTAACATCGAAGGAATAATGTCCATGGTTATGAGTATAAATTGGCTAGAAGTGATTTTATACTTTGTTCTCTTTTTTATTGGAGGGTATGTATTATATGCCTCAATTTTTGCAATGTTTGCTTCAGCAGTCGACAGCGAGGAAGATACTACCCAATTTATGACTCCAGTAACTCTTGTTATCTTTTTTGCCTTCTTTGCAGGTTTTTATAGTGTTAGTAACCCCGATGGGCCGCTTGCATTCTGGACATCTCTAATTCCATTTACGTCTCCAATTGTTATGATGGTTAGAATTCCATTTGGAATTCCATTTTGGGAAATACTCCTGTCACTTGTTCTGTTGTATGGTACATTTATTGTGATTTCAATTTTTGCAGCTAAAATATACAGAGTAGGGATTTTAATGTATGGTAAAAAACCAAGTTTCAAAGAGATGATGAAATGGGTAAAATATAAATAAATTAAAACTATTTGATATATTATTGCAAAAAAGAAAACAAAAAGATGTAAATTTGCGGAAATAAAAGCATTTGTCCAATATGATGATGCGTTTATACATAAATCTTAAACACTTGCCCTGATTCTATGAGAATGACGCAAGTGTTTTTTTATACAATTACATTAGTTATGAAATTTGATAAAATGCAAGCTGCAGGCAATGATTATATATATGTGAATCTATTTGAAGAAAAGGTAGATAATTTTGCAGCATTATCGCGCCAGCTTAGTAATCGTAACTTTGGTATAGGTAGCGATGGACTTGTTCTGATAGGACCTTCAGATAAAGGCGATTTCTTTATGCACATGTTTAATGCAGATGGCAGTGAAGGAATGATGTGCGGTAACGCAGCCAGGTGTGTTGGTAAATATGTTTACGAAAGAGGGCTTTCCAATAAGACCGAAATAGAATTAGAAACCAGATCTGGCATAAAGCATTTATCTTTAAAAGTAAATAAGCATAGCAACAAGATAGAGCAGATTAAAGTAAATATGGGCAGAGCAATTCTCAATTCTGAAACAAAAGGGATTAGTGAGTTTTTTCAATTATCATTAAACAGAATGATTGATTACCCGGTACAACTTGAAGAGCATAAATATCGCATTACATTTGTTTCTATGGGAAATCCTCATGCTGTGATATTTATGAATGATATTAGCAACTTGGATATTAAAAAGATTGGTTCCAAAATAGAACATCTAGAACATTTTCCTGAAAGAACCAATGTGGAGTTTGTAGAGGTAGTTAATTCCAAACAATTGAATGTAAGAGTGTGGGAGCGTGGGAGTGGCGAAACATTGGCTTGTGGAAGTGGTGCTTGTGCCGCAGTTGTTGCTGGGGCTGTAACAGGAAGATGCAAATCTAAAGCCTCTGTGAAGCTGAAAGGTGGTACCCTTGAAGTTGAATGGGATAAAAATGCCGACAGAGTTTATTTAACCGGTGATGCACATTTTGTTTTTAAGGGAGAGTTATAAAAATAGTAGCATTAGATATATGTTTAAAATTAATGAAAACTATCTTCATCTGAGTCGTAGTTATCTTTTCAGTACCATATCAAAGAAAGTAGACGAGTTTGCTCTATCCAACCCCAATGCTGATATCATTAGATTAGGGATAGGTGACGTAACACAGCCGCTTTCGCCATCTGTTATCGATTCAATGCATAAATCGGTGGATGAGATGAGTAGAAAAGAAACTTTTAGAGGTTACGGTCCTGAACAGGGGTATAAATTCCTCCGTGAAAAAATAGCCACGACTGATTTTCAAAAAAGAGGTGTTAAAATAGATGCCGATGAGATTTTTATTAGTGATGGATCTAAAAGTGATACCGGAAATATATGTGATATATTAGGTGATAGTAACACCATTGCAATAACAAATCCGGTTTATCCTGTATATCTCGATACAACAATTATGCGATTGGGTAATTCCAATAATTTAATGCTACTGGAGTGTAATGAAGAGAATGGCTTTCTTCCGGATATACCTGTAAAATCAATAGATGTAGTTTATCTCTGCTATCCTAATAATCCAACAGGTACAGTTATGAACAGAATTAAACTGAAGCAATGGGTAGATTGGGCATTATACAACAATAGCCTTATTCTATTTGATGCTGCTTACGAAGCATATATAAAGGATGATGAAATACCAAAAAGTATATTTGAAATAGAAAATGCAGAAAATTGTGCCATAGAGTTTCGTTCTTTTTCTAAAAATGCAGGGTTTACAGGATTAAGATGTAGTTACACGGTTGTTCCAAAAGCATTAAAAACAATGTCTTCGAACGGAGAGAAACAAAGTCTAAATATGTTGTGGGGAAGGAGACAGGCTACAAAATTTAATGGCGCTCCATACATTGTTCAACGTGCGGCAGAAGCTGTATATTCCATTGAAGGGCAGAAGGAGGTTGGAGATTTTATTTCGTACTATATGAATAATGCTGATGTTATTAGAAATGGATTAATCAAAAAAGGATGGACTGTATATGGGGGTGAGAATGCACCTTATATATGGCTTAAATGTCCAGATGAGAATGATTCATGGTCGTTTTTTGATCAATTACTTGAAAAATGTCATATTGTTGGTACACCCGGAGTAGGTTTTGGGTCTAACGGGGAGGGTTTTTTCAGGCTTACTGCATTTAATAGTTACGAAAAGACAGTAGAGGCTGTGGAAAGGATTAATACCCATTTATAGTTACTTTTTTACAAACAAAACGTGTGTTAGTAATAAGTTTAGGGTATAGAATTGCATGTTGCTAATATTTATCTTTGCTACTTAAAATTAAACTGTCAAATAGCGAACTTCGAGACCGGTAAAACAATTTGCCGGCCTTTGTGTTTTAATAAGTTTGCTGAATTAAAAAAGTAGTAAAATTGAGAGCTCTTGTTCTAATTATAATATTACTTGTTCTGGCTTCTGTATCTCTGTTTGTTGGTGTTGCAGATATAACGTTTGCAGATATCTTAAATTGGAATATTGAAAAAATAGAGTTAATTTCAATAAGCCGAATTCCGCGTACTGCAGCTTTAATATTAGCTGGTGTTGGAATGAGTGTGTCTGGTGTTATAATGCAGCAGATGACGCAAAACAAATTTGTTTCCCCCACCACTGCAGGTACACTTGAGGCGGCTAAAATGGGACTTCTTATATTTATTATCTTCTCACCCATGGGCGGAACCACGGTTAAGATGATATCAGCTTTTGCTTTTACCTTTCTTGCCAGTATATTATTTCTAACTATTGTAAGGAAAATAAAACATAGAAATGTAATTTTCGTACCACTTGTGGGACTTATGTTTGGTGGAATAATAGGTTCTGTTTCTACCTTCTTTGCTGTTCAGCTAAATATCGTTCAAGATACAAACGCATGGATGATGGGTGATTTTTCAAGTATCCTTCAGGGGCGTTATGAGCTGATATATCTTACATTGCCAGCAATATTTATTACATACTTATATGCTAACAAGTTCACAGTAATAGGTATGGGAGAGGACTTCTCCAAAAACCTGGGTCTCAATTATAATGCTATTATTAATATTGGTCTCTTCTGCGTTTCATTAACAGTTAGTGCAGTTGTAATAACTGCTGGAGCTATACCGTTTCTTGGACTTATTGTCCCCAACGTTGTAAGCATGATTTTTGGTGATAATCTTAAAAAGACATTACCTCTTGTAGCACTATCAGGAGCTATATTTCTATTGATTTGCGATATAGTTGGGCGAGTAGTTATTTATCCGTACGAAATACCTATAGGTGTGACAGTAAGTATTATAGGTGCAATTATTTTTCTATTATTATTACTATGGAAAAATCGATAAGTATAAGAAGGAATATATTAATATCAGTTGTACTCTTACTGAGTATGGCTGCGATCTTTCTGTTTTATAGACTAGGTAATAATTGGGAATTTGCACTACAATTACGTTCCAAAAAAGTAATTGCAATATTAATAGTTGCAGCAAGTGTTGCATATTCATCGGTTGCATTTCAAACATTAACAAACAACAGAATATTAACTCCCTCAATAATGGGGTTTGAATCTCTTTACCTTCTTATACAGACTCTTATTGTATATATGTATGGAGATGAAACCTATAAAGTATTAAGTAGTATAGATAATTTCCTTGTCTCTGTAATAGGGATGATTGGATTTGGATTACTCCTTTACTTTATGATATACAAGAAGGGAAAAGATAATATATATCTGCTTCTTTTAGTTGGAATCATACTAGGAACCCTATTTTCAAGTCTAAGTTCTTTTATGCAGCTTTTGATAGATCCAAACGATTTCTTTATAGTACAAGGCAAGATGTTTGCGACATTCAATAAGATAAATACTGATTTGCTATGGCCCTCATCAGTAATACTTGTTGTAATTCTCTTTTTTGGTTTCAGGATGACAAAATACCTGGATGTAATGGCACTGGGAAGAGAGCAGGCAATAAATCTAGGATTGAGCTACAACGGCTTGGTGAAGCTATTTTTAGTTATAATTGCAATACTTGTGTCTATATCAACAGCTTTAGTGGGGCCAATTACCTTTCTAGGGCTATTGGTAACAAATCTCACCTATGAGTTGTTTAAAACTCATAAGCATACCATAATTATAGCTGCATGTTGCATTGTTTCTGCAATAGCTTTACTTGCAGGACAATTCATTATGGAACGAATCCTAAATCTCTCTACACCACTTAGTGCAATTATTAATATGGTAGGAGGTTTATATTTTATCTATTTACTACTTAAGGTTAAGAAGCTATGATTGAAGTTAAAGATATTACAAAACAATACGGAAACAATGTGGTGCTCGATAATGTTGGCATGCAGTTTCACAAAGGAAAAATCACTTCTCTTATTGGCAGTAATGGCGCCGGAAAGAGTACTCTCTTATCAATTATCAGCAGGTTATTGTCACAAGATGGTGGTATTGTAATGGTTGATGAAAAAAATGTGACGGAGTATAAAAATAAAATGTTGGCTCAAAGAATCTCAATTCTTAAACAGTCTAATCATATAAGATTAAAACTTACTGTAAAGGAGTTGGTTTCATTTGGACGTTTCCCCTATTCTCAAGACAAGCTTACAGATAGCGATTATAAAATGGTTGACAGAGCTATTCAGTTTATGGATTTAAAGGATATAGAAAATTCATATATTGATGAATTAAGCGGAGGTCAAAAACAAAGAGCATATATGGCCATGGTTGTGGCTCAAGATACCGAGTATGTTTTGCTAGATGAGCCCTTAAATAACCTGGATATGAAGCATTCGGTTCAGACAATGAAAACGTTGCGCCGACTAGCCGATGAGTGGGGAAAGACAATAATAATTGTTTTACATGATATCAATTTCGCTTCTCATTATTCAGATTATATTGTAGCACTTAAAGGTGGCAAAATAGTATATCATGATGAGACTGCGAATATCATAAATGAAAAAGTGCTTAAAGATGTATTCGGACTCAGAATCACAATTTGTGAGATTGATAAAAAAAGAATCTGCAATTATTTTAATTAAAGTTCTTGATTGTCATTCAACTGGTATTTTAGATTTGAGTAACTAGAGTAAATACAGAGTAGTTCTGGTTTTACTTGTTTTAATAAAAAGAGCCAAGTCAAATTCAATATGATTTTTAACAACTAAATTCAATTATTCAAATGAATAAACTATTAATAATTTTATCAGTAATCATATCACTGCTATTAGCAGGATGCAATATGAATCAGCAAAAAGGAGGTTCATCTAATGGTGAAACAGTAACTTTAACACATAGCTTAGGAACTATAAATGTGTTGAAAAATCCACAAAGGGTTGTTGTGCTCGACTATTCCACATTAGAAAATCTTGATTATCTTGGCATAAAGCCAGTTGCAATTCCTAAATCAAACCTGCCATCACATCTACGTAAATATGGAGATGACCCGTCAATTGTGGATGTTGGCAGCATAACCGAGGTTAATCTTGAAAAGATAAATGAAGCTAGCCCCGACCTGATTATAATGGGAGGAAGGATTGTGGACTTCTACGATCAGTTGTCGGCAATAGCGCCGGTTTTATATCCGCAAATCACAGACGCCGATGACTACATGGCAGCATTTGAGAAGAACCTTAACGATCTTGCACTTCTTTATGATAAACAAGATGAAGTGGAAAGTGCACTTGAAAGCGTTAATAAAAGAATTGATGAAGTAAGAGAAATTACATCAGCTTCAGAGGCAAAAGCACTTATTCTGTTACACAACCGAGGTAGATTTAGTGCCTATGGAAGCGGTTCGCGTTTTGGTATGGTATTCGATGTACTGGGGGTACATGAAGCGGTTGAGGGACTAGAAGCTCATCGCCACGGAAACCCTGTATCTAGTGAATTCGTGCAAAAAGCTAATCCCGATATACTTTTCATTGTTGATAGGAGTATGGTTGTGGAAAAGGCGGTTCTAGACAAAGCAGAGGTAGAAAATAAGCTTGTTCAGCAGACAAATGCAGCAAAAAATAGTAATATTTTCTACTTAAGTCCCGAAATGTGGTACCTTGTTGGTGGGGGCATTACTTCAATAAATATTATGATAGACGAGGTTGCACAGGCGTTTAAATAATTGTATTTTTGGTTGCAAAATAGCAAATCATATAATTATGCGACTTAAAACAGTCATTTCATTTCTTTTAATTTCCACAATAATTTTTGCTCAACAAAAGCCTTCACAAAATTGGATAGACCAGAAGTACTCTATGTTTATCCACTTTGGTTTATATTCAGTTTATGGAGGTGTATATGAAGGTGAGCCCGTAAAACGCGGATACAGTGAGCAAATACAATCTTTTGCAGGAATATTTAGTGATTGGTATGGTAACATTGCCAATAATTTTAACCCATCGAACTGGAATCCAGATGAGATTGTTGCATTGGCTAAAAATGCCGGTATGAAATCCATCATTTTTACCTCTAAGCATCACGATGGATTTTGCATGTATCATTCTAAATATACCAATTTTAATATTGTCGATGCAACACCCTTTGGCAAAGATCTGATGAAGGAACTTGCGGAGGCTTGCAAAAGAGGAGGTATAGACTTTGGAGTATATTATTCACTTATCGACTGGCATTATCCTCATGGGTATCCAATTTCAAGTCATAATGCTGATCCTTTAACAGATGAACATTACCAATTTAATCTGAAGCAGATTGAGGAGATTATGACGAATTATGGAGAAATTTCAGAAATATGGTTTGATATGGGTTCTCTTACACCTACACAAAGCAAAGGCTTATATGATCTTGTGAATAGGTTGCAGCCAAACTGTATGATTAGTGGCAGATTAGGAAACGATTATGTGGATTTTGCTGTAATGGCAGATAATGAGTATCCAGAATATAAAATGGGCATGCCCTGGCAAACAGCAGCTTCAATGTTTGATGAGACATGGGGTTACAGATCATGGCAGGAGCGAGGAGATATTAATTCCAAGGTTGAAGAGAAAATCTCTAGCCTTATAAAAGTTATAAGTAGGGGAGGTAATTTTTTACTCAATATTGGTCCCCGCGGCGATGGATCAGTAGTAGAATATGAGGAAAAAGTGCTGAAAGAGATAGGTAAATGGGTTCAGCAAAATAGTGAAGCAATATATGGTACAAAGGCAAACCCTTTCTACTCTTCTGCAAAATGGGGAGATATAACCTCTACAAGTAATGCTATGTATGCTTTTATTACTAATAAACCTGAATCAAACAAGATAAAGATTGAAGGATTTACAGGAAATATAAACAGTGTAAGCCTGTTGTCTAGAGGTGAAAATATACCCTTTACCCAAAACAGAGAAGCTTTGGAAATTAATATTTCAGATATTTCTTCAGAAGTTCTAGTTCCGGTAGTGAAGATAAGTTTTGATAATGGATATAGCATTCAACCAGAAACCATTGTTACTAATAAGGTGTTAAATTCAAGTAACGCAATGCCACTTTACGGACATTCAAGTCTCAACTATTATGCTGGTTATAAAAGCTTGATTGGTTATAATTGGGCTATAAATACTGCAAAACGGTCAATTGTTCCTAAAATCTCCTTCACAGAAAGTGAAATTGGTCGTAATGTTAAACTTCAAATAGATGATATTGCCCATTCAGTTTTACTGGAGCCAACTAAAAAAGAGACTGTTAGAATAGCAAAAGACTCAGCCAAATGGGGTAATACGTACCGTAAGACAGGTAGAGGAGTATTTGGATTTGTAGAGGAGGAAGGGGTCACTATTGTCAATTTAGAAGCAACAGACTCAAAATGGAATCATGTAAATGACTTTCAATTTGGTAAGGTATACAATGAACCTATAATAGAAAGACAAAGCATTATTTTTCTTCAGGAAATAGAGTCAACACAAAATCAAACGGCAGCTGTGAAGATAAGGGGTGGTAATGCAATATATATATTACTTAATGGAAAATATATAACTGCTCACTTCTCACCCGAGCGAATAAAAGATCAGGAAGAAATAGTTTTACTTCCACTTAGAAAAGGAGTTAATCAACTAATTATTAAGTACTATAATGGTTTCGATACAGAGATTAAATATAGTATCACACCACTTGAAGAATGGCAGAAATACAGTATTAAGCTACCTCCTTTTGCAATTAAGAAAAATAATATTCATAATATCACACTTCGTTCTGACGATGCTATTTCAAATGTTTCACCACTAAGAATGAACAATATATTTATTAGTTTTTAGCTTTTTTCATATTGCATAGAACAGATTAAACACTATGTGCGTTATACATCTGAGAAACTCAATGTTTAACTAAATTAAAAATTTATGAGAAAAGTGAAGAATTTAATTAAGGTTGTATGCATAACCTTGTTGTGCTTTAGTATAGCTAAGGTTTCAGCTCAAACTATTGAGCCATCAGCAAACTACCGATTTGGAGGAGGGCTGTTAATTGATGTTGGTGATGGATCTACACTGGTTGGACCACATGTGAAGTATTTCTTTACACCCAACCATGCAGGAGAAGGTGCAGTACTTTTTGGCAGTGGTGCAACATATTTGCAGGCACTTTATAATTATAATATGAATTTTGCCGAAGTTGCCGGATTAGGTTGGTATGTTGGAGCAGGCCCAGCTATTGCATTCGGCAACAGTTCCACTGCATTTAACTTAATTGGCGCATTAGGATTGGAGTACAAAGTGCCTAGCGCTCCCTTTGCATTCAGTTTCGATTGGCGTCCTCGCTTCTTTATAGTCGACAGCTATACTGAATTTGTAGCACCACGTTTCGGAATCGGATTACGTTATACTTTCAACTAGAGTAATCGCAAAATAAGTATAGGTGTTATTTAGATTAAAGGGGGTAATCTGCTTTTAAACAGATTCCTCCTTTATTTTATTCTTAACAACTCATTGATTATCTTTGCAACGTAAAATAAATCATAGCTAATAAATCCTTATTAATTGCAATGATATACTTTAGTATAAGTCTTAACTCCTAGAGTCTGTAGGCTCAACTTTTTAATTGTTCATTGCAGTCTTGATAATAACTACTAAGCATATATAATTATGAAACCACTTTTTGTACAATATCCAAAATGCGGAACCTGCAGGAAAGCTGCCAAATGGCTAGAAGCAAATGAAATTGATGTAACTTCAAGGCACATAGTTGAAGATAATCCTCAGAAAGAGGAGCTTGCCAACTGGATCGAAAAGAGCGGATTACCTATCAACAGGTTTTTCAATACCTCAGGTATGATTTATAGAGAACAGAATCTTAAAGAGAAAGTCAAAACTGCTTCCAAAGATGAGCTGCTCGATATATTATCATCAAATGGCATGGTGGTAAAACGACCTATTGTTGTGGGACATGATTTTGTCTTAGTAGGCTTCAACGAGAAAGAGTGGAAAGAAAAATTGAGTTAAACTTACTCAATCACATTATGTCTGATAACCGATCAAATAAATTTTAAAGCAAAGTAATCGCATTATATGAAAATAGCCAATCTTGAATTCCCTGAAAGGCCAGTTTTTTTGGCCCCGATGGAAGATGTTACCGATGTAGGATTTAGACTGCTATGCAGGCAGTTTGGGGCTGATATGGTATATACTGAGTTTATTTCTAGCGATGCTTTAATAAGGGAAATAAAAAAAACTAAAAGGAAGATACATTTTAGTGAAGAAGAGCGACCACTGGGCATACAAATATATGGTAGTGATCCGGAAACAATGGTAGAGGCAGCGAAAATTTGTGAAGATGCTAATCCCGATATTATAGATATAAACTTTGGTTGCCCTGTCAGAAAAATTGCAGGAAAAGGGGCAGGGTCTGGTTGTATGAAAACACCAGATCTTATGCTTGATATTACTGAGAAGGTAGTTAAAGCTGTAAATAAGCCTGTTACAGTAAAAACACGTCTTGGTTGGGATGATGATTCAAAAATTATTGTTTCACTTGCAGAAAAACTGCAAGATTGCGGAATAGCAGCACTTACTATTCATGGTCGCACCCGTTCTCAGATGTATAAAGGAGATGCCGACTGGTCGCTAATCCACGACGTTAAGAACAATCCTCGCATGCATATACCAATAATTGGAAATGGAGATGTTACCAGTCCTGAGATTACTAAGCAGAGATTTGATGAAACTGGTGTTGATGCAATTATGATTGGTCGCGGTAGTATTGGTGCACCATGGATATTCGAAGAGATAAAGCATTACCTAAATACAGGCGAGAATATGCATATAAGTCCCTTTATGTGGTATCTAGATATATTGAAGCAGCAAGTACAGGGAAGTGTTGATAGATTAGATGAGATGAGAGGTATATTACATATGAGACGTCATCTTGCAGCTACACCCTTGTTTAAAGGGATACCCGATTTTAAACCCACAAGAATAGCTATGCTTCGGGCTAACACCTTAAATGAGCTCTTTGGTATATTGAATGAAATCCCCGTCAAATTTGAAGATTATATCACAAACAATCAAATTTTAACTGAACTTCCGGTCTAAAGTCAAATTTAAAGAACTATGAAAAAAATTATACTCATCTTAGGAATATTATTTGTTGCTGTAGCAACATCTAACGCACAAGAAAAAGGAATAATTGCGGAAGTTCTGCGTAAAAGTGTAGAACAGAAAGTTGAATCTATGCAGAAGTCAATTGGGTTTGATAACGAAATTGCATTGGAATTAAAAGAACTGGAGCTAAAATATCTGTTGGATGTACAAAAAGCAGAAACTTGTTTTCTGTGTAATACTAGCAAAAGGATAAAAAAATTGCAGTCTGCTCGTGAGAACAAACTGCAGGAATTATTACCAAGAGATCAATATATTAAATATCACTCTATAGAGAATAATCTTTTAAATGAAGATAACCAATTGTGGCTTCGTTAATTTACTCCTTAACTAACGGAGGCAATAATTTAGGATTATCGATTATAACACCTTCTCTGTATATTGATTCCATTGTTGAGTATAGCTCAGCATCTTCAAATTGAATATCTAATGCACTTCTTGTTTGAGAAACTGTGTAAGGCTTGCCTGTAATTAATGATATTGCTTTAGCAAACAGGTAGTCATCTGTATCTCCAATAGGTTTCCATTTAGATATATTGCGCTCATTTTCATTTGTTTCTGCAACAGGATGGTTGGGAATTAATCCGTTAGTTGCAATAAAGTCTTTATTATTTTTATCAGTATACCTACCTACAATAGGTTGCATTCCCCAGTTCTTAAGTCTATTTTTTTCAATATCCGACAAGCTATTTTCTCTGTAAACTGCTTGCACCCTTCCGTTGTAACTATTATAAGCATGTATAGTCCAAGAAGCTGTATACTTACCACTTGTTTTATCACCAATTTGATCAACAGACATATAAGGCTTCAAGCAAAATGTAAGAAGTTCCGAAGCAGATGCAGAACTACCTGTGGTTATAATATAGACCTTTAAATCTCCATTGTTAACGTTTGCTGTTATTGGGTTAGAGTATTTAGTTGTATTATAATCTCCCAAATAATCTTTTCTATCCCACTTATTCTCATCATAAGCTTCATTTACATAATTGTTGTAGCTCATAATTGTAAATACGCTCTTTTTCTGAACTTCTGTTACAGGAGCTATAAGAGATGCTAAATATGTAGCTGCTGAAATTCCTCCACCTGGGTTGTATCTAAGATCTAATACTAAATCTGTAATACCTGAGCTTTTGAATTCAGAAAAAGTGCGGAATAGACTTTCGTTATAGTTCTCATAAAAGTTAGTGTAAAATAGGTAGCCTACTTTACGACCGTTAAAGCCTTCACCCTCATATACTTTAGAATATAATACAGGGTCTGTGTTAATTTTGGTAGGAGTCATCTCCACATCGCGGGGGTTTTCCCAATTTTGATCTAATACTGTAAATATAGTCTTACTATTTGCACCATACATGATACTATAGTTGTTGACTGTAAGTAAATTGCCATTGGCATGAGTAATTACATCTCCCCTTTTAATTCCAGCCTTATCTGCAGGGGTGTTTGGGTATACATATCTTACAAAACCAACGATTCTATCACTGTTGCTTTCGTAATAAAGAGCTTGAGGTTGAAATCCAAAAGCATCCGTCGATTCACCCTCAAAGCCAGCCATTAATGATTCTACATCATCGGTTATCCAAGACCAACCATGCTCAGTGTCGGTGCTATTTAATATTTTATAGAAGTACTCCTCAGGATCAGTGTCACTAGTAGTAGGCTTTTTGCTGATTACTTCATTTGACCATAGATAAAACAACGACATACCGTCATAAACAAATTGTGTAACTAAGTTTAAGTCTTGGTCAGGCATCTCTCCAATAGTAGCTTTGCCCGATTGAGATGAATCTTTTACATAAATCTCTGTTCCATCATCCAATTTTGCAGAAGCTGTAGGTGGTGTAGTGTTATTATCAATCACCGCATTTACAGTCTCTGTTTGTCCATTGCTATATGTTAAAGTAAAAGTTTTGTAAGTAGCGTGATATGTTGCAGAAATTAAGTTCCCTTTATCTTTTAAAATGGGCTCGTCTTTCTGACAGGATGTGGGCAGAGTAAGTAAAAGTGAAATTGTAAAGAGAGTGAATAATATTTTTTTCATATGATTGAGTATTCGTTTGAACAGTTTAAGTGAAATAAAAAAGGTCTCAGTTCTAAATACTAAGACTGTGAAAGTATTAAATAATTTAATTGATTGATATTAATTATCAGAAATTTAACACTCCTTTACCTTGTCTAATGATTATCGGATCCACTGAAGTGCAGTCTACTACGGTGGAAGGCTCTATGCCACCTATTCCGCCATCAACAACTACATCGGCAAAATCACTCCATTTTTCATATATTAGTTCGGGGTTTGTGGTGTATTCTAGCTCATCATCTTGATCTTTAATACTGGTACTTAAAACAGGGTTACCAAGCTGAGCTACAATTTCACGAATGATGTTATTGTCGGGTACACGAATGCCTACAGTTTTTTTCTTCTTATAAATTTTAGGAAGCGATGATGTTGTTGCCAGTATAAATGTGAAAGGACCGGGCAGATTTCTTTTCATTAATTTAAACGTGGGATTACTTACCTTGGCATACTCACTTATAATACTTAGGTCGTTACAGATGATAGAAAGATTGCTCTTTTGAGGATCTATACCCTTTAAATCACAAATCTTTTCTACGGCACGCACATTAAGTGCGTCACAACCAATTGCATAAAGGGTGTCGGTAGGATAAATTACCGTACCTCCATCACGAAGTATAGTTACTATCTTCTCTATCTCACGTGGATTTGGATTCTCATCATACAATCTCAACAACATATCCTACAAATATATAAAAAAATAACTTCCATCATGAGATAGAAGCTATTTTTATAAAACCATTCGATAAAATCTATCTTTCTAATAAACTAATCAGTGAGTTTACTTTCATCATCTTCTTTTGTATATTGCTTCATGGCCTTCAGGCTCATTCCCATACTCGAGAATCCTCCATCATTGTAAAGATTTTGCATAGTAACCTTACGAGTAAGATCTGAAAACATTACAACACAATAGTCGGCTGCATCGTCCGCATCGGCATTACCAATTGGCGCCATACGCTCTGAGAAGTCCAAAAGTTCCATCATTCCCTTAACGCCACTGCCCGCAGTTGTCATTGTGGGCGACTGAGATATAGTATTTACACGCACACCTTTGTCGCGTCCGTAAATATAACCAAAACTACGTGTGATCGACTCTAATAATGCTTTGGCATCAGACATGTCGTTGTATCCATAAAACACTCGTTGTGCAGCCACGTAAGTAAGAGCTAGTACAGAGCCACTTGTTTCAATTGCATCTAGTTTGCGAGCAACTTGCAACATTTTGTGAAATGAAATAGCTGATATATCTAAAGTTTTGTGAAGCATATCATAGTCAAGATCATCATAAGTTCTTTTCTTTCTAACGTTAGGCGACATGCCAATTGAGTGAAGAACAAAATCTATTTTACCTCCAAGAATTTCCATAGATTTTGTGAAAACCATTTCTAGATCTTCAACATTTGTTGCATCAGCAGGAAGAATTTCAGCATTTAGCTTTTTGCCCAACACCTCGGTGTCTCCCATACGAACTGCAACAGGAGTGTTTGAAAGTGTAATAATAGCACCTTCTTCTACTGCTCTTTCAGCTACCTTCCATGCGATAGACTTATCGTTTAATGCTCCGAATATAATTCCTCTTTTACCTTTTAATAAATTGTAACTCATAATTTTCAATATTATCTGTGATTATATTTACCTATATAAAACAGGGTAAATGTATAAAACTGCGCAAATGTACAAAAAATGTGCAATAACTAAACGTTTAACATTAAATTAAGTTCTCAATAACAATTTATTTTTCATTCTCAACTGTAATTCCTTTCCAAACAAAGGCTGCTATTGCCGCACCTAGAAATGGAGCAACAATAAATAACCAAAGTTGAGAAAGAGCAGCACCCCCTTCAAAAATTGCAGGTCCAATGCTACGTGCAGGATTCACAGATGTTCCAGTAATAGGTATACAAACAATGTGGACTAAAACTAGAGCTAAACCAATTGCCAGCCCCGCAAATTTATTGAGTCCGTTTTTAGCTGTTACCCCGAGTACCACTAATACAAATATAAATGTGAAAACTGTCTCTGCTACAAAAGCCACCGACATTTGTCCTTCTGCAAAACCATTTGCACCTGTTAAAGTGGTTGTTGATCCTGAGTCTTTTGCAAGAAACCAAAGTATCGAAGATCCTATAATAGCTCCAATAACCTGAAAGACCATATACATTCCAGCATCTTTCCCACTCATTCTGCCCGAAAGGAAAGCTCCTAATGTAATTGCAGGATTTATATGACATCCCGATACACTACCTATTGCATATGCCATTGCAACTACCGACAATCCAAATGCAAACGCTACACCTAGTGTTCCAACAGACAAGAAAGGCTGTTCGGCACCTGCAAATACAGCTGCACCACATCCCATTAATACCAGTACCATTGTTCCGATTAATTCAGCTAAATATTTCTTCATGATTTTACTATTTATAAATGAAACATGTAATTGCTTAGTTTTTTACATTTTGTAATTTTACTACTTCAATAGATGAGTAATATGCAAAGAAAATATAATATTTTATAATCTCAATGTTTTATTTGGAAAATTAGTTGATAGCCACAATTTAAACTTCAAATAATGAAACCTGATAATTGCTTTCTGATTAAATGATTTAGAGATTTTTAAATGAAACATTTTGAACTTTTGCTCCTATAATTGTTTATAAAGTAGGTGTAATTTTAGTTATGACAGTCACATATATATATCATAGTTGTTATTTAATTGAGTTTGATGAGTTTTCGGTCCTATTCGACTTTTACGAAGATTCTCTTCGAGAAGATGGTACGTATTGGATAACAGATTATTTACTCAATAAAGAGGAGGACCTTTACGTATTCTGCTCTCATTCTCATTCCGATCATTTTAATCAGGATATTCTTTCTTGGAGGAAAAATAAAACAAATATTCGCTATATTTTTTCATTCGAGTTACTACAGAGTAATTGTGCCGATGTAGATGCTGCCGTATACCTCAAGAAAGAAGATTATTTTAAAGATCATAGAATAAAAGTAAAAGCATTTGGGTCCACAGATATAGGTTGTTCCTTTCTAATTGGATATAATGATCAACTATTTTTTCATGCCGGCGATTTAAATAACTGGCACTGGAGAGATGAGGTCAGCGCTGAAGAGGCTCTCACTTACGAGAATAATTTTTTATGTGAATTGGAGCTGATTTCTGAAAGGTCTGATAATTTATACCTTGCAATGTTTCCGATCGACCCTCGCCTAGGTAAAGACTTCATACGTGGAGCCGAACAGTTTATATCGCGTATCCAAACAGAGTATCTCGTACCTATGCATTTTGGTGAAAACTATGACAAGGTAAATCAATTTGAAGCAATAGCAGCCGAAAGTGGATGCACTTATTTGCCGATAACCAATAGAGGGCAATCTTTCAAACTTTGAAATTAATGCAATAGTACTTATTATATCAGCATATTAATAATTCAAAAATTATGTATATTATGCCATACCGAGAAATAGTCTAACTTTAGTGAACTATTTCGTTAAGTTAAATGAGCAGAAAACAAGCTTGCTTGTATTATGCCATAACGAGAAATAGTCTAACTTTAGTGAACTATAATATTATCAATAAATAAAAAATAAAAAAATGGAAATAAAAGCAAGATTCGATCATTATAATATCAACGTTTTCAGTCTTCAGAAAAGTATTAAATTTTATGAAGAATCACTAGGACTTAAGGAGGTGCGCAGGAAGGAAGCGTCAGATGGATCTTTTATACTGGTATTTATGGGAGATGGTATAACAGGTTTTACTCTAGAGCTTACTTGGTTAAGAGACTGGGATAGAACTTATAACATGGGTGATAACGAGCAGCATATGTGCTTAAGGGTTGAAGGCGATTATGACGAAATAAGGGCATATCATAAGGAGATGGGTTGTGTTTGTTACGAAAACCATGATATGGGACTCTATTTTATAAATGACCCCGATGGATATTGGATAGAAATATTACCTTTGCGTAAATAAAAGAAAGAAAGCAATTGTATGAATTATTTTAATTATAAGCGTCGCCCCACAATAAATGTACCTGTGGGTAATGTTTACATGGGTGGAAGCTATCCTGTTGTTATTCAAACAATGACAAATACAAATACATTGGATACCGAAGCTAGTGTTGCTCAGTGTGAGAGAATTATTGAATCGGGTGCAGATCTTATTCGGTTAACAACTCAAGGTGTTCGCGAAGCTAATAATCTTAGAGAGATACATCAGCAACTTCGAGATAAAGGCTATAACACTCCGCTGTCGGCTGATATTCATTTTAATCCACGCGCGGCTCATGTGGCTGCTACAATTGCCGAAAAAGTAAGGATAAACCCAGGTAACTATGTTGACAAGCAGAAAACATTTGCCGAGGTAGAATATAATGATGAGGAGTATGCTTTAGAGCTGCAAAAAATAAGAGAGAAGGTTGTCCCCTTCCTACAAATTTGCAAAGAGCATGGAACTGCTGTCAGAATTGGTGTGAATCACGGTTCTCTTTCAGATAGAATAATGACTCGCTACGGCGATACGCCAGCCGGAATGGTTGAGTCTTGCATGGAGTTTCTGCGCATTGCAATTGATGAGAACTTCAACGATATAGTTATTTCAATGAAGGCTTCCAATACATTGCTTATGACAAAGGCAGTTAGGCTACTTGTTTATACAATGGACAAAGAAAATATTCATTTTCCTCTTCACTTGGGTGTAACAGAAGCAGGCAACGGAGATGATGGAAGAATGAAGTCTGCGGTTGGTATTGGTGCACTTTTAATTGATGGAATGGGAGATACTATTCGCGTTTCTTTAAGTGAAGATCCAGAAGCCGAAGTGCCGGTTGCAAAAAAGCTGGTTGAGTATGTTGCTAAACTCGAAGGACATGAAGTTATTAACGCCGAACATTTTCCTGGCTTTTCTCCTTTTGCAATGGATAAGCGCGAAACAAAGCCTGTATGGAATATAGGTGGCGAACATTTGCCTGTAGTAATTTCTGATAGAAGCAGGATAAGTGATATGTCCATTAATCCTCATTTTATCCCCGATTACATATATGTGGGAGAAAGAGTTCCGGAGAACTTCAATAAAGGAATGAAATCTATTGTCGATTTTGAAAACTGGGAAGACAAAGTAGATAATTTTCCAATGTTTACTATCAACTCAATTGAAGAAATTAAAAACTGCAATGCAAGAGCCAAGTTCTTAAAACTATCATATCCCGATCTCAATGATAAGATAATTTCCTTTTTAAAAGAGTGTAGTGGTGTAGTGGTAATTCTTACCACAAATCATCTAAATAGAGTGGGTGAGCAAAGAGCGTTTTTTCATAAATTGCTAATCGAAGAGTGTGATATACCAGTAGTTTTGCATCAAAACTACAATGAAGATGAAGCTGAAGATATTCAAATTAAAGGTGGCGTAGATTTTGGCACTCTTCTATTGGATGGATTCGGTAACGGAATTATGATGAGCAACGAAGGTAAAATAGATATAAATGATATGGATGCATATTCATTTGGTCTATTGCAGGCTGCAAGAGCCAGAACTAGTAAAACAGAATTTATATCATGCCCCGGATGCGGCAGAACCCTTTTTGATCTACAAACTACTGTTGCCCTTATTCAAAAGCATTTTTCGCATTTAAAACATCTTAAGATTGGTGTAATGGGTTGTATTGTAAATGGAGTGGGTGAGATGGCTGATGCCGACTATGGCTATGTTGGTGCCGAGCATGGCAAAATTTCTCTATACAGAAAGAAACTACTTGTAGAAAAAAATATTCCCCAAGCAGAAGCTGTAGAGCGTTTGATTCAGCTTATAAAAGATCATGGCGATTGGGTAGAGCCTTCATAACATGAATATTTTGTATATTTGCAGTATATGAAAAAATTAGTAATTGTAGGTTGCGGTTATCTTGCAAATATAATAGCAGATGCCTATTTAAACGGGTTATTACCTCTTTATGATATAGTGGGTGTTTATTCACGAACTAATTCAAAAGCCACACGTCTTTCTGACAAAATAAAAAGCGGTGGAAGAGAATGCCTTGCTGCAACATCTTTAAATGAGTTGCTTGATCTTAAACCCGATATATTGGTGGAAGCAGCAAACCCTGCAGCAATGAAAGAGCTGGCTGTTAAAACGCTCGAAAATGGCACCTCTATTGTAACTTTATCAATTGGTGCTTTAGCTGATAATAATTTCTTAGAAGAAATAAAAAGTGCTGCTAATACAAATGGCAGTAAAGTTTACATAGCTTCGGGTGCCACAGGGGGTTTTGATGTGTTAAGAACAGCAACATTAATGGGAAATGCCACCGCAAGTTTTTTTAATGAAAAAGGTGTTAGAGCACTCAGAGGTTCATATCACTATAACAGTAATATGGAGAAAGAGAACCAAACAGTTTTTTCTGGAACTGCAAGAGAGGCTATTAATACTTTTCCCACTGGATTAAATGTAGCTGTTGCAGCTTCACTGGCAACTGTAGGACCCGAAAAGTTGCAAGTAACAATGGAATCCACTCCCAGCTTTACAGGAGACAGGCAGCGTGTAGAAATTACAAACGATGAGGTTCACGCAGTGGTTGATGTTTTTAGTGCAACTCCTGCCATAGCTGCTTGGTCTGTTGTTAGTACTTTACAAAATATTGTTTCTCCTATCGTTTTTTAGTTTCTCTTTTTCTCGCACCATCTTGTAATTTCACTCGTACCTTGCTCTTACCTTGCTCGGTTAATCCTCGTTTACAAAAGAAGTTGGTAAGAGCAAAATCAGACTTAAATAATAGTGAAGTAAAAGATTGATATGGCAATGAAAGGGCTTAAAAACTGCCTAAAGTTAGTCAACTATTTCGGTAAACTAAATGAGCAGAAGACAATTTTGTTTGGATTATGCCATAGCGAGAAATAGTCTAACTTTAGTGAAGCTTAAATTGTAATACCCGTATACTCTGATAAATTATTCAACACTTTCTCGCTCAGTCGTTCAAACGCCTGACGTGTTCTCCCTGTGGAAACTTGCATGCATTTTACTTTAGGATGACTAAGAAGATGTTCTCCACCTAATGCACCAACGGTATCGCAATAACAAAGATTGTTGCCTTCAAGCCATTTTAAAAATGGTTCTTCGTCCCATGCAGGTGAGAGCCCGGTGTTAAACAATATTTTATTGACTCCCATTTTCTCGAAATGTTCTTTGTGAATTAATACAGTATTTCTATTAAGGCAGCAGCATATTACTTCGTTCTCGGTGAGCAGTTCATCTAAAGGACGAAAACGATATCCCTTTGCTTTAGCTTCTTCTTTTTCACTTCTGGCAAAATAACTTATATCAGCACCAAAAAAATGTAAAGCATCGGCTATCATTCCACCAGACTTTCCTAGTCCTACAATACCTGCTTTTAATCCGGTAATCTCTCTGGCCACTCCATCCCAGGGCTCTTGATCAAAGCCATGCAGGCAGCGTACCAATTCGCTAATAACATATTCAACTACACCTTCATCACCATAATCTCTTATCCCGGTTACGGTTATCCCTCTGCTATTTGCGTAATTTATATCAACATTTGCACTCTCTGGGGTATATAGCGAATTACACATTCCTATATATTTTAAATTCGGGCATTGTTCCATTGCCTTTTTGGTGAGTTGAGACGTATAACTAAGTAATACGGCATCGGCATCATCAATTCTGTGGGCTATCTCCTCATCATCTTCAGGAATATCAAAGTACATTATTACATCTTCCGCAAATGAAATTAAATTATCTTCTGCAGAAGGAATTAAGCTTACGGGTTCTATAGCAACTAATTTCTTAAACATATTGACAAGGGTTTTATATTGATTGTTTTAATTTCCACAAATATACGTTGATACAACCGGATACAATAATTTTTTCAAATAATAATTGTTGCCTAAAATTTGGTGTTTTAACGAAAAAGTAGTAATATTGCACCCGCTTTTGAACGGAATAAATATATATTGTTTGTTCTTGAAAAAGCATTGTTCTAGGTCCCATAGCTCAGTTGGTTAGAGCACCTGACTCATAATCAGGGAGTCACTGGTTCAAGCCCAGTTGGGACCACTTAAATAATTAGAGGGGATTGGCTTAATTGGCGGTCCCTTTTTTTATTGAATTTATCTGGCAAAAAAGAGAGAGATGATAAAGTTTAATTTAATCATCTCTCTCTTAAAATTTATATCAATACTTAACAGACTTATAGCTACATTTCTGTTATAACTTGGTAATGAGGTACAAGTGACTTCATTATTAACCATCCTATAAGATATGCAAATGCGCATACACAGAAGATGATAAAATAACCCGATTCAATTCCTTCAAATCCCATAAATTTAAGATTATTGTTGGCCGAAAAATCAAAAAGAAGACCCGATCCCTGGTTTATAAAATAAGATCCAATTCCGCCTGCCATTCCACCAATACCTGTGATAGTACCTACTGCGTACTTGGGGAACATGTCGCTAACAGTTGTAAATATATTTGCCGACCACGACTGGTGTGCAGCTGCTGCAATACCAATAATAATTACGGGGAGCCACACTGAAATAGTACCTAAAGGTTGTGCAAATAGTATTAACACTGGGAACATAGCAAACATAAGCATAGCTCTCATTCTACCCTGGTAGGGGTCCATTTTTTTCTTCTTCATAAAGTATGCAGGGAAGTAACCTGCTGCAAAAACGGATATCATTGAGATAGCATATACAAGGAATACATGTGGGGCACTTTCAGTAGAATCTAAATCATAAACAGACTTCAAGTAGGCAGGAATCCAGAAAAGAAGAAACCACCATACACCATCAGTAAGGAATTTGCCAACTGCAAAAGACCATGTTTGTTTGTGTCTGAACGCCTGTTTAAATGTTACTTTACGGCCAGCTTTAGCATTTTCTTTTATAGGTGCATTAATTAAAGCAGCGTCTGTTATCTCATCTTGATTAATATAAGCTAATTCTGCAGCATTTACTCTTTTGCTTTTTTCAGGTTTATCATAAAGAAATACCCAGAATCCCATCCATAAAAACCCTAGTGCACCAATAATAATAAATGCCATTTCCCATCCCCAGGCTCTTGCAATAAATGGAATTGTTAATGGAGCAATTAAGGCACCAATCTGGGCACCCGCATTAAATAAACTTGTAGCGTATGCTCTGTCTTTTTTGGGGAAATATTCTGCTGTTGCTTTTATAGCAGCAGGGAAGTTACCTGCTTCTCCAATAGCAAGCACGAGTCGGGCAAAAATAAATAATGTAACACTTACAGACACTACCATTGATACATCTCCTACTGTTCCAATAGCTTCGCGTGCACCTGCAAAACTCATTGTCCATTCATCTGCAACAATACCAGCTGTGACCAAACCGCAAAATGCATGTATTACAGCGCCTACAGACCAAACTCCAATAGCCCATAAATACCCTTTTTTAGTGTCTAAACGATCAACAAATTTTCCTGCAAATAGCATTGATACTGCATAAAAGAGCGAGAACAATCCCGCTATCATACCATAGTCACTATTTGTCCAATGAAATTCAGGTGCTATAAAGTCGGACCACGTAAGCGACAAAACTTGTCTATCCAGATAGTTAACTGTAGTAGCCAGAAATAACATCAGACATATTGTCCAACGTTGATTGGTCATTTTTGCTTTTTCTTGTTGTAGATTACTCATGATTTAATTTATGTTTGATTTTCTATATTATGTTTTTCACTCTCTAATTTGTTTTACTATTGATAGACTCTCTTTGCATAGTTCGGATATTTTGTGCCAATCTCCCCTTTTAATCACTTCATTTGGGAAAAGATTAGATCCAATTCCTACACATGTTACTCCTGCTTTGAACCATTCTGTGAGACTATGTTTAGTGGGTTCAACACCACCTGTAACCATGATTTTGGACCAAGGCATAGGTCCTTTTATATTCTTTACAAATGATGGACCTCCCACATTGCCGCCAGGAAATACTTTCACAATTTCTGCTCCCAACTCTTGTGCTAAGCCTATTTCTGATGTGGTAGCACAGCCTGGAGAGTATGCAATTAGCCTGCGGTTGCATATTTTGAATATTTCAGGATTTAATAATGGACCTACTATAAAATTAGCACCCAATTGAATATACAGAGAGGCTGTTGCTGGGTCTACTATAGATCCAATTCCAAGTATTAGTTCGGGACATTCTTTGTCTGCCCATTTTACTAAATCGGCAAATACCTCATGTGCGAAATCTCCTCTGTTGGTGAATTCAAATGCTCTTATTCCTCCTTCATAGCAAGCTTTTACAACTTGCTTTGCAACATCTATATCTGAATGATAGAAAACGGGTATTATACCGTTCTCCTCCATTGTCTGATACACTTTTAATCTTGAAAACTTTGCCATATTTCAATATTTTATCTGACAACCCTTCCGGATCCATCACCTTTCATTAATGTTTCTACTTCTGATACTGTAACTAAATTGAAATCACCATAAACAGTATGCTTTAAGCATGAAGCTGCAACCGCAAAATCGAGTGCTTGCTGGTCGTCACCCTTATAATTGAGTAATCCATAAATGAGGCCACCCATAAATGAGTCTCCTCCACCTACACGATCTACAATATGAGTAATATCATATCGTTTAGATTGATAAAGCTTATCTGAGTATAAACAACCTCCCCATGTATTATGGTTTGCATTAATTGAGCCTCGTAGTGTTATGATAACTTTTTTTGCACGAGGGAACTTCTGCATCATTTGTTTGCACACCGATTCGAATTCGGTGGCATCAACATCTCCACCCGTATGCTCTACCTGAAAGCCGTCGGGTTTTATACCAAACACTTTCTCGGCATCTTCTTCATTGCCCAAAATAACATCGCAACCTTCAACAAGTTTGGGCATTATTTCTCCAGCAGATTTACCATAGTTCCAAAGGTTCTTACGATAATTAAGATCGCACGAGACTGTTACACCCATTTCATTTGCAGTTTTAATTGCTTCTAGACATACATCTGCGGCACCTTGTGATAGAGCAGGCGTAATTCCAGTCCAATGAAACCAGGTAGCATCTTTCAGTATCTCCCGCCAATTGAACATCCCTTTTTGTACATCTGCAATTGATGAGTGCGACCTATCATAAACGACTTTAGATGGACGTGCAACAGCACCTGTTTCGAGAAAATAAATTCCAACTCGTTCACCTCCACGCAGAATTTCTGTTGTGCCCACATTGTATTTCCTGAGATCGGAGATACACCATTCGGCAATATCATTTTTGGGTAAGCGTGTTACAAATTCAACAGGTATTCCGTAGTTTGAAAGTGATACGGCTACATTAGCTTCACCCCCTCCGAAGGTTGAAGTGAGATTTTGTGATTGTATAAATCTTTTATATCCGGGTGTGGCAAGACGAAGCATTATCTCACCAAATGTTACGACTTTTTGCATTCTAATTAACCTTAACTATTAAAGGATTATCAATTTTATTTTTTTGAAGTATCACAAACTCTTGCCAACTGTTGAAATTCTCGAATCCGGCTTTACTCCATCCTCCACCTACGTAGTATGTATATTGTTGGCCGGGTTGATAATTATTTATACCTATGAAATGACCGTTAGATACTTTTATTTCTCTAAAACCTTGTGGATGAATTGCAGCGGTAAAAATAGTCCCATTTTGTTTATCTTCGGGCGTTTCATATGCAATAATTCCTACGTTATCACCAAAAGTGGTTGTTTCTGCTATTATTTCAGGATTATCTACGGGCATAACTATTCCCGTTGCCACAGTTAGAAGAGTAGTATCAGCCTCAAAAACATTTGTAATCTTGTTGAAAAAAGAATAAGCATCGAGTGATATTATACGTGTCTCTATTGTTTCTTGATTACCGGCCAAATAGGGATCGTAAGTAAACTTAACAGTAAATCTAAGTGGTCCATTATCAATAATTTCTGCAGTCACAAAATTATGTCCAAGACAAAGAGTGTCATTGTCTAAAGGTGCTGTCATACCTAGTCCAAGTGTTCTGCCAACTTTGTAGAAATCAAGACCCTCTCCATAATCTGCGTGGTATGAAGCTACTTTAGCAAGGTCGTTCTCATACCATTTATCAATAATAAGTTCTTCTGTTTTTTTGGACCAATAATCCATACCATTACTAATTTCACCGGTAGCCTTTAAAGCAGGTCCGTAAACCCTGAATGCAGAGCGATTATTTTCCCATGTGAAATCATCTTTCCTTTCGGGAACAAACCTACCATAAACAAGAGGTTGAAAAGTCTCTGGCTTTCCTTTTAAAATAGTGTAAGATTCTTCTTTTCCAGCATCAACAGATGTTAGGAATATTAATTTATCTCCATTATTCTCGCCATTTAATACTATCTGGAAAGGAACTTGTTCTTTACTGCTATTAGTAATAATTATATCTTCACCAGATTTGAGATTAAGCTTTTGCTGAATCTCTTTCCATTCAACCTCAGCTATTTCATAATTCCTATTAAATGTGCTGGGATTATGAACTGTAACAACCATCTCAACTTTTGATGAAGCACAGCCTGAGAAAAATAATACAAGTGAAATCAGTAATATTGTTTTCATTTATGATGATTAAATTATTCTAAGGTTGTTTACCTATATAAGCAAGAATTCCTCCATCTACATATAGAACATGTCCATTTACAAAATCCGAAGCATTAGATGCCAAAAAAACTGCCGGTCCCGCTAGGTCTTCTGGTTTTCCCCACCTCTCTGCTGGTGTTTTAGAGATAATAAAAGAATCGAAAGGATGTGGACTACCATCTGCTTGCTTCTCTCTCAAAGGGGCAGTTTGCGATGTAGCTATGTAGCCTGGACCAATACCATTAACTTGAATATTGAATTTACCCCATTCAGATGCAAGAGTTCTTGTAAGCATTTTTAATCCACCTTTTGCAGCAGCATATGCAGAAACAGTCTCTCTGCCCAATTCACTCATTAGCGAGCAAATATTTATTATTTTGCCGCTACCTCTTTTAATCATTGAAGGAGCAACAGCTTTAGATAAAATAAATGGAGCTATCAGATCTACATCTATAACCTCACGAAACTCCTCTACTTCCATTTCAATTGCGGGTATACGTTTAATTATTCCGGCATTATTTACTAGGATATCAATCTCTCCAATCTCTGTATTTATAGTTGCTATCATATCAGTGACAGCTTTCTCATCTCTTACATCGCAAACAAAACCTCTAGCATTAATTCCTAGTTTAGAGTATTCTTCCAAACCTTTCTGCATGGAGGTTTCATTTGAACTATTAAATGCAATCTTAGCACCTGCTTTTGAAAGTGCAACAGCCATTGAGAATCCTATTCCATGAGCTGCACCTGTTATTAAAGCTATTTTGCCTTCAAGTGAAAAGTTTTTCATATTGTTATTTATATATGACTTTTTGTTATGTTTTTTATTTAAGATCTGTGATTTTAGAAAAATCCTGGTCTCCATAGTCGAGATTCTCTCCTGCCATTCCCCAAATGAATGTATAATTTGTAGTAGCAGCACCAGCATGTATAGACCATTCGGGAGATAATACTGCCTGATCGCCCTTCATCCATATATGACGTGTTTCTTGTGGCTCACCCATAAAGTGACACACAGCCTGATCTTCCGGAACTTCAAAATAGAAGTAGGCTTCCATTCTGCGAGAATGGGTATGAGCAGGCATAGTATTCCATACACTACCGGGCGCCAGTTCAGTCATACCCATTTGGAGTTGACATGTTGGTAATACCTGATTAACAATCATCTTGTTGATATTCCTGTGGTTGGAAGATTCGAGAGATCCCATCTCTGCAACTTCCGCATCTGCTTTTGTAACTTTTTTATCTGGATAATTGCGATGTGCGGTAGCAGAATTGAAATAAAATTTGGCAGGATTAATTGAGTCGTTACTTTCAAAATAAACTTCTCTGTCGCCAGAGCCTAGGTATAAAGCTTCCTTGTAATCAAGTTCAAAAGTGCTATCTCCAACTTTAACACTTCCTTTTCCACCAACATTAAAAATACCTATCTCACGATTACGAAGGAAGATGGGCTGTTTTAATGGATCAATTGCTTCAAGTTGAAGCGACTCATTAACAGGCATTGCACCTCCTACAACCAATCGGTCATACATGGAATACACCATATTTACTTCATCCGAGGCAAATACCTTTTGTATTAAAAAATCATTTCTTAATCTTTCAGTATCATAAGATTTGGCATCTCCCGGATGGGCAGCATAACGTAATTGATAATTTGTTTTCATATTGATTTATATTTTATTATTGCTCTACAAAAAGCGTTTGTTGTTATTTAAAAAGAGGTGCAATGTGTACGTGCACAAAATTACGAATTATTCTTAACCATACAAATAAAAAAAGAATTTATTTGAAAATCTGTAAAATTCACTTCATAGAATTATAATTTATTTAATCATTCAATTTAAAATAGATTTTTATAATATATGATTAACAAGCTCATTTAGGTATACTTCTATATTGTCATATGCAGTACTTAAATGGTTGCCGTTTGAATCGGGGGTGTTGTGATCTAGCTTTTTAGCAATCTCCCATTCATCAGGCATTCCGTCACCATCGGTGTCAAGCAGAGTAGTTAGAGATTCTAAATAAGGCCACGCACTCCAATCGGAAAGTGCATCTGTAGATTTAAGATCATCCTGACTATCAATTATTCCCATTTTAAACTGATTGTTATTTAAGGGACTTAATCCTTTAAACTGAGCGGTGCCTGTTTTAACCTCCTCTATCAAACGTTTGTCTATATCATCTCGATGAAAATTGCTCCCAGCTCCTTCAAGAACATTTTCATATGCCTCAAATGCTGTGAAAGTTTTTGCTTCTGCAGTACTAAACTCAGAGTTTGATATAATATCATTTAGAGTAACACCTGGTGCTCTATCAGAAAATGAATTGTGTATATTCACTCCTAATAAGTTGTTACTTGATACATTGCTGTTTCCAGTAATAAAATTTCCACTTATGTATATTCTGCCATAAACTCCCTTGGGTTGACTATTGGTTCCGTCGTCTGCATAGGGTTGAATTAAACGACTTCTATTACTTGAAGCTGGACCCGGTTTATAGTAATTGTTTACAATATTGTAACTGCCTCCTTCTGCACCATAAGCATTATTAGAACCCCAATTGTAAATTACATTATTCCTGAAATCAACCATTTCTTTATTTGATTGGTTTGAATATCTGCTACCATTAAACCTTGGATTTCTGCTATCATGATGAATTAATAGATTATATAGAAATGATGCTTTTGCCCCTCCCCATATACCACCATAACCATGAGCACCTTTAAGGTGAACTGAATAACGTAAACTTTCGGAAATAACAGACCATTGCAATGTGAAATTTTCATTATCATAAAATGATGCACATTCATCTGTAGACCAGCTCATAGAACAGTGATCAATAATAATGTTTTTTCTGTTTCGTGCAGATAATGCATCTTTATCAGTGGTTACTTTCTTATCTCCCATTCTGAAACGCATATATCTGATTATTACATTGTCGGCTTTTATCTCAACCGGATAATCTGCAAGTGTAATTCCGTCACCCGGAGCCGATTGGCCTGCAATTGTAAGATCGCCTTTACCTATAATCAGATCATTACTCAATTTAATAGTACCACTGACTTCAAAAACTATTATACGGGGCCCTGTTTGATTAATTGCATATCTTAGTGAACCAGGCAGGCTATTGTCTTCAAGATTCGTAACCTTAATTACTTTACCGCCTCGTCCGCCTGTAGTATACATTCCACCACCATAAGCACCTGGAAATGCAAGAGCTGCTTCTGTTAAAGGTGATGGATACTGATGTTTAGTGTCTTCTTCTGGTTTATTTGTTGAAGGGGGCTTTGATTCAGGTAAATCCTCTTCACTGTTACAAGCTATGGTAATAACCAGCAACAGCAAAACAATAAACTTAAGAGGATCTTTTATTATCATCAATAACTACAACTTTTTTACCTGAGGTTTAATGGTGGTAAGATCTTTAATCAATACAGGCTTTTTTGTTTCAATACTTTTTCTGGCAGCAATTCCAATAAGACATGCCAATGCTCCATCTCTCACCCCAGATGCTTGTTTTAATGGGTCGGGAATATTAGGAATAAATACATGATCTTTAAGAAGTTTATCTCCACCACCATGTCCGCTACCTTGTGGAATCTGTATGTATTCTCGCTTACCAAAATTCTTGGATACAACTATCTCATCATAGTTAACATCAGAAGTTTGGTTAGATTCTTGGATCCATGCATCCATGCGACCTTTAGTGCCATTAAATGCAATTCTATAACCTTCGTAAGGTGAATACGCTGTTAAAGAATAGGATACCTGAACTCCGTTCATATACTTTATTGTGGCAGCCATTTTATCGTATATGTTCACATCATTTCTGAAAACACAGCCATCGCGATGATATCCGTCGTACTTTTCATTCTCAACATAAAGTTTGGTTAATCTCTGATTTTTAGTGATATCCCAAAAAAAGTCGCACTTATCAGTATGTGGGCAATTTCTGCAATTTACTGCTCTAAATGGTCCGTTTTTTCCATAAAAGTCCAATGACCCCAATGCATATATACTTTCCGGGTCACTTTCAATCCACCAATTCAATAGATCAAAATGGTGGCTCGCTTTATGCACCCATAAAGAACCTCCCTTTTCAACAAGTCTGTGCCATCTTCTAAAATAATCTGCACCATGTGAAGTGTCAAGATACCAATGAAAATCTACAGATGTTAGTTCTCCTATTTCTCCCGAACGAAGTATCTCCCACATTTTTGCTCTATGAGGCGAATAGCGATAATTGAAAGTTACTATACATTCTTTGCCTGTTCTCTTTTCAGCATCTATTATAGTTTGTATTTTCTTTTCATCAATGGCCATTGGTTTTTCACAAATAATATTTGCACCCATATCCATTCCTTTTGATATAAAATAGTCATGTGTATCATCATCTGTGGTGACAATTAGCACGTCTGGTTTCGTTTCGCGCATCATCAGTTCAAAATCGGTATAAGTAGGGCAGTCTATAACAATCATTTCCTTACCAGTTTGTAATCTTCCCGGGTTGTGATCACAAAGTCCCACGTATTCTACATAATCGGAGTACTCTCTAACAATATCTCCTCCCCACATTCCTATTCCTCTTACGCCAAGTCCAACTATAGCTACTTTAGCCCTTTTAGTATTTTGTTTAATTCCTTCAGTATTTGCTGCTAAAATATTTGACTTAGGGTTTATCATAGAAGTACCTGCAATGGCACCCGATACTGCTAAAAATTTCCTTCTAGAAATTGAGTTTACGTTGTTATTCATATCGTAATTATTTTAAAGTTGATTATTGATCTTTGAATAAAAACATCCCATTACCTCTTCCAAAGTAAAATCTAAAGCTTCTTCAGAAGTTAGTTGTCTACTCCAGTTAACACGTTTTGAACTATTACTTCCCTTCCCCTTATTATTATATTCTGAGTACCTTGCTGTCTTTTCGTTTTCTATATTATTCCAATTATTCCATCCAAGTGGGTTAATTTCCTCAGGAAGAACTGTATTCATTAATAAAGTCATAGCATATGGGCGCCATGGTCTTCCAAGGTAAACAGAGGTTACTTCATCTGATACGGTTACATTACAATTGTTGAATATATAACCATACTCTACATCTTTTGGGGTACTGGAGGCTGTTATATATGAGTTTTTCTTACACAGAATAGCACAGTTTTCAAACCATGCTGTTGATGGACCAAAGATGAAATCTGTTGTCCCTTCAATATAACAATCTTTAAAATATAATTTCGAATATACTCCACCTGTGTAAATAGTATCTTGATTTCCTAAGAACCTACAGTTTTTAAAAATTAATTGGTTTCCTTCAGTATGCAACGCAACTGCTTGGGCCACCATAGGTGCATTGTTCTCAATTGTTATATTTTCAATTGTAATATCATTACCTCTTACTTGCATTGTGTAAGTTTGGAAAGTGCCCATATTATTGATTAATGCGTGATCATTATTAGAAATAATAGTTTTATGTACGTCTTCTCCAACAATTCTCAGATCACTCAAATAGTCATGTATTACAATTTTTTCGTAGTATATTCCTTCTTTTACAAATATTGCATACGAATAATCAGGATCGAATGCTCTAACAGAGTTAATTGCTTCCTGTACAGATTTAAAATCACCATCTCCATTTTTAGCAACAACTATTTTTTTTATAGATTTTGAACTAATTGATGTTGTTTCTTTTTCTGAAGTATCTTTGTTTGTGTTAGGGATAAGATGATTAACCAAACTGTTGAGATATACCTCCTGATAAGTGTATCCATCAGAATTCAAATCATTTGCACTCTTGCCAGGATAGTTTTTATCGAGCCAACCATCAGGGATACCATCTTTATCACTATCAGAATATTCATTATATACTTTATATACCGGCCATCCACCAACATCTTCTTGACTGTCAATCAGTCCGTTTGTGCTACCAGAAGAGCCTTCAAAAGTATAAGAGCCATCAATAACATCTTTAACGTAACGAATATCGTGCATATCTCTTGCCAATGAAGCTCCTCCATAACTAAGAACGTATTTAAAAGCTTTATCCACAGAGTCTGTTGTAACTTGTAATAATTGGAATTCCTTATCAGAAAGAATATCCTTCAATTTAACATTTGGAGCATATTTTTCGAAGGTGCTTCCCATATCTATACCACTTTTGTTATCATTGCTGATTTCTGCATTGTTATACATAAAGTTATCATCGATATAAAAATGTCCGTATACACCTGCAGGTTGGTTATTTTTACCATCATCTGCATCGGGGTTTAATATTCTTCTCTTGGATGCACTGCCGGAAGCGGGTCCAGGTTTAAAATAATTACCAACAATGTTATAACTGCCTCCTTCACCTGCATAAATATTGTTTGCTCCCCAGTTATAAATAACGTTGTTCCTAAAATCCACCTTTTCTAAGTCTGGTTCATTAGAATACCTACTACCGCAAAAACGAGGATTTCGACTATCATTATGAGCAATTAAATTATGGTGAAATGAAGCATTCTGACCACCCCATATGCCTCCATAACCATGTTTTCCCTTGGGGTGTATTGAGTTAGCCAAACTTTCTGCAATAAAACACCATTGCATTGTGAAGTTCTTATTGTCATAAAAAGAAGATAACTCATCTACTCCCCAGCTCATACTACAATGATCAATGATTATATTCTCATTTCTATAGCCCGAAAGAGCATCCGCAGCCTGTTTGTTTTTATCTCCAAGTCTAAAACGAATAAAGCGAATAATTACATTATTTGCACTAATACTTGTTTCGTAATCACTTATGCATATACCATCACCGGGAGCCGATTGTCCTGCAATTGTGAGGTCGCCATTATTAATTTTTAAAGGACTCTTCAGTCGTATCTGGCCAGAGACTTTAAACAGGATTGTTCTGGCACCTTTTTGTCTAATTGCCCAACGTAATGTACCTGGTTCATTGTTATCTTCAAGTGAGGTAATATATATTACTTTCCCCCCTCTTCCACCTGTCGTATACATTCCTGCACCTTCGGCTCCTGGGAAAGCTGGTATTTGTGATACTAAAGAGACTTCTGAAGCAACAGTTGCTTTCGATAGAAGCATTGTTACTATCAAGATAATTGTAATATGTCTTCTTGCCATAATAAGTTGTTTTACTATCTATCCAACAAAATACTGGTCATAATAAAAGGACCAATTGCTTTAGGGTCATCATCTCTAATAGGTTCAGATATATAGTATTCGAAACTTCCATCTCGATAAATCTTATCTCCACCTAATCCAGCTACTGAGCATACATCAGTTACAGATATTGATCCATCGTTGTTCTCTCTTATAAAACGTTTTACAAACTGATCGAAAGCAGTCTCACCTTTTTTCAAATACTCTTTAGGTAGATAGCCATTTTGTGCCCCTTTTACCCATGTATAAATAAACATTATCGATCCGGAAGATTCAAGATAGTTGCCTTCTCTTTCCTGCAAGTTGGTCAACTGGTACCACATTCCTGATTGGGAATCACGATATTTGTCAACAGAGGCAGATAAATTGTTCAGAATTTCAATGATTTCACCTCTCTGCGGATGATCTAATGGCATAAACTCTAAAACATCCACCAATGCCATCATATACCAACCAATACTTCTTGACCAAAAGTTTGGGGACTTACCAGTTATGGGGTCTGCCCATCGTTGTTCACGACTTTCATCCCATGCATGATAGAGAAGTCCTGTCTCTTCATCAATTAAATCTTCGTATGCAGTAATAAGTTGCAATGCAACTTCATCAAACAGTTGAGGTTCATTAAAAGTCTTTCCGTATTCTGCCAGAAATGGGCATGCCATATATAGTCCATCAAGCCATACCTGATGAGGATATATATTCTTATGCCAGAAGCCGCCATTAGAAATACGTGGGTGAGTATCCATCTGACTCCTTAAAAGCTGAAGCGCTTTTAAGTATTTTGGGTTTTGCGACTTCTCGTAGACAGTGAAAAGGAATTTCCCTGGATTGATATGATCAATATTATAGCGTTCAATATTATAAGTTTTAATTGTACCATCATTATTAACCATTGTATCAGCATAACTCAGGGCATAATCAAAATACTTGTTGTTGCCTGTTTTCTCATACACCTTTGTGAATGCCTGCATTTCAAGTCCATGTGTGTAATTCCACTTAATTTTGTCCATAAAATCTACCATCCAACTCTCAGGGTTTCTTTTCATTTCAGAGTCAGCCATCCTTATGTAATAGGGTTCAGTGTAATTTTTTTTCTGACTATTCTCCTTACATTGATAAAGAAAAGGAATTACGAGTAAGAAGACTAAATATACTTTTTTCATATTGATGGTAAACTTACTAATTATTTAATTAAAATCAATTTCATCTATATTTACATCATTTGCCACATTCACCTTATTTTTAGGTATCCCACTAAGATGTAACTCAGAAGTGTTAGCTCCACTAATTTTTGCAACTTCCGTATCATTACTAACTTCAAAATTAAGATTCTCTGCATTAAAATTCTTTACATTATTGAAAAGATATGCAGGACCAACCTCTGGGATGATGGTAACATTTTTTAAATTGATGTCTTTAGACTCAGAAAATTCTGCACCGTATCGTGATGTTATGTAAGCATTTTCCAGATTAATATTTTCAATATTCATTTCTGGCAGACCGTTAAAAAGCATTGCTCGACGTGCATTTCTGGACACCAGATTTTTTACATATATGTTTTTAAAAACCGGGGTCTCTTCATTTACAGGAAAGGGCATCCCACCTGTAGGTGTTGTATCACCATCTTCAAGTGATTCAGAGGCAGATTTCCCTCCATAAAACAGGTCAAACAAGAAGGAATCTGTTGCTATATTGAACATGTATATGTCTGATATGTAAATGTTGTCAACAACACCACCACGACCACGAGTACTCTTAAATCGAAGACCCACATCTGTACCTAGAAACTGACAATTCTTTACTGAGATATTTTTTACTCCTCCCGACATTTCGCTTCCCACAACGAATCCGCCGTGACCTTGAAATACTTTGCAATTCTCAACAATTACATTCTCTGTTGGTATTCCACGTAACCTGCCTTCTTCATCTTTTCCTGATTTTATGCAGATTCCATCATCCCCAACATCAAACATTGAATTAACAATAATACTGTTTAAACAAGACTCAAGATCTAATCCATCTCCATTTTGAGAATATCCGGGGTTACGAACAAAAACACCATCAAGAATAACGTTTTCACACATTAATGGGTGAATATTCCAGGCAGGAGAATTTTCAAAAAGGACTCCTTCCAATAGAACGTTTTTACATTCAATAAAACTAACCATCACTGGGCGAAGAAAGTCTTTAATTTCAAGCCACTCATCATCGCTGATGTCATATCGTGGTACATTCATATCGCTCATATCATGCCCTTTCAAAGATCCTTCAGAAGGAAACCAGTAATTATCATCTTTTACCACTCCACCCGATGCTACCACACTTTTCCAGTGGCTGTCAGATACCTTAGACTTTTTCAAAGGTCGCCATGATTCACCAGATCCATTTATGGAGCCTTCACCTGTAATAGCAATGTTTTCTATATTGCGTCCTGAAATAGGTGATTGACATCGCAACGTTTCGAGTCCTTCAAAGATTGTTTCTACCAAAGGATAAAGGCTTTTATCTGGTGAGAATAATATCAAAGCACCTTTTTCGAGATTCATATTTATATTCGATTCAAAGACAATGGGTCCTGTAAACCAAATCCCTTTAGGTACAATTAGAGTTCCCCCACCTTTTGCAGATAAGTCGCTCATAGCATCAGAGAAAGCTGTTGTGTTAAGTGTTATGCCATCAGGATTTCCGTCATAATCGAGTAAATTTACTCTTCTATTTGGAAATGTGGGCCTTTGTACCCGTGGCATATCAAATGGCAAATCCTCATATAAATATTCATATTTATAAGCATTGCTATTTGTTGAATTGTTGGTACATGACAAAACTAAAAAAGCAAAAGTCAGTAATAACAAATATTTTTTCATCTGTTTCAATTAAAAAGTTTATTAAATTGTTAGATAGAATCCGTTTAAATAAGTACCCAAAGAGCACTCATTTAAACGGATTAGGCTCTAAGAATTATTGTAACCAGCGAGGATCACCCGTTCCTTTGGCATTCACAATTATATTTGTAACTGTAAAATCACCTGCTGATGAATTTACAAAACCCGGATCATCTTTAGTTGCCGAATCATCAAAAAATCTTGATGAAGCTCCCGAATCAGAGAATAGGTTAGGAGCATTAAAGAAATTGTTCCCTCCCAATGTTGGATTCGTATCTGTATTTGCTTGATTTGTAAAAATACCAGTCAAGTCAGATACAATATTATTAGTAAATGAAATCTTATTTCCTACAAACCTTACATAAAATAGTCTTCTGGAAGTAGATCCATTAATTACACCATGTATCGTGTTATGATCAATATTTATAATAGAAGTAGCGGTTGGGAAATCTCCCGATTTATCGTCATAACGAAGGAAATCTCTATCAGGAACACAGTTATATACAGTATTGTTGGTGAAATTTAAGTTATTAAATGCACCCGATCTCGAGTCCATGAAGTCACTTCCACTACTCATTACATCATGAATAATATTATTGTTAAATGTAATTGTCTCAACAAGAGAAGCAACATTTAAGTAAAATAGTCCCTTGTTTACATTCCTAATAATACTACCTTCAACAATAAGATCTCCATAAGTAACACCTGCTGTGTTGAATATAATTGCATGATTATCAATTTCGACTAGTGCTTGATCAGCTCCATCTAGTATTATATCTTTAAGCAGTAGAGAAGCACCATCTTCAATTGATATATATCCACTAATTACCGGTCTGTCACTTGGGAAAACACCTCTAATTTCGATGTTTTTGTTAACTGTAACCTTTCCACCGTTACCATATTTTCCAGGATGTAGGGCAAATGCATCACCATTTTCAGCAGAAGCAAGCATAGCATTAAAATCATCCTCTGGAGTTACCTCTATAGCACCACCTAGATCGAGTAGAGTTTCAAAGTTAATTGTAGCTCTAACCTTAGTTCCATTTAGAAGTAAGGCACTATAGCTTGTAGAGCCTGTGAGTCCCGAAACCGTTGCAGCACCTGCTGTAATTTCGTCACTTGAAACTGTATGGGTTATATTACCAGGTTCTAATTTGATTTGTGTAATTACTCTTCCAGGTATCCAACGAAGTGTTGCTTGCGTTGGACCAATATCTTCACTTCCAAAAGGTTGTGATATATCTTCTTGCGCAGTCATAAATGTAACTCCTTCCCATTTAGAGTCCGTTGCTCCAGGGGTAACGGCCTTTATTCTTACAGAGTAACGAGTCTCACCATCTAGTTCCTTAATATCATAAGGTATATCAGATGCCTTAACACCTTCTATAACTCTAACCGGTGTTCCTGCAAATGTCATATCATCATCTTGAAATACCTCTAGCGTATAAGACTCAACCTCAATGTTTGGCGCCCAGTCGATTCGTGCATCTACCCTGTTAATCACCAATACGCTAATATCAATAGGAGAAAAAAGTCTTTCATATTCTATTGATGTTAACTCTTCGGCTCTATCATCAGAGCAACTATAATTGAAGAGAGATGCTATCAATAGAGCAAATATGGGTATATATAGTCTGCTTGTCATTTTCATATTATTAGTTTGTTAATTTACCGTTACTACTGTCAATAAATGTTTGCCATATTGGCCAGAATTGGTTCTCATCCGGATTGTTTTGATAAAGTGAATTTATCAAATCTTGAGATAAACGATCGGGATTAAACCAAACTGTACTACTTTCATAATTCAGGCTTTCTCCAATTTCGTCAGTATCACCATGGTTAAGTCCATAAATTATAAGGGTTTCATTATCATCAGCAATTTTATGATATAGCTTCTCAGGAAGATTGGCATAAGGTCCTTCTCTATTTATTAATTGTGTCATTTTCACTTTTGCCTCATCCAGCTTTGTCTTTAGAAGATTCCAACGGATTAGATCTGCCTTGCGAAGACTTTCACCGGCAAATTCTAGTGCACGCTGATCAACAATTGCGTTGAAGAAAGTATCCTTACTAGTTGTAACACTTGCCATATAAGTATTTACTTTTGCTGATGGAAGAGCTCTATCCAGAATAGGCCTCAAATATGCAGCAGCAGCAGAAGGTCCTTCAAGTTCATTTATAGCTTCGGCAGCCATAAGGTAAATGTCTGCTAATCTCATGTATTGCCAATTTATACCATCATCATTTGTAGATGTAACATACCTATCCATCCATTCGTAACGAAGTTTTCCAAAACTCCAGTTTCCAATATTTCTTAGTTGCTGTCTACTTGGGTTTGAGTTCGACCATTCATAAGGTACACAGGTTATATCTCTTCTAACATCATCCACGTCATAATCGTAAAAAAGGTAAGGTAACGGACCATTAGTTCCACCACGATTCTGACCTGTATATTGGTCAATAGCTCTATGCTGTACGCCAAGTGTAAACAATACGCGACCACGTCCTGCAGAAAATGGTATTTCCCAAATGGATTCTTTCCCTGCTTTTACATCATCTTTACAAAGTAATTTGAAGTTTTGTTCAAAAGATCCTAAAGTGTTTGAACCTGAATTTATAATTTCCAAACTTTTCTCTTTAGCCAGAGTATACATTTTCTCTACACTCAAATCAGGATCATTGCTGCGTCTAACACCATCTGCTCTTTGAGAATATCCCGATGCATAAAGAGCTATGCGAGCCATCATACCTTTTACAAATGCTTTATTTACACGCTCCGTAGATGAAGTTATCCCTGTTTCGTTTGGCCATGCAACTAAATCTTCAGCCTCTTCCAAATCGTTAAGTAATTGTTTATAAATTAAATCACGATCTGATTTGGGGAGATAAAGAGTCTCTGTAGTGATAGGCTCAAACCTCGCAGGCACATCACCCCAAGCTTTTACTAAATCAAGATATATGACAGCTCTCAATGTTAGGGCTTCACCTAAAAGTTGTGCCATTTGAGGATTGTCTTCAATATTTCCATACGCACGCAACCCTTCAATTGCTTTATTTGCACGTTCAATACCTTCATAAAATTTAGCCCATGCATTGTTATCAGTATTCATTTGAGTGTTTCCGGGAGTAGTGGCATATGTTGATATCTCATACTTACCAGCATCGTTTAGTTGACTAGGGTTGATTCCATTAATCCACTCCACATCACTATTGATTCCATAATATGGTAAAAATCTACCCCGGTATGAATTGGTTTCTCCAAAAGACTGATGTATTCCCATAACAGCACCTTCTGCAAGAGCTTCAACTGAGAGTACAACCGAGCCTTCAGCAGCCGATTGAGAGGGTGCATCTAAGTCGCAAGATGTAAATAGTATACCAACTGATACTACAATTAAAAATATATTTATTAGATGTTTCATCTTATTTTTCTTTTAAAGTTAAAAATTTAAATTTACTCCAAATACTATCTGACGGCTTTTTGGGTAAGCTGAATAATCAACTCCCGGCGATAGATTTGTTCTTCTTACTGTTGATACTTCTGGATCATATCCCGAGTAGTCCGTCCATAGGAATACATTATATCCCGTAACATAAAATCTCAAGCTCTCGATTTTTGCTTTAGAAACTAAATTTCTAGGCAATGTATAACCAAGTGTTAGTGTGTTTAAGCGAAGGTAACTTCCATCTTCAACGGCCCAATCACTAAAAATCATTCGCGGAGTCATTGGTGACCACATTGTGGTATTTGCGTTCATTGAAGTCAATTCACCAGGATCATTACTTATTGTTCCATCCTCGCGAAGGTTTGTCCATCTCTTACCAGGCTCCATAGATGAAATCATATTTCTGTACTGATATTTTCCCGTATGTGAGAACTCTATTTTATTAGCATTGTATATGTCATTTCCTACACTCCAGTTAAATGCAGCAGATAGATCGAAACCATAAAATGTACTGTTGATTGTGAATCCGCCAGTATGTGATGGGTTGGCATCACCTATAATTTCACGATCATCATTATCAACAACTCCGTTGCCATCTAAATCCTTTAATTTCATAGTTCCCGGTCTTATATCACCAATAACACCAGAAGCATTTGCCACACTTTCGTTTAAAATCCATTTACTTGAAGATTCGTCGTAACCAGAGAAATCTGATACTTCATATCTACCATCTGATCGATAACCTATCATTTGACCGACAGCACCACCTTTAGCTATCCAGTAGTCATATCCAATTTCAGATGAGGCCCAGTATGTTTCATATCCAAAGTCATTCATTATACCCAAGCTCTGAATTTCAGTTTTATTAAATCCTATGTTACCGCTCAAAGCAAGAGTGAAATCTTTTTTGTTAATAGCATACCAATTAATAGTAGCTTCAAGTCCCTTATTCTGGTTTTCACCCATATTTCTGTACTGAGTGTCATAACCAGTACCGGCAACAGGGAATTCAATTAACAGGTCTTTTGTGCTATTTTTATACACTTCAAAAGAACCACTCAATCTTCCGTTTATTAAAGTGAAATCCAAACCAAGATTACGTGTAACTGTAGTTTCCCATTTCAAATCTGGGTTAGCCATAGTTTTAGAAGGAGCCCAATAGTTGTCGAATCCATTTATCCAAGAAGTTGCTCTCGATTCAAACATTTGAACAAGCTGTCCTGTAGGAATATTGTTATTACCTGCCGTACCAAAACTAAAACGTAATTTTAAGTCGTCTAGCCACGACTCTGCGTTTTCCATAAAAGGTTCAGAAGAAATACGCCATGCTGCTGCCGCTGATGGAAAATACCCCCATCTATTTTCTTTACTAAACTTCGACGATGCATCTGCACGGAATGTAGCACTAAGAATGTATTTCCCAATATAGTCATAGTTTGCTCTACCAAAGTAAGATAGCAATTTATCGTCTTCGTTGTAATAGTTATCAATTGTATAAGGTGATCCCTGAGAAGAAAGTTTCCATGCATCTTCTGCCGTAAAAGATTGAGGAAATCCATGTACCTCATCAGTAAGAGTTTTGCCCTCTGTTACAATATATTCATGACCTGCCATTAAGTTGAGGCTATGATTCTCATTCAAGTACTTTTTCAAATCCCAATTCAGAGTATTAGTACTTCTCATTGTATTTCTTTCTCTATTAACAAGTCTAATTGCAGGCATCCCTTGATTATCAACTGAAGGGTAATTTTTTACATAATACGTTGTCAACCCCCAGAAACGCTGGTCGCTATCGCTATTGCGGTTATAGCCAATTTCAGATCTTAAATTCAGATTGTCTACTAACTCCCAATTGGCGCTACCCGCAAGATTTAATCTCTTTTGTTCTTTTTCACGAGCATTGTCATATATTGCTTCAATAGGATTGTATAAGTTCCCTAAGTCGTCATCTGCACTACCTGCCGATGCATCAAGATTTTTTAATGGAATAGGTGTATAAATAACAGAGTATTTTAATCTCTTATCTGAGTCTAAAGTACTAGAAACGTCTTGTGCACCACCACCATCAATCTGAGTATCTGAGTAACGAACCGAAAAGTCTAGTGTGATTCGGTCAGTTGCTTTATTATTCAATTTAAGACTCATACTGTTACGTTTGTAGTCAGAATCCTCCATAATTGCTTTGTTAGATAGATGCGAATAATTAAAAGCATATGTAATTTTATCCGAACCTCCATTTAAACTAATGCTATGGTTTACAGTACTTCCGGTTCTTCCAAATGTCAAATCCTGCCAGTCGTTGTACGGAACATTTCTATAAAGATCCATATCCTCATAATTACCATAAAAAGAGTTATAGTTCTTTATTGCATCACTACCTCTAAGAGCAGCTAATTCATATTGCCAGTTGACATAATCATATGGCGACAACACATCTAAAGTTTTAGCAATTTTTCTTACTCCATAATAAGCATTATAGCTAAGTCTAACCTTACCTGCCTGTCCCGATTTAGTTGTAATAATGACAACTCCGTTGGCACCACGAGATCCATAAATAGCGGTTGAAGACGCATCTTTTAAAACGTCTATAGATTCGATATCTGTTGGTGGAATATCGGAGATAGTGTTTACAGGAAAACCATCTACAATATAAAGAGGATCGTTGCTCTGAGTAATAGAGCCACCTCCACGAACACGTATTCTCATTTCTGCATCAGGCGAGCCCTCAGTTGTTATTACCTGAACACCGGCCATTTTTCCTGTTATTGCTTCAGCTGCCGACGCAACCGGAACTGCAGCAATAGCATCGCCACCAACTGAAGCAACCGATCCCGTGAGATCACGTCTTCTTTGAGTACCATATCCAATTACTACTACTTCATCAAGGCTGGATACGTCTTCTTCCATAACAATATTTACTATGTTTCCATCTATAGTAACAACAATATCTTTCATGCCAATATAACTAACTTGAAGTGAAGTTGCATTCCTTGGTACCAAAAGAGTGTAATAACCATCTATATTTGTTGCAGAACCCATATTGGTTCCTGTAACCATTACGTTTGCACCGATAATCGGTTCCCCATAATTATCACTTACTGTCCCGCTAATAGTCCTTTCTTGAGCTGTAATAGAAAAAGAACAAAAAAGCGTAAACAATAGTAATCCCATTGTTAATTTCATTCTCATTTTCGAATCATTCATATTCATCATGTTTATTTAAGTTAATTAGATGTGTGATATCAATTGTTATTAGATAAAACTGTTTAGTTTACGAATTATAATTATGCAATAATAGGGTACTTTTGTATAAAGAGTGTAGACTATTTGGTTTTTAAGGGGTATATAATTGTTTAAATTATTTTACTTTTGTTTATTTTATACTGTGTTGTATGTGATTAGCTACAAATTCCTCTCCCAAAACATTTATAATAGAGTATTTTTTTATGCTTTCATCATCTAACTGATTCACCCATGCTACTCTTCTCGATATTTCAGCACCCTCTCCTTTATTTGCATACTCACCGTAAAAAGAAGTTAATTCATTCAATACATTGCCCCAATTATTCCATCCCTCTTTTCTTATAACATTGCTCATTTCACATTCCAGAAAAACAACATGAGCATATGCTCTCCAAGGCCGACCGAGATAGAATGAGTCTTTATTATCACCTTCTATTTTGCAATGCTTAAAAATATAACCATATGCTTGTTCTTCAGGGGTAGAGGCCGCTGTGATATATCCATTCTGTTTGCAGAAAATCTCACATTCATCAAAATATGCTATAGATGAGCCAAAGATGAAGTCAACTGTTCCTTCGATATAACAATTTTTGTAATATTGTTTACTTCCTGCTTTATGAGTATAAAGAGTATCTTGAAAACCTAAAAAGCGACAATTGAAAAAAGAAGAGTTGTTGCTTCTTACAATTATTGCAACTGCCTGTCCTATTGGTCCTGCGGCATTTTCAAAAGTTATATTTTCAGCAATAAAATTGTCTGGGCAAACATATATACTTGCAGAGCCGGATGTTCCTATTTCGTCTCCGAGCCTACTTACTTTTGAAGCGAAATTATTGAAGGATAAAATAGTTTTATATTTGTTCTCACCTATAAGAGTTAGTGAATGTTTGGTTTCGGGTATAATAACTTTTTCACGATAATAACCATTTCTAATAAAGATTGTAGAGGGCTGTTTGCGAAAATCCGGAATTGCATTAATCGCATCCTGAACCGATGTGAAATCACCACTTCCATCTTTAGCAACGACAAAATCATACTCTTTATTCACAAAATCAGCTGGCTCATCAAAAATCTTTCTCAAGAAGTTGGCTGCATAATTCACGGTTGATATATGCCAAGGATGAAAAAGCCAAAATGTATGAGGTGTATCTTCAAAAGTGTGTGCCTCAGAATATATACCAATATCTTTCAACACCCCAATGTGTGCATCCCTGCCATTGTGAAAACGATCTATAGAGCTATTTATAAAACAAATAGGAGCAGAGTTATCATTAATCCAACTTAATGCAGATGCCTCAATCCAGTGTTTTGGATTTTCACTATAGGTTCCATTTAGCCACTGTGCATCAACAGGCATCTTTGCTCCAGTATCACGTGCCTTTTGAGCTCTTTCTATGGTTTCATTGTCAATAAATGTTGATATACCATCAATGTTTATTATTGCTTTAATTCTATTATTACTATTTTTAGTGCCAATAAGCGCTGCGAGTTGCCCCCCCGCTGAACAGCCCGATACAGCTATGGAATTTCTATTTATTTTAAATCTGTCGCCATTATTATATACCCACTCAACAGCATCGTTTAAATCTTCTTCTGCCGCGGGAAATAGTGCTTCAGGTATCAATCTGTATTCAATTGTGAATGTTGCAAATCCTTGTTTTGCAAGATTTATAGCTAAAGCTTTTTGCATATCGGGCGAACCAGAGTTCCAACCACCTCCATGTATCATTAAAACAGCTGGGTATACCAGTTCGTTATCAGGTCTATATACCGATAACTTAAGATCTCTATCACCATAGCTTGTAAATGCTATCTTTTTATATGCAATTTTCTCAAAACATTTAATGTCTTGTGTAACTGTTGTGTCAACTGTCTTAATAAACGGGAAACGTTTTAATTCCTTAATATAAGAACTATAGACCGTATAACTAGTATCTGGTGGAACAGATTCTGTAATCCCAAATGATTTTACATTAAAAACAAAAAGTAATAATAAAATTATAAAACTGAATTTATGCTTCATAGTAGAATCAATATGTTTACCCTGTTTGTATTAGTAGGGTATTAATGCAATAATAGCCAAATTCTTATAAATAACATATTACAAATTGGTTTTAGATGGTAGAGTAATTGTTTTTTAACAGTGTTATAATTTTCCTAACCTTAAAAAAATCATATATTTGTAATAAGTGATTAACTGCAAAACAGTCTTAATTTTAGAGGCTTCTAGTAAATGAATAAACTCTTACTGACACAATATTTTATCTCTCTTCTGATTGTTTCAATTATTAGAATTGGAATACTATCGGCTCAGCCCAAAGCTTATTTTGAGCATTTTGGGGCCGAAGATGGATTGCCACAGCATACTATTACTGATATTTTGCAGGGCAGCGATGATTTTATGTGGTTTAGCACATGGAATGGATTAAGTAAGTTCGATGGATATACATTTACTACTTTTCATTTACCAACAGGTAAAATAGTTGAATCCAGAAGCAGCAGAATTGATAATATCTTTGAAGACAAATACAAAAACATATGGGCTTTAACTTATGATAAACAGGCATTCAGGTTTAATATCGAGACAGAATCTTTATTAGCTATTAATGATTTAGATGTATTAAATGAGACTCTTTTCGATACCTCACAAATTATTCCAAAAGTAAGTGGTAAGGTATGGGTTTTGTCTGAGCAAGATGGGTGTATTGTTGTAGCAGATTCTCTGTTTAATTCAATCTATTACAATACTTCGGAGCATAATCTTACACATAATTTTGTTCATAATGTTTATGAGGATAATCAATATAATTCTTGGATTCTAACTGCAGGAGGACTTACATATGTAAGTGCTGATAGCAATGAATCTTCTTTCTATTTTCATCCCAATTCAAAATCGGGTTTAAAAAGCGAAACACCATTTTTTAATATATTGGAGTTTAATAACGAGCTTTGGTTTGCCTCTGAAAACGGTGTTATATGGATATATTACAGAGATAGAGATCTATTTAACAAACTACAAACAGAACTGAATTCTGATATTATATCCATTAAAGAAATTTCTTCGGAGAGAATTTTAATTGTTTCTAAGTATGATGGTTTTGTAATATATAATACTCATGACGGGAGTATGGAGAGTTTTAACACAAGTACTTTGCCTGAAATGAGATTTAATGAAATTTTTGATGTATATATTGATAGGTCAAAAAATATATGGTTCGAAACAGATCTGCTGGGAGTTTGTAAGTTCAACCCTTATACTGAGGAGTATAAACATTTCGCTCCATATATAGAGAGTAAAGAATCTACCGTATTTCCTCCTAATTTTTTTATATTTGAGGATATAGATAATCGACTGTGGGTACATCCCAGAGGTGGGGGATTTTCTATTTATGATAAAGATGGCGATAGCCTTATACCTTTTTATAATGAACCTTTCTCAACCAATTGGATGTTTTCTAATATGTTGCATGCTGCATATTCAGACAAGCAGGGCAATCTTTGGATGTGTACTCGCTCACACGGGCTCGAGAAAGTGATTTTTTATGATGATTCTCAATTTCTTTCAATTGCGCTTAATAAAAATGTCAACTCCACTATAAACAATGATGTGCGACCAATTTTTGAGGACTCAGAAGGATTAATCTGGGTGGCAACAAAAGACGGTGAAATACATATTCTTAATAAAAATGGTGATATTGAGAAAGGGGTTTCAATTGAAGGTGTTGTTTATTCAATTACAGAAGATTCGCAGAAGAATATATGGCTGGGTACAAAAGGTGAGGGCGCATATAAGCTTACCCGAAGACTGGGACAAGAAGGTTTTAATATTCGCCAATATAAACACGACCCATTTGATATCTACTCTCTAAGCGATAATAGTGTATATTCTATTTTTGAAGATTGTAATAAGAATATCTGGATTGGTACGTTTGGTGGTGGTATAAACCTATTAATGAATAACAATTTAGAAGAAAAATTCATCAATCATCGTAACGAGTTAAAAAACTACCCTATAACAAAGGGCGATCAGGTGCGAATTATTTCCGAAGATGAACATAAAAATATTACAGTTGGCACTACTCTTGGATTTATTATGTTTTGCTCCAACTTTAGTACTCCCCAAGAGATAGAATTTAATGTCTATACCGGTAGTAATTCAAATAATTACTCAATTGGTGCAAACGATATTATGGATATTTGTACTACTAGTTCAGGAGAGACCTATATTGGTACATTCGGTGGGGGAATAAGTAAAATAACAGAAACAGATGAAAAGGGTTTACCTTTAGCTTTTGAAACTTTTAATACCACACATGGGTTGCCGTCGGACATTATACTCTCAATACAGGAAGATCAGAATGGTAATTTATGGATTAGTAGCGAAGGTGGTCTCACAAAGTTTAATATAGAAAATGAGACTTTCAGCAACTTTAGTGAGATTAAACGACTGATGAGAAGAAGTAATTTCTCTGAAAACTCCAGATATGGTTTAAATGATGGTAGATTGATTTTTGGCTATTCGCATGGTATGATTATGTTTGATCCTATAAGTATAAAAAACAATAGATTCCAACCAAATCTGGCATTGGTTGAGTTTAAACTTTTTAACCGTGTAGTACAAATAGAACCAAATGGTTTGATGAAGAAAAACATAAATCTTATCGAAGAGCTTACACTAAAACATAACCAGAATTTTATCAGTATTGAATTTGCTGCACTAGATTACACCGATCCAGACATTATACTATATGCTTATAAGCTAGAAGGATTTGACAAAGAATGGATCTTTACAGGCAACCAAAGAACAGCCACTTACACAAACCTCTCTAAAGGTAAATATACTTTTAAGGTAAAGTCTACAAATAGTGATGGTGTATGGGCAGATAATGAACGTAATCTGGTTATCGAAATTCTACCTCCTTTTTGGGCCACTTGGTGGGCATATCTTATCTATGTATTTATACTTTTGCTTGTTATATACATAGTATTTAAGATATTATATATATTCTACAGATTACGTAATAAAATAATTCTTGAAAAACAGGAGTCGGAAATAAAAACCCGTTTTTTTACCAATATTTCTCATGAATTACGAACTCCTTTAACCATGATTGTTGCACCAATCGAAAATCTGCTTCATAGCAAAGACACTTCAGAATCTGTAAGAAATCAGCTTAAGCTTGTGTCAAAAAACACAAACCGATTGCTTAATATGGTTAATCAGATTCTCGATTTTCAAAAGATGGAGCAAGCGCCTTTAAAAGTTAACAAAATTGATATAGCTGCATTTGCAGAGAATATTTTCACAAATTACATAAAGGTAGCAGAGTTAAAAGAAATTGATTATAGTTTTAATAATAATGTTGGTAGTGAGTGGCTTTGGTTAGATGCCGAAGCAATTGAAAAAGTAATCATAAATTTACTTTCTAATGCATTCAAATATACAACCCGGGGTGATTCAATAAATCTTTCTCTTTATAATAAAAACGATTTTATAATTCTAGAAGTAAAGGATAGTGGAATTGGTATTTCAAAAGATAAACAGGGAAGGCTCTTTAAGAGATTCCAATCGTTTAATGAAGATAAAAGTAAGCCTAGTACAGGTATCGGACTATCAATTGTAAAAGAGATAGCCGATAGGCATAAGGCCGAAATTGAAGTGGAAAGCGAAGAAAACAGAGGAAGTACTTTCAGGATTAAATTTAAAAAAGGTTCACTCCATTTCGATTCTGATGTCGCATTGGATGAGTCTTCTATTGTATTGGGTGAACAAGAGTCGGTACCTGAAATATTTGTAATTGATGAACATGAGGATATACAGCACGAAAAGATAAATAGCAACCCCTCTGTACTTATTGTAGAGGATGATGATGATTTACGCCAATTTATAGGCTCTATTCTCGAGAGTGATTATGAGGTTTATGAAGCGGCCGATGGAAGAGAGGGTTATGAAAAGGCAATTGAAATTATTCCCGATTTCATTGTTAGTGATATAATGATGCCCGAAGTTGATGGACTTGAGTTTCTAGGAAATATCAGAAAGAATATCAAAACCAGTCATATTCTTTTTCTCCTACTTACAGCAAAGACAACTCTCGATAGTAAGCTCGAAGGATTTGAATATGGTGCAGATGAATACATCACAAAACCATTTAGCGTTACATACTTTAAGGCGAGAGTCAAAAATCTTTTGCTCCGAAGAATTGAACTGCAGAAATACTTTAGAAACAAAGCAAATATTTCATCAAACACACGTGCATTAGGTATTAGTGAGAATAAAGAAATAGTTGCAAATAGTAAAGATCTTGAATTTATTCAAACTGTAAATAGCTTCATTGGAAATCATTTGGGTAACAAAGATTTTGTAATCGAGGATATTGCTAATGAAGTTGGTATGAGTAGATCTGTATTCTTTAAAAAGCTTAAAGGATTAACTGGTTTAGCACCCATAGAATATGTTCGGGACATCTCTTTACAGCATGCAGCTGAAATATTAGAAAAAGGTGATTATACTGTAAAAGAGGTTGCATTTATGGTTGGCATTAATGATGCCAAATACTTTAGTAAATGTTTCAAGAAGAAGTATAATATAACACCAAGCGAATATAAATTACAGAAATATTAAAATATATATACTATGAAAAGTTTTATTCATGAAGATTTCCTTTTACAGTCAGATGCCGCCAAAGAGCTGTATCATGGACATTCAGAATCACAGCCTATTATCGACTACCATTGCCACTTAAATCCCGAGTACATAGCAAGAGATCATTCTTTTGACAACCTAGGGCAGATATGGCTCGAAGGTGATCATTATAAATGGAGGGCTATGCGAACCAATGGGATAGAGGAGAAATATTGTACAGGAATTGATGTTTCAGACTGGGAAAAATATGTGAAGTGGACAGAGACCGTACCATTTACTATGCGTAACCCTTTGTATCACTGGACTCACCTAGAGTTGAAAAGAGCATTTGGTGTAGATAAGATTCTTAATCCCGAGTCAGCTAAAGAAATTTATGAAGTATGCACAGAGATGCTTCGCACACCCGAGTTTTCGGCACGTGGATTAATGAAAAAGTTTGATGTACGTGTTGTTTGTACAACCGATGACCCTGCCGATAGTCTTGAACATCACATCTCGTTAAAGGAAGAGGGTTTTGATATTAAAGTACTACCCACATGGCGCCCCGATAAGGCTATGGCAGTAGAAAACCCACTAGAATACCGCAAGTATATTGAGAAATTGTCTGAAGCATCAGGAGTTACCATTAGTAAGTTTAGTGACCTAATTGAAGCACTTCGTAATCGTCACGACTACTTTGCAACCGTTGGATGTAAGCTTTCTGATCACGGAATTGAAGAGTTTTATGCAGAAACGTATACTCAAACAGAAATTGATGATATTTTCAATAAAGTTTATGGAGGGTCAGATCTCTTGAAGGATGAGGTTTTGAAGTTTAAATCGGCCATGCTTTACGAGGGTGCTATTATGGATTGGGAAAAAAGGTGGACGCAGCAGTTTCATTATGGCGCAATTCGTAATAATAATACTCGTTTGTTTAATAAACTAGGACCTGATACAGGGTTCGACTCAATTGGTGATTTCAATACTGCCAAAGCAATGAGTCGCTTCTTTGATCAGCTTGACAAAGATGATAAGTTGGCTAAAACAATAATATACAACCTCAATCCCAAAGATAATGACCTTATAGCTACCATGATTGGCAACTTTCAGGATGGGTCGGTAGCCGGGAAAATACAGTTTGGTTCTGGCTGGTGGTTTTTAGATCAAAAAACAGGAATGGAAGCACAGTTAAACTCTTTGTCTAATCTTGGTCTATTGAGTAGGTTTGTGGGAATGCTAACCGACTCACGCAGCTTTCTTTCTTATCCACGACATGAGTATTTCCGTCGTATTCTCTGTAATCTCATTGGGGATGATATTGAAAAGGGACTACTCCCAGCGTCTGAAATGGGCTTTCTTGGAAAAATGGTTGAGGATATTTCATATCACAATGCAAAGAATTTTTTTAATTTTTAAATATATATATAATGAAACTAGGGAAGTATAGTATTGGAGTGGGCGATCGTTTCACTCTCCAGGGAAAAGCACAGCTTAGTGCAATAATGAAAGCTAATGAGAAAGGATTAGAAATCACTCCAGTATGGAACAAATCAAACAGAGAGCATATTTATGTTGGTACTGTTCCCGCTGATACGCGTTATGAAGCAGATGAGGCAGTTAAAGCACTTAATTATAAAGGAGCATATTTTGTAGATGCTGATCATATTAATTTGGATACTGTGTCAAAATATGTTGAAATGTCAGACTTCTTTACACTAGACGTTGCCTCTTTCATAGGTAAGGAAAGTAAAAAAGAAGATGTTGAGGCATTCGTTGCATCATGCAAAAAATATATGGGTCAACTACAGATTCCGGGAATTGAATTTCCATTAAATATTACCGATGAACTACTGCATGAAGTAGCCGATAAGTTTTTAGCCGCTACCCAACAGGCATCTGAGATTTATGCATATCTCAAAAAAGAGAAGGGTGAAGCCAATTTTATAACTGAGGTTTCAATGGATGAGGTTGAATCACCCCAAACACCTCTGGAAATGCTCTTTATCTTAAAGATGTTGGCAGATAAAGGTGTACCGGTACAGACTATTGCTCCAAAATTTACCGGCAGATTTAATAAGGGCGTAGATTATGTGGGCAATCTCGACCAGTTTGCCAAAGAGTTTGAGGAGGATGTACTTGTTATAGAGTATGCTGTGAAAGAATTTGGATTACCTCACGATCTTAAACTCAGTGTTCACTCAGGAAGTGATAAATTTTCAATCTACCCAATAATGGCTAAGGTAATAGCAAAGCATGATAAGGGATTGCATGTTAAAACTGCCGGCACTACATGGCTTGAAGAGGTAATTGGACTAGCTGTGGCGGGTGGTGATGCACTTAGCCTAGCAAAGAAAATATATGAGAATTCATACACTAGACGTGATGAACTTTGCGCACCATATGCCGATGTGATAGATATCGATCCTGCCCAACTTCCATCAATTGAGGAGGTGAACGGTTGGTCTGGTGAGAAGTATGCTAATACACTACGTCATATTCCAGGTCACCCCGATTATAATCCAAACTTCCGTCAACTCATTCATGTTGCTTATGCAGTAGCCGCAAAGATGGGTAATGAATATACCGATTTATTGACTAAGCATGCCGATGTCGTTGGCTCGTGTGTAGAAGAAAACATTTATGACAGACATTTAAAAAGACTTTTCAGTCTTTAGAAAAAGACAATTTAATTGTCAAAATAATTAATCTGTAAGAAAAACGATTAGGAGTAAATCTCTTAATCGTTTTTTTTATGTGCGCCGTGCATAGCACTTAACTTGGTGGTGAAAGTCCCATATAGTGGTTTGTGATCGCCAACCATTATCCAAAGATAGGCATTAGACACTCCTAAGCAACTCCCTACCAACTCCTAACCAACTCCTAATATACCTCATATTTATTAAGAGTTGGTTAGAACTTTGTTAGGCTTTAGTTTAGTCTGTATTATACCTTATAATAATGTATTTTTATTTGGAAGAGTAATTTATAGCAGTACTATCTTAAAAAAACAAGCGCAAAATTGGTTTTACACAATTTGCGCTTGCAAACTAAAATTAAGAGAATGAAAGTACTATTTTATTTCAATAAATGCAGTTTCTAAGCCATCTGCTGAGGCAGTTACTATATTTTTTTTACCAGCTTTTATCAATTTTATTAATGCTCTGCCATTGTACGCTTGCACTTTCTTAGATGCATCTGAAGTACCCATGTTTACTACCAAATGTCCATCACCAATAGAGTTAAAGTTTAGTACTTTGGATGAAGTAAGACATCTGACACCGTTTTTGTCGGTGAATTCAGCCTCAAGCCAAGCATATTCCGAAGTTTCTTCTGTAATTTTTAATTTGATGTTCGCCTCTTCACCAAACTTACGCGTTTCGTAATAGAAGCTAATTTCATCTGTAACAGTTGCTCCATCTTTTTGAGCTATTACCTTAACATTATTCTCTCCATTTTTAAAAGGTGTGTCCCATCTAAGTCCTGCAGCAGGGAAATCTTGACTATCTCTAATCCTTTTGCCAAGACTTACTCCGTTAAGAAAAAGTTCGGCTTCGTTGCAATTTGAATAAATTTTTAGAGTTTTAATCTCTCCTTCTTCACCCCATCTAATAGGCCAATTATGACCATAAATACGAACCATAGGATTATCAGTCCAATATGATTGAAAGACATAAAATGCCTCTTTTTTAGTGAAATCACGCTCAACAACGCCCTTCTGATTCATGTAAGGCACCGGGTTTATAGGACGTACGGGAGTTGAAAAGTCTTTAAAAGGCCAATATGCAGCACCAGTTAGCCATGGCATTGTCTCCTGCTCTTTAAGGTGCCAATCGATAAGATCTACTATATACGATTCACTCCAGTCGCCATCTCTTGAAGCCCGGGCAGTATCTCCGTAAAGAGAAGCATCTCCCGATCTTTCATCAGCCTGTTTTTCTCTGCTCTCAATCTTATCCAAATTAATATACGGATCTTCTGCATTACGCCCCGCATGGTTATCGCCACCCCACTCAACATGCAAGAAATGATCTACTTGCTGCATTTCATGATACGATACACTCTTGTAATCGGTATATATTCCTCTGTACCATCCAGCCCAAATTGAAGGAGAATAAACATCCACAATATCTTTACAGAAGTCGCATCTTCTTATAGCAGTTAACCTTGTATAATCAAGTTTATGAGAAAGATTATGCAGCTCACTCATATATTCACGAATCATATCCTTTTCGAAATAAGTAAAGTCACCGGGTCAATCATTTTCATTTCCTAATCCCCATAAAATAATAGATGGGTGGTTGCGATGCTGAGTAATCATATTTGTGAGCATCCTTCTGCCTTGTTCTTTATATACTTCACCTCCAAGTCCACCCCTACACCATGGAATTTCTTCCCACACGAGAATGCCAAGTCTATCACATTGCTCAAGCACAATTCGAGATTGTTGATAATGACCCAGTCTGATGAAATTAACACCCATCTCCTTCATCATTTCTATTTCCTTTATTATCATCTCTTCGGTCATAGCGGGACCAACACCTGCATGATCTTCATGACGGTGAGTACCTTTTAGTAATATACGATCTCCATTTAGATGAAAAGGGCCATTTTTAATAAACTCAAAATGTCTAAATCCAAACTTCTCTCTACTTACCATTTCTCCTGCATCCGTTGTAAGAGTAACTTCACATAAATATAGGTGTGGATTCTGTGTCGACCATAGTTCAGGCTTGTTTATTGTTATATTAAGTAATTCTTTTACTTTACCACTTATATTATTAATCGTGATATTTTCACGGCTGATAACTTCTCCATCAGGGTTGTAAACCTTTACATTTACTTCTGCATCTGTAATTGCTTCTTCACCAGTGAGAGTGTAATTTTTGAAATCGGCCTTAATAGATAGTTTGCCTTTTTCCCCGTTTTTGTCAACCGAAGCATAAGTTTGCAATGAGTTGAATGCTACGGTTGGGGTATAAACCAAATTTACATAACGATAAATACCCCCCCCATACAAATTAAAATCCGACAGGTCTGATGGCATCATTTCGGTATCCCGGGTATTATCTACTCTAATTACAACAGGTATACTTCCTTCGTAAGCTTCAGCTTCTTCAGATGCTATAAAGCTATTTACAGCATCAGTTATATCAACTTCCCATTCATGATAACCACCAATATGAGAACCCACTTTTGTAAGATAAACATATACCTCGGCTTTTTGTCCTACACCTTCAAAGTGCAGTATAGTGCGACCTTCTCTGTAAGGGTTATTAATCTTTAGCTTTGTTCTGTACCAGGTTGCACCTTGGTAGTAATTTATATCTGGGTCGACGGCAAAAGTTTACCGTCAAAAAGATACTCATAGCTGTTAGAGAGTCCTAATGTACGATATGCGGGTATAGCCCAGTTTCCAACAACACCATAACTCAATCTTAGTTTAAGCATATCAAGCC